>PDVJ01000044.1_pt1 | contig 32956 bp, 32 predicted proteins | sample 1369811 | NCBI WGS metagenome assembly PDVJ01 (sample SAMN07795376, study PRJNA414565) | Alkali sediment metagenome, whole genome shotgun sequencing project. | reverse complement strand
TCACTATTGAGCCGATTGCAGGGTTTATCTTCAAGACCAATGGCCTCCAAAAAAGCTTTAGTAAATCGCTTGGGTAGAGGCAATGCCGTACTGAGCAATTTTTTCTCATTTTTCAGAAGATTCAAGTCCACCTGTGGACAAAAATTGATGACAATCTCGCCACGATGCCAATACAGCGATGCGGAGAGAACAACGGGACCGCTAATCCCCTTGTGGGCAAACAAAAGATCTTCATCCAATGTTTTACCCGCTACGCTGATGCGGGCTCGCAAACTCACGCCGCTAAGCTCCTTCATCCAGAACTCTTTGGGTTGCAGCGTCAGCCCAACCAATGCCGGAGAAAAGGGAACAATGGTATGCCCGTACTCTTGTGCGATTTTCAGACCGATGTCACTGGCTCCCAGCTCTTTGTAACTCGCACCGCCCGTTGCCACCACAACATTTGACGCGCTTAATTTTGCTTTATCTGTTGTGATGACAAAGGGTAAATTCCCCTCAACACTCACAATTTTATGCCCCATGAGCATCTCACATCCTTGCGATTTTCCTAACAAAATAGAGATGACCTCGTCCGAACTCTTGGGACAAAAATAATACCGCTCTTTACGAATCACCGGACGAAGCCCGCCATTATGAAAATAGCCCAGCAACGCCTCTTTGGAAAAAACACTCAACGCATGGGAGACCAACGATTCGTTTCCTAAAAAATGGCTCGCATCTACCTCAACATTGGTGAGATTGCACTTTCCCCCACCCGAAGCCTTGAGTTTTAATGCGGGTTTCGTGTTTGAGTCAATAACTGCGACTTTTAACGAAGTTTTTTCACGCAGCTGCGCGGCGCACATCAATCCGCTAGCCCCTGCTCCTAAAATAATGACGTCGAAATGCTTCATCGTTTTAACAACCGTAACGCTAACAATAAAAAGAGACTCCCCACAACCGCTACATGCGTCAGCGTAACCGTTTTATGACTCATCAGATAATGAACCGCGATAAGAACCACCGCGATGTAAACGAGTTTGTGCCATGATCGAAACTTCGCATACAATTTTTTGCTCGATGTCAGTGCCATAAGCAGCAAAATGAAAAAAGCTCCCATTCCAAACGCAATAAACGGTTTTGTTATTACTTCATGGTTAACGCCAATAAAATCAAACTGCTGATCGACACCGATGAACAAGAGGGCATGGACAGCTGCATAAAAAAAGGCAAATAATCCTAAAAGACGGCGGTATTTGAGAAAGTTAATCCCTATATAGCTGCGTAACGGTGTGACTAACAGTGTTATAGCCAACATCCACAAAGCGCTGTTGCCTGCCAAATCACTCAAAAACTTCAAAGGGTCTGTCGGTGTTCTCGTCAATATCAGATGAATATGCCCTTCCAAAAAGACTAAAACATCATGAAGCCATTGCGGATGAAACTCTACGCTAAATCGCAGTGCCGTATAAACAAGCGGAAACAGTGCCCCTATCCAAATCAAAATTCTCATTCTGCCTCTTTAAAAAAACTTTTTCAAATCCACACCCTTATACATATGGGCAACTTCTTTCGCATATCCATTAAACATCAGGGTATCCTGCTTGAAAAAATGACCTAGCGGGCGTTCACGTGCTTGCGACCATCGCGGATGATCAACGGCAGGATTCACATTTGCAAAAAAACCATACTCTTTGGGTGCCATTTCGTTCCATGTTGAACGGGTCTGGCTCTCATGCAGCGTAATACTCACGATACTTTTGATGCTTTTAAACCCGTATTTCCACGGAACAACCAGACGAATCGGAGCACCGTTTTGCGGCAACAGTTCTTTGCCGTACAAGCCCACTGCCAAAAGCGTTAACGGATTCATCGCTTCATCGATCCGTAATCCTTCACGATAAGGAAACGAAATGTTACCAAAACTTTCTCCTTGTTCCGGAAATTGTTTGGGATCAAACAGTGTTTTGAATTCGACAAATTTAGACTTTGACGTCAATCCTGCATGCTTAAGCACCGATGCAAGAGGAATACCGACCCACGGTACCACCATCGACCACCCCTCAACGCACCTGAAACGGTAAATACGCTCTTGCGAGGGGATCAGTTTAAGAAGCCCATCGATGTCCAGTGTCATCTTTTTTTGCACTTCTCCCCCGATGTTCAATGTCCACGGTTTGAATTTAAACTGCTTGGCCAGTTTAGCGGGGTCTGCTTTGTCTGTTGAAAACTCGTAAAAATTATTATAGGTCGTAATTTGATCATAGGAGGTAAGTTCCAACCCTCGATTAGATCTTTCGCGCTCATAACTCAACGCGGCAAACAGCGGTGTTCCCGCCAGTGCTACAGCAGAAGCTGCAAGTTTCATCAAAGACCTTCGTTCACTATAGATCGACTCTGATGTGATTTGGCTAGAGGGTATCAAGTCGGGGTAATTGCGACGTGTAAGCATGATGAATCTCCAGTTAGCTATAATTGCACTAATAATATCCAAGGGTTGGTAAATGGCTAAAAAACTTCACATCGTATCGCTGGGTTGCACCAAAAATCTCGTTGATACCGAGGTCATGCTGGGGCGTTTGCAAGAGTATGAAATGACGGGCACGAGCACCGAAGCCGATGTCATCATCGTCAATACCTGCGGATTCATTGATGCGGCCAAACAAGAGTCGCTCAACACCGTGTTTAACCTCAATGCAGGACGTAAAAAAGATTCCGTTTTGGTTATGGCAGGATGCTTGAGTGAACGCTATCAGGATGATTTGGCCAAAGAGCTTACTGAAGTCGATATTTTCACAGGTGTCGGTGATTACGATAAAATCGATGAACTGTTAGCCCTCAAACAAAGCCGTTTTACCCCTGAAGTGTACCTTATCGACGGTGCCGAGCGTGTGGTAACGGGTTCGACGTACCATGCCTATATCAAACTCTCCGAGGGGTGCAATCAGCAGTGCAGTTTTTGCGCAATCCCTTCGTTCAAAGGAAAGCTCAATTCCCGTAATCTCGACAGTATCGCCAAAGAGGTAGAAGGATTGGTAGCAAAGGGCTATTACGATTTCACCTTTATCTCTCAAGATTCCAGTTCCTACTTGCGCGATCAAAACGTCAACGAGGGGCTTATCCACCTCATTAAACGCATCGAACTTATAGATGGTGTCAAAAGTGCCCGTATTTTGTATCTTTACCCTTCTACTACCACTTTAAAACTTATCAAAACCATCGGGGACTCTAAAATATTTCACAACTATTTCGATATGCCGATTCAACACATCAGCGATGAGATGCTGCGTATCATGAAGCGCGGCTTTGGAAAAGAAAAAACCGTGGAACTGCTCAATGCCATGCGTGCATTGCCAAACTCTTTTGTCCGCACGAGCTTCATCGTAGGCCACCCGCTTGAAACGCAAGCCATGTTTGACGAAATGGCTGAGTTTGCCGCGACATTTGGCTTTGACCGTATGAATGTATTTAGCTACTCCGATGAAGAAGGGACCAGTGCCTACACAATGGGAGAAAAAATTCCTGCTAAAATCATCAATGAACGTGCCAAAAAATTGGGGAAAATCGCTTCCAAAGTCGAAGAAGAAAGCCTCAACAAGCTCATTGGTACCGAAATCCCTCTCATCATTGACGGAGAGAGCGATGAGCACGAGTTTCTTCTCAGCGCTCGGGCATTGCTATGGGCGCCCGATGTGGATGGCGAAATTTACGTCAACGACCGTGAGATCGATAATGAACTCTCTTATGGAAAGATTTATCGTGCCCGTATCACCGAGGTAACCGATAGGCACCCATTGGCCACCATCACAGGCGATGCTTAATCTTTTACACCTAGACCTGCTCAAAAAAGGGAAAGTACTCCTCGCTTTCTCAGGTGGAGTAGATTCAACCGCACTATTTCATCTTTTGCGTGCCCATAACATTGCTTTTGATATTGCCCACGTCAACTATCATACAAGGCCTTCCAGCGATGATGAAGCTCAAAGCGCTGAAGACCTCGCACTTACTCATAATCTTCATTGCTACACCCACTCATGTCGTCTTGAGGGGAAAAACTTCGAACACCGCGCCCGCGAAGAGCGCTACACCTTTTTAAAATATCTGGTAGAAAAATATTCCTATACCTATGTTCTCACTGCCCATCAACTTAACGACCGGTTAGAATGGCTCATGATGCAGTTTTGCCGTGGCTCAGGACTGCCTGAACTGTTGGGAATCCGTTCGATCGATTCCAGAGAAGGAATCACCCTTATACGCCCCCTGCTTGAACACGACAGAGAAAGTATCGAAGAGTATTTGGCCCAACATCGTCTTCCCCATTTTATCGATGAGAGCAATACCGATGAACGCTATACGCGCAACCTCTTTAGACAGCGTTTCAGCACCCCTTTGATGAGGGAGTACCGTGACGCCATCAAGCGCAGTTTTCGGTATCTCGAAGAGGACAATGCGGCACTTATTGAAGATGTTAGCATTCAATGCGTAGACGAACTTTATTACTTTCCCAATCCGAAAAACAGTCATTCGCTTATTGTTGCCGTGGACGGTATTTTGAAATCGCTGGGGCATGTTATGAGAGGTAATGAAAAAGAACTTTTAAAGCAGGGGAAATCGCTAATCGTAGGTCGCACCTATGTGATCACTATCGAGGACAACTATACCTATATTACACCCTGTATGACAGAAACAACCATGCAAAAAGAGTTCAAAGAAGAATGCAGAATAATGAAAATTGAGCCTAAAATGCGCAGCTATCTCGCTACACATCCCAAAGCCTATGAGGCTATACGTCGATTAAAAGACGATCCAGAACCTCTTCGATGCGACTAACACCCACAATTTCCAAAGCGTTTTTCACTTCATCGGGAATATCACTCAAATCACGCTCATAGTTTTTTTGCGGAATAAGTGCCAGCACCATTCCCGCACGGTGAGCGGCAATAAGCTTCTCTTTGAGTCCGCCGATAGGGAGAACATTTCCACTAAGGGATACTTCCCCTGTCATCGCGATGTCCGCACGCACTTTCTTATCACTGAGAATTGACCCGATAACAGTACACATTGCGATCCCGGCACTGGGACCATCTTTAGGCGTTGCTCCATCAGGAACGTGAATGTGCAAATCAAAACGTTTGTACACTTCACTCGCATCCGCCGTCGTATTTGCCTCGCGCTCTGCTGGGGTCAAAGGGATGATTGCATGATCTACGGTAAGCTTACCGCTGTCAATCAATGTTTTCACCACCGATAACGCAATACGTGCAGACTCTTTCATGACATCACCCAAGCTTCCGGTGAGCTGCAACGTCCCTTTGCCATTGATACGGATTGCCTCGATTTTAAGCACATCCCCGCCAACAGCGGTCCAAGCAAGACCATTGACCACTCCAACGCGATTCACATGATCGGTTTTTTCTATCTCAAATACCGTTTTTTCTAAAAACTCTTTGAGATTTTTTACCGTTACCGTCACTTTTTGCGCATTTGGATTTTCCAAAATTCGTTTTGCTGTTTTACGAACAATGTCCGCAACACGACGACGTAAATTACGTACTCCCGCTTCGCGCGTATGCTTCTCAATGACATCGGCCAAAGCTGTTTTAGAAATCGAAAGCTCTGAAGATTTTAATCCATGCTTTTTGAGTTCCTGCGGAATCAAATACTGTTTTGCAATCTGAAACTTTTCCTGCGGTGTATACGAACTCACCGGAATAAATTCCATACGATCACGCAATGGTCCGGGAATCTGCCCTACGTCATTGGCCGTTGCAATAAAAATCGCTTTGCTCAAATCAAGATTGAAATTGAGATAGTAATCCCTAAAGTGGCTGTTTTGCTCGGGATCAAGAATTTCTAATAATACTGCTGTCGGATCACCCCGATGCGATTTTGCCACTTTATCAATTTCATCCAGAACGATCACCGGATTCATTTTTTTGGCTTCAATAACCCCTTGTACAATGCGCCCCGGCATAGCACCGACATACGTACGGCGATGTCCGCGCAACTCATTGACATCTTCCAAACCGCCCAAAGCAATACGCACCAAAGGTCGTTTTAATGCCGTAGCAATCGAATTGGCAAGTGACGTTTTACCCACACCCGGAGGGCCTGCAAAACATAAAATAGCCCCACGCCCCTCTTTATCGCCCATACCGCGCAATTCCAAAAGCTCTTTTACCGAAAAATATTCCAAAATACGTTCTTTTGGTTTGCGAAGAGAGAAGTGGTCTTTGTTTAGCTGCGTCTCGACTTCATGGACATTGAGCGCTTTTTTAGACTCTTCGCCATAAGGAATGTCCAACACCCATTCCAAATAAGTCTGAATCATCCCCGCATCCGCACTGTCCGGATGCATGCGGGCAAAACGCTCCAACTGTTTATTGATCTCTTTGTAGGCGTCTTCATGCATCTTCGCTTTTTTACTCTCAAGCTTTTTACGGAACTCTTCAATCTCTTCGTCACGATGCGTGTCGGTACCGAGCTCTTTTTGTATCTGTTTGAGCTGCTCTTTCAAAAAGTATTCTTTGTTCACTTTCTCGATACGAGTATGTACTTTGGAACGAATCTCTTTTTGAAGCTTATTGGCTTCCGTCTCTTCGATGAGTTCATCAATCAGCATTAAGAACCGCTTTTCAGGATCACGCTCGATAAACAGCTGATACGCATTCTCTTTTTTGAGCTTAATCGAGCTGCAAATCAGATCGATAATGCGGTTGTATTCGTGATTTTCTTCAATTGTACGAAGAAGGTCTGGGGGAAAATAGTTGCTCACCTGTGACAAGGCACGTACTTTTTCACGCAAGACCTCAAGAATCGCATCCATTTTTAGAGTGCTCACGCTCGTAGAAGCAATAATATCAACATGAGCCCGCAAAGGGTTGTCACTGCTAAAGTCCATAATATGACCGCGCGCAAGCCCTTGAAATAAAATTTTAATACGGCCATCAGGGAGAACAACTTTACGCATAATTGAACCGATGACCCCCGCATCATAGACAGATGAACCCTCACGCTCACCTTCATGATCAGGCTTTACCGGGCACACGATTACCAATGAATTGTTTTCAATGGCTTCTGCGGCGGCGGCAATGTTCTTCTCATCATTTAAAAAAAGCGGAGAGATCATAAAAGGGTATAGAAAAAGCTCATCTTCCGCAATGACGGGCAATATTGTAGGGAAAGCGGCATAGTTACTGAGTTGCATTGATAAAAATCCTAATTATTTAATTATTCGATAGTGTTACTTATTTACTTTCATTATCATCCATAGAAACAACACTGCGTGTTTTTGGAATCATAAACGCGTACCAGCTGCTGGTTCCATCCCCTTCAAACATTTCACGATACCATGGTACCTGTGCTGCTTGAACTTCCGATGGATCGATCCAGCCTACGGGAGCACTATTACGATAAACGACCGCACCCTTTGGCTTTCCTAATCGATCATACAATCCTGCGATTTGCTCATTCAACGTCCCTTTGGCTAATTGCAGCTGCGTCTCCATCGTAGTAACCAAAGGCATATAGATTGAGTAAGGATAATTCATTTTAAATGCATTCGCCCCTTTTAGCGTCTCATCAATCAATCCTTGATCCCGTCCCGGATTAGGAAGTGCCAAAAATTTCGACTTTATTTTCAAAAACTCAGCGTATTCTTTTCCTGCAACTGAAGCATACCGGCGATTGTATTCATCTAAAAAGTGCTCTGCGAGCAAATATTCTTCATACGCCATATGTGCCTGAGCCATGATCAACGTCGCTTCGCTCAACAATGGAGAAGCGATGTGCTCACTTTGCAATGAACTGTAATAACCGTCCGCCTTCTCCAAATTTCCATCTGAAATAGAGGTAATCATTTTTTCGTACCAATAATCAGCAGGCTTGTTGTATTCATCAATATCTTTTCCGCACCCGCCTAAAAAGAGTACAGTCATTGCTGCCATAATTACGATTCGAATCATCATTTTAATAGTGTCCATTTTCTGTTAAGTTACAACCATTTTACCAAAAAGAAATTAATATAAAGTAGATATTCTCCCTTCTTATCAGCAGAATATTCACGCTATGTGACTTTTTTTATAGATCGTATGTTAAAATCGTGAACAATCCTTAACTCCGTGAGGTTATTATGCAGTTTACTCTACAACTTCCTATGCTTGGTTTCGAGTCCGTGACTCAAATGGAACTTCTAAAAATTGACGATATTTTTATGCGTCTCGAAAGCATTGGAGACGGCCCTACATTCACCCTCATCAATCCTTATGCCTTACGCGAATATTCTTTTGATATTCCTACATCCCTGCAAGCTGCAATGCAGATCAATGAGACCAGTAACCTTCTCATTTATACCATCGTGATTTTAAATACCTCCATTGAAGATTCAACCATCAATTTTGTTGCTCCTTTGATTTTTAATACCGACAATCAAACCATGGCGCAAATCATTATCGACAACCGTGCCGATTTTTCCATCGCTGAACCGATTCGCAACTATTTAAAGGAAAAAACCAATGACTAAGTCTGCCATTACACTCATCGGCAATGGGAAAATGGCCCTTTCAATTGCAAAAGGTCTCAAAGAAACTTACAGTCTAGAAGTCATAGGACGTACGCAAGAAGTTTTAGATCAGTTTGAAACTGCGTTGGGGACTCCCATACAAAAAACACGTTATGAAGAATCTTCCTGTGAGGGTAAAACACTCATTCTGTGCGTTAAACCTTCCAACCTTTCCGAAATATCAACCCGTTTAAACGGAAAAGCAAAAGCCCTTTATTCCGTACTCGCAGGAACTTCATTAGCATCACTGCATTGTATCAGTGCTCATGCTTATGTACGTGCTATGCCCAATCTTGCAGCAGAGGCAAGTCTCTCTATGACGTCACTTGTAGGCGAAGTTTCATTACAGGAGGAAGCGGTTGCGTTATTTTCCTCTATCGGAACAACGTTATGGCTTGGAAGTGAAAAAGAGCTTGATATTGCCACTGCACTTGCCGGCAGCGGACCTGCCTATCTCGCACTGATTGCAGAAGCGCTAAGTGATGGTGCCGTACGTGAGGGTTTAAAGAGAAGTGATGCTATGACACTTATGAAAGGATTGTTTGAAGGATTTGGGACTCTGATACAAACCACACATCCGGCTCTACTTAAAGACAGCGTCATGAGTCCTGGAGGAACAACTGCCGCGGGATATGCTGCTCTCGAGCAAGCAGGAGTACGTAACGGATGTATGGAAGCCATACACGCAGCCTACGAAAAAGCTAAAAATATCAAATAGCGTTACGATGAACCCTCATCGTGAAAGACGACTTGATTCTCTCCCCATCACGTTCAAAGTTAATGGGGAAATTGACTGCAATAATCCAATCACTTTTATTTATTTTTTCAAGGAACTGATAAAAGGCCTGCGGTGAAGTAATTTTGGTTGTAGCGTTGACTTCATAAACCTTAAACGAACTATTATGATCTGCCATTTCTATTTCTGTCAAATAAAGATCTTCAAAATCTTGCTGATTCATTTTTGTAAACTTTTGCGCATTAAACGGTGCGGCAAATGCTCCCATCGTATGAGCATGCTCATGTTTGAGTTTGTTAAATTTTTCATTCACACTCTCATATCTCGCTTCTGCCCTGCTGATGAGCTGCTGCTCTTTTTTACTCTCCAGTCGTAACGTACGGTACTCTTTTCCTTTTGGAATCAAGAAAAAAGTAGCAAATACAACAATCCCCACAAATAAAAATAAGAATATCAATATCAAATACAAAGTTCGATGATTGGTTCGCTGACTCATTCAATCACCTCTTCTTCTATGGTTTCATCATCCAAATAATTCGTTGACGTAAACCGATACCAACCGTTTTCTGCCGGATAGTAACTCGTATAGGTACGATGAAAGATAGAGCGCAAAGGAGCTTGTAATAAAAATTCATACGTATCTTTGCTGGGTGTAATACCGGAGAGAACCAACGAATTCTGGCCCAATTGGGCACTCGTAAGGGTAATTTGATCCGGTACAAGGTCAAAAAGATTGCGAATACTCTCTTTCATCACCGTATTACTCGTCGTAATGCCTTCATGTGCTTTTACCGCTATTTCAATGTTCTCAATGTTTTTCTCTACAAGACGCGTACTCTGATCCAATTGTTCCAGTTTTTTCCCAATCCCTGCGTGTTGCACTTTAAACTCATAGGTTTTATAGCTCAAAAACACGTATGTCCCTGCAACCATAACAATGCTCACCGTGAAAAAAAATAGAGCCAGCTGAAGGTCACCACTGATAACTTTTTTGCGGCGAGGGGTGATTAAACTGTATTTCAAAGCCCCTCCTCTTCTTGCATTGCAAGCGTATGAATGACGTCAATAACGTCCACTTTACGTACTAAAACATTCAAAAACAATTCTTCTTCCAAATAACGCTTCAACTCTTCACTTCCGCCTTGCGAATCGGCAATACACACCGTTTCAATAAAACGATTACGGCACTCATCCATACTGTAAAACTGATGCAAAGTTTTTTGAATGTAATCAAAACGCTGATAATCTTCTGCGGCGCTGTCTAAATCCCCCTTCATCATAGAGGAACGCTCCTTGCCTAGACGTTTTTCCTCACTTGTGGGCATATCTTCGCTAAACTCATGAACCTCATCAAGCTCATCAAGATCGGCAATATCACCGAGTGAATCCAAATCATCAATGATATCAAGGTCTTCAAGCCCTTCAATATCGTCCAAGCTTATCAGTCCATTTTCATCATTCTCAATCATAGGGGATGCATAATCGATTACGGCAGTCTCTTCGGAATCACTCTTATTGTCGATTGAACTCTTTTGATGCGAATAATGGTGGGCGTATTCGAGCGTTCCTCCCTCAAAAATTGCAATCGTGAAAAGACCCGGCATCGAAAAAGCATAAAGAGCAAACGTATCATTTATTTTATCTGCAAAACAAGACTCAAGAATCGAAAATGGGGAAAAAATAAAATCAAGCCCGACAGTATGGTATTCATACATTAAAGCGTGAAGCTCATCCAATGATGCATAAAACGTCCATTTTTTATTTCGGCAAAGTTCACTGACAGAAGTTGCATCGCTGTGCTGTGTTCTTCCTTTTCCTAAACAACCTGTATAAGCACCTTGATGAGGCTGAGTATTTATGGTACTGATATAATAGATAGGGGAGACATCAACAGCCTCTTGAATGTAGCGGTTCATTGCCCCTGAAGGTTCACTCCCGTCAAACTGGCGTCGCTCTTTATAGAGAATTTTTTTGTTTTTAAGGGCTACGATCAATACTTCATATCCATTGATAACAGGGACAATGGAAACAAATATTTTTTGAAACAATCGCTCTAGCACTCGTTATCCTCTGTTTTGTGACATAAAGGGTGTGCTTTGAGGTAATGATCCATTTTCAACGCATTTCCCAACTTCGTGTAAATCTGTGTGGTTGCCATACTTGCATGACCGAGTAATTCACTAACATCGGCAATTCGGGCGTTATTATTTAACAATTCTGTCGCATACGCGTGTCGTAACTGGTGAGGAGTGACATGAAATCCGACCTCTTTAAAAACCTTCATAATGGAGTATCTTAGACTATTTTCGCTTAATTTTTCTCCGTTTAACTCAAAAACAAATTCCCCGATACCTGCTTTAGCATGATAATCTTGCATCGCACGGTATACCTCTGGCAAAACAGGTATATCACGCTCCTTGGAACCTTTTCCTACGACTCTGCACCATTGGGGTCCTACGCTTGCCCTTCGTAACGTTGCTAATTCACTGATTCGCAATCCCATCGTATAGAGCATTAAAATGGCCAAACGTTCCATCACAGGCGCACCATTAAGTGCGCATTGAATGTGTTCATGTGATACGGGTTTTGGGAGTGTTTTAGGGACTTTTATGCTCTCATCCGCTCGTAAGTGAATGACTGTTTTATTCAAACGAAGGTATTTAATAAAACTGCGAATAGCGCTAAGCTTTCGGGCAATGGTTTTGGCTTTGAGCGAAGCGATTTTTAGCCGCAACGGCATTAGATTAATGTGTATTTCTTGCCCAATATACTCAATATCAGCGTATTGAATCATCTGCGTAATGGATTCATCGTAGCTGAAAACAGTCAAAGGAGAATATCCCTTAAACCCTTCACAATATTTTAGAAATTCCTCTTTTTGATGATGCAAATCAATCATGTAAGGGAATGGAGCATAAGCGCTTTATGTAAACACGCTTTTGCCTCTTGCAGCTGCATACCTTCTAAATCAATCGGCTCAGAGGCATAAAAATTTAAAACACCAAACGGTTTTGGAATCACAAATCGGTCCCAGCTTGAAAGCTGCCAATACGAGGAGGGGACACAGCTGTAAACGATCACTTTCGCCTGACGCTTTTGTGCCATGACAACAACTCCGTCACTTACGGTGTAACGCGGCCCTTTAGGACCATCAGGAGTGATTCCGATGTCATACCCATCCGAGAGTGACTTTAACCCTTGTATCAATACTTTTGCCCCGCCGCGCGTTGTCGAACCGTGAATCGTCCCTAAACGAAAAAAGGTCATGATACGGGCAATGATTTGACCGTCAAAATGATCACTGATAAGCACTTTTGCTTTGGGAATTTTACGAAATTGATAATAGAGATACGGCTGGAGCAATAAATCCCCGTGCCAAAAGGCAAAAATAACCGGTTCTTGGGGAACCGTTTGCGGCATATGAAAATGTTTTCGTGAGGTTAGATAAATAATTCGAATAAGAAATGCCCCAATGAACGGGACTAAATTAAGGGCGAGTGCGCGTAAAAAACGCTTACGCAAGAATTTCTCCGTATTGAACCATACGGGAAACCTCCGTAATTTTCACTTTGGCGATTTTGCCCAGCCACGCTTCGCTTCCCTTCGCTTTGATCATGATGTTATTGTCACTGCGTCCTGCCACAAAACCATCACTTCGTAGTTCTTCAAAATAGACCTCTACGATTTTGCCAAGATTAACTACCTTGAGATCATCCAAAATAGAGTCGTGATAGGCTTGAAGAGTATTTAAACGCTCGGATCCCACTTCTGAATCAACAACGTTCGTAAATGCTTCCGCTTCTGTTAGTGGTCGAGGCGAATATTTAAAACTAAATACCTGCTCAAAACGTACCTTTCGCACCACATCCATCGTGTGTTCAAAATCTTCATCGCTCTCACCTGGAAAGGCGACGATAATATCAGTACTGATACTCACATCAGGAACCATCGCTCGCAATTTTTCTACACGGTTCAAAAACCACTCTTTGGTATACCCGCGTTTCATCGCTTTGAGAATCTCTGTTGATCCGCTTTGCAACGGCATATGCATCGATTTACAGATTTTAGGATTTTTAGCAAATTCTTCGATAAACTCATCATCCATGTGCAGCGGATGCGGTGACGTAAAACGTATCCGCTGTACTCCCTCAACCGCACTCACACGGCGCAGCAGTTCTGTAAAGTTGACTTTTTCATGTTCACCCGAAAAACGTCGCCCATAATTGTTCACGTTTTGACCCAGTAAAAAGATCTCTTTGACCCCGTTTTGAGCCGCTTTAGCCGCTTCTGCGACGATCAAATCAGCAGGAATAGAGATTTCATCTCCACGTGTTTTTGGAACAATACAAAACGTACACTGCTTGTCGCATCCGATGGAGATATTGATGTAGGCTTTGTGTCCGCTGGAGCGGAAATCCTTAAAAGCGAACTGCGATTCATCGTAATCGATGTCAATCTCTACTGCTTTGTCTTTGTGAATAACTTCCGAAATTTTCGAGACATTACGAGCCCCTAAAACAAAATTCACATAAGGTGCTTTTTTGATGATCTCTTTGCCCAAATGCGATGCCGTACATCCGCATACACCGATTTTAGCACCCTCTTTCTTGAGTCGGTTAAAAACACCCAGTTCTGAAAAAAGTTTATGCACCGGCTTCTCACGAACCGAACAGGTATTGATCATAATCAAATCAGCTTCGCGTGCATCGGTTGTGAGTTCATACCCCTCGTGCGCGTTGAGTTCGGCTATCATATGCTCGGAATCGCGAACATTCATCGCGCATCCCAGAGTCTCGATAAAAAGCTTTTTAGACATTAGAGAATGTGAACCTCATACATATATTCATTTGCAGAAAGGCCAAAACGTACTTCGCGCATGTAAAAGCTTTTTCCCATTCCCTCAAAATGATCTTGTAATGCTAAAAGATCCTTATGAGAATTTTCACGGTCAAAATAGAAAATCAAAGAGTTGCTTTTCTCAACCATTTCGGTCATTTTTTTGAGGTCGATTTTTTTCGGTTTAGCATCGTGATCGTTGCGTGCTACTTTAAGTTCCATGTGTCTACCCCTTGGCTTATATTTGAGTTCTTGATTAATAGGGGATTATATCGGTGTTTCAATAAATATCCCATTAAGTGATTCTGTTGTATACTTCTGTTTCTTCATAAAAAAGCTTTCCCACAACACATTATTTTTTTATGATATACCCAAAATGAGGACATCAGCATGGAAAATATTTTAGATATTATTGATTCAATCGCCAGCGAAAAAGGGCTCAGCCAAGAGAATGTAAAAGAAGCAATTAAAACCTCTTTTATCCAAACAGCCAAACGAATTATCAACCCAACTTTTGCTTTTGAAGCAGACATTGATGATCAGACAAAAGGGGTCAAACTACGCCAAGTCATCACCGTTATCCCAGATGAATCTCCCGAACTCGAAGGCGAATCAGCAGGTGCTTACATGAGTCTAACTGCAGCCAAAGAGATTGATGATGAAGCAGAAATCGGGGATCAGCTCCAAATGGAACATGACATAGAAAGCTATGGCCGAAGCGCATTTGCCACTTTACACCGAGAAATCGAATTTCACATACAGCGTCTTGTTGAAAATGACCTCTACGACAAATACAAAAGCAAGATCAACCAAATCGTTTCCGGCCGTGTCACGCGGGTAGACAATGACCAAAACACTACCATAGAGATTGATGAGATTCGTGCCGTATTGCCGATGAAAAATCGTATCAAGGGTGAGAAGTTCAAAGTGGGTGATGTGGTAAGTGCCATCGTTCGCCGTGTACAAGTGGATAAAAATACCGGAATCGGGATGGAGCTTTCACGCACCTCTCCTAAATTTCTCGAAGAGTTGCTCGCACTCGAAGTACCTGAAATCAAAGACGGTATCGTTATTATCGAAAAGTCTGCCCGTATCCCGGGTGAGCGCGCTAAAATCGCCCTCTATACGATTCGCCCGCAAATCGATCCTATCGGTGCAACCGTCGGAGTTCGCGGAGTACGTATCAATGCGGTGAGCGAAGAGCTGTGCGGTGAGAATATCGACTGTATCGAGTACAGTGCTTCTCCTGAGCTTTTCATCTCAAGAGCGATGAGTCCTGCAATCATCAGTTCGGTTGTGATCGTTGATGAGGGCGAGGGAGAAGAGAAAAAAGCGATCGTCACTCTCCCAAGCGACCAAAAATCAAAAGCAATCGGAAAAAGTGGAATCAATATCCGTCTGGCCTCTATGCTGACAGGCTACATCATTGAGCTCAAAGAGCAAGGTGATAGCGCAACCGCATCCGAAGAGAAAAAAGAGGGTATCGGCTCTCTTGAAGCCCTTTTCGGCAATTAAAACTCTTACCGTTTCACAAACGGATTAAGCTTCAACAACACCGCATCGGCAATCTGGTTGCCGATCAGCGTCAAAAATGCACTCATCATTAAAATCCCCATAATCACCGGATAATCCCGACTCATAGCACTCATGTAAAACAACTGTCCCATCCCCTCGATTCCAAAAATCGACTCCAAGATCACCGATCCTCCAATCAACCCTGGGAGAGAGAGCCCCAACATCGTCACAATCGGAGGTAAAAGATTGGGAAGGATAAAGTAACGGATGAGTTTTTTTTCATCGATTCCCCGTGCACGTGCAAAATAAACATAATCGCTTTTGAGTATTTCAAGAGTAAGTGATCGGATGTACAACGCCAAACTTCCCACCCCTACAAACACCATCACCCCAATAGGAAGCGCCAAATGCCACGCCATATCCAGATAATACCCAAACCCCTCAGGCGGCTCAAGCGAATGCAATCCGGCGATGGGGAACCATCCCAGCGTAACACTGAGCACCATCATCAAAACCAATGCCAAATAATAAGAAGGCATCGCGAAACTCAGCAGTGACATTTGAGTGATGATACGGTCGCAGTTTCGTTCATAATGCAACGCTGCTTTGATTCCCATCCACAACGAGATCATAAACGTCATAAATAGTGCAATCATGTTCATCCATAGCGTAACAGGGAGACGATCGGCAACAACACCGATAACTTGCTCACCACTGACGAACGATATCCCAAAATTGAGCTGTGCCAAGTTCACAACCCAATCCATATATTGTTGAACCAATGGTTTATCCAATCCATAGATGGCTTTGAGTTGCGCAATCGCCTCTGGAGTCATATTAGGATTGAGTTCACCGCTCATAAAACTGTTGGGAGCCATATGGATTGCCCCAAACGAAAGGAGTGAAATGAGTACTAACATTAAAAAAGTATAGGATAAAGATCGGAAAAGATATTTCATAAATTAATTATATCGGAAGAAAAATGAAAAAGGAGGATTCACCCCGAAGGGTGAAGAAAGTAAAAAAAACGCTTAGAAGTTAAGCGTTAAGTATACTTGAAGTGAATTGTACTGTTCACCACTGTTTTGGTCATCCGCATCGGTAGAAACATATGCTAAAGAAGTATCCAATGGCCCAAATGATTTAGAAGCTGTCACAGATACTTCTCTCATATCTGTTCCGGCTGCTTTTGTCACTACTGCAGCATTGGTATTTTCTACATGCACATTTGTACAATAGGCACCAATTTTTGCAAATCCAGCATCGTACTCAACTGTAACATTTACTGCCTCTGCATCAGGGGCACCTACGTATCCATAGTTCCACCATGCTTCAGTATACAATTTAGACTGAGCACCACCAAGATTGCCGGTTGCAACGTTAGCAATTTTCAAGCTACCATCCGCATCCGCTTGTGAATATGCTGCTGAAACTTTTAAGTTTTTCACACCCTCATATCCCAACTTAAACGCATAAGCAGAAGAATCTGCTACATCATTTAAACCACTTTTTGTGTCCATTTTTGCATATTGTGCACCAACTTTAACACCTGGAACTAGTTGGCAATCGATATCTCCTTGCAACCAGTATGCATCTGCGACAGAACCGACATCGTAATACCACACTTGCGCTACTAATGGTTTAAATGAATTATTGATTGCACCCGCTGCGTATGCACCCTCTTTCATGAAAGTACTGTATTTTCCACCACTAGCCAAAATACCATCGATTCCAAGTGCAGCAGTATTATCAGCTGCAGCTGATGTTAAGCTTCTAACGGTTGAATTTGTACCCAAAGCATTTACGCCGTTACCTTTTCCAACCCATGCACCTACCAAAGTTGTGTCAGGAAGATCTTGATTGATTAGTACAGCTGCATCAAATGTATTTGCTACGATTGACCATTTTTCAGAAAATGCCAATGGAGTATCAAGCTCCATACGACCAAGTTTAGCTGTTGTTTTACCAGCAGTTGCAGCAATCCATAGCTCACTCATCCATGCAGCATCATCAACACCAGCAGTCCCGGCATTTGCATGAGCACCCGTCCATGTATTAGAAACAAGATTGTTCTCTAATCCAAGAGTACTAACGGCATAACCCGTTGCACCAAATGATACACCCTTAGTTAAATCACCCGTTACACCAAGACGAAGTGCCGTATCTGCAGCACTACCGCCAGAACCAGCTACACCTTGTTCAAATAGGCCACTTTGTACTACACCACCTTCTGTGTAAGTCATGTCATTCGTATTGTAAAAAAGTTTTGCGTCACCGCTGACTTTTACATTATCGATTGCGAATGCGCTCGCACCTAGCAACACAGCTGCTGCAAGACTCATTTTAACTAATTTCATTTATTCTCCTTAAGCTAAGCTTGACTTTGGGTTTAACCCTGATTTTGTTTCGTCAAAAACCATTGTAACGCTCAATTTCTTAAATAAAGCTGTAATAATATTATTCTGCTTTGCTTATCAATACTTTCTTATAAATCCCTATATCATGGAATTTGATAATTATGTGATTAAATTTTAATCGTATCTTTTTGATATTTTTCGCGTATCTGTGATATAGTACAAATTAGTCTTAAATCTTTAGAAAAAAGGATGTCTTTATATGCGTCTACCATTATCAATTATTATTGCTACTTTCGCACTGGCAGGTTGTGCTACGAATGCAACCGTTCCCCCATCACAGAACCCCTCATTACAGGCCGTTTCTCCAAATGCAGCCGCCGCTTCCGAAGGCGGCGCAATGCAGCGTTCATTGGATGCATGGCTGAAAGACGAGTGGACACCGCTCACAACACCTAAAGTAGCGCAGAAGAAAGAAGGTGAAATTAAAAACACCGAAGAAGTTTCTACAACTTCAAAAGCGGAAGATGAAAAACCGTTTACATTGCAAAGTTTTGCGGATAAATGGAAAATGTATCACGAGAATGAAGCGAAGCTAAAAGAAGGTAAGCCCAAAGAGGCTTCTCATATTGAGGCGGTAAGTGCACTGCCTGTTATAGGGAAGTAACGCTATACAGCGTTATTCTCTATTTTCCCAGACAAAAACTGTTTTACCGTCTTGATTTTTTTCTACTGCAGGCATTGCCATAATGCTGTAACCTGCATCTACATAATGAATTTCACCGCTGACACCGCAAGAAAGATCACTCAATAAATACATCGCCGAATTTCCAACCTCTTCGATTGTTACATTTTTACGCAATGGGGCATTGGATTCATTCCAGTTCAAAATTTGTTTAAAATCACCGATTCCGCTGGCCGCGAGTGTTTTGATAGGCCCTGCACTGATGGCATTGACTCTTTGACCTTTGAGAGCACCAAGCTCTACGGCCATATAGCGGACACTCGATTCCAATGCTGCTTTAGCAACACCCATGACATTGTAGTTAGGGATGTATTTTGGTCCACCGAGATAACTGAGCGTCAAAATAGAGGCACCCGGCGCCAAAACACTCTCAAGACGGTTCGTTAAATCAATAAACGAATAGACCGAAACATCCATTGCGATCTGAAACGCATTTTTGGAGGTTTTCATAAATCCTTCAGTCAATGCCTCTTTAGGTGCGAATGCAACCGAGTGAACCAAAAAATCAATTTGACCAAAATCAGCAGCTACTTTGGCAGCAATCGTATCCATATCGGATTCATCCGACACATCCAATTTATACACCGGAGAATTATCGAACGCTTTTGCAATCGGTTCTACACGCTTTTGCAATGCCTCATTAAGATAGGTAAACGCCATTTGCGCCCCTTGTGCGTGTAATGCTTGCGCGATCCCGTAAGCGATAGATTTATCATTGGCCAATCCTACGATTAACCCTTTTTTGCCCTTCATAAACATTCTTATACCTTTATAGTTGTTTTAATTCTGCCGCTTGTGCTATCATCTCACAAAAATCATTAGCGCTCAGTGATGCTGAACCCACTAAGACACCATCCACATTTTCAAGTTCCATAATACTGCGTGCATTATCCACTTTCACACTTCCGCCATACAGAAGAGGTGCCTGAGTTTTAGAGCGCAACGCCGTATGCATGTCCATAATCTGATCTGTTGTCGGTGTCAGTCCTGTCCCAATCGCCCATACCGGCTCATACGCGACGATCAAATCACAATAGTTCGTATCAATTCCTTCAAATTGGGCATCAATATAGCGCATTAAAGCTTCATCACCCTGCTGCCTAACCTCGATAGGTTCACCGATGCAATAGATAATCGCAAATTCTTTTTGGGCAAAATAGCGAAATTTAGCGGCAATTTGTTCTTGCGTTTCCCCTAAAACATGACGGCGTTCACTGTGACCGATCAGGATGGTTTTTATTCCAAATTCCTCAAGTTGCTCAAGGGTTATTTCTCCCGTATACGCACCATTTTGCGCCGGATACGCATTTTGTACCCCAATAAGGACATTACGGGAAAGATGTTCCAATGCCGTAAAAGGGGGGAAAACCATAACAATATCATCAATCTCGTTTGCAGAGACAAACGATTCTACGACTGCCATATAGGCTCGCGTATCTTGTCGTGTTTTATTGGCTTTAAAATTGGCACATAAAATCATCTGTTCTCCTTATTTCATCAAAGGTTTAACACCTGGAAGCATTTTTCCCTCTAACAACTCAAGAGAAGCTCCGCCGCCGGTAGAAATAAACGTCATCTCTTCATCAAGACCGATACGCTGAACCAAATCCGCCGTATCTCCGCCACCCACAACCGTCGTTGCGTTTGAATCGGCCAAGAAATGGGCCATTTTATTGGAGCCCTTTGCAAAACGTTCCATTTCATATACACCCATCGGTCCATTCCATAAAATGGTTTTAACGTCTTCTAGCACTTCTCCATACAATTCAACGCTTGCAAGGCCGATATCCAATCCCATCCATCCCTCAGGGATTTCTTGAGTACTTACCGTATGACTGTTTGCATCTGCACTGAAGGCATCAGCGGCCACAACATCCACCGGTAAATAAAATTTCACGCCTAAACGTTTGGCCTCATCCATGATCTTAGCAGCTTCCTCAATCAAATCATCTTCGACAAGCGATTTCCCGACATCATACCCCATCGCTTTAAGAAACGTAAATGCCATTCCTCCACCAATGAGGATTTTATCCACGCGAGGCAATAAATTCACCAAGGCTTCGAGCTTACCCGATACTTTGCTTCCTCCGACAATCGCGGCAAACGGTCGTGCCGGATTTTCCAACAACGTGTCAAAAAACTCGATTTCTTTAAGCAACAAAAAGCCTGCCGCTTTATGCTGGCGGTCAAAATGCTGTGTAATCCCCTCTACTGATGCATGAGCACGGTGACTTACTCCAAAGGCATCATTGATGTATACGTCTGCCAGTGAAGCCAATGCAGCACTGAATTCAGGATCATTTTTAGTTTCACCCTTTTCAAAACGCAAATTTTCTAATACCAGTATTTCCCCTGATTTGAGCTCTTGCGCCAGTTTTTGAGCATTTTCGCCTACGACGTCTTTTGCTAGCTTTATATCCATTTTCAATAGCTGTTGGAGACGGCGTACTACCGGAGCAAGCGAATCCTCTTCACTAAATACCCCGGCTTTTGGACGGCCAAAATGCGACCCTAATATAATCGCGCACTCTTGATCAAGACAATATTTGATACTCGAAAGTGCTGAACGGATCCGACGATCATCCGTTATATTGCCAAACTCATCCATGGGAACGTTAAAATCACATCGAATAAATACTTTTTTTTCATGCAAATCACACTCTTTGATGCTCAATAATTTCATTTTTGTCCCTTAAAGTTTGTAATAAATAATGCCATTTCTATAAGGCGATTGGAGTAACCCCATTCATTGTCATACCACGCCATAATTTTGACCAAATTACCGTCAATGACCTGTACTAAATCTGCCGCAACAATCGCACTGTAGCTCGATCCCACGAAATCTTGGGATACCCGATAGCGCTCATCTACTTCCAATATCCCGCGCATAGAACCTTGAGCATGTTCTTTAAAACACGCCACAATCTCTTCTTTGGTCACATTTTCACGTACCAAAACATTTAAATCCACCATCGAAACATCCGGTGTTGGAACACGTACGCTTTGACCATGCAATTTTCCCTCCAGGGAGGGTAAAACAAGTGAAATTGCTTTGGCGGCGCCCGTTGTTGTGGGAATCATATTGACCGCAGCCGCACGTGAACGGCGCATATCCGTGCCGTGTGCCGAATCGATAATCGCTTGACCGTTCGTGTAGGCATGAATGGTAGTCATTAACCCTTTTTCTATCCCATAGGCTTCATCAATGATTTTAGCAATAGGTCCTAAACAGTTAGTGGTGCACGACGCATTGGAAATAATATCTTGACCTGCATACAGATGATCGTTGACGCCCAAAACAAATGTTGGTGTTTCCTCATCTTGTTTTGGAGCCGAAATAATGACTTTTTTCACCCCTTTTTCAAGATGATGGCGCGTAGAATCTGCTGTTAAAAACAAACCGCTGCATTCAAACACGACATCCGCACCACACGCTCCAAAGTTTAGCTTCGCAGGGTCTTTTTGTGAAAAGATCTCAATTGTTTTTAACCCTATTTTCAAATGATTGGCATCCGCAATCGACACTTCCTCATTAAAAGGGCCATGAACCGAATCATTTTGCAACAGATACAACATCATTTCAATCGATGCCATGTCATTAATTGCTACAAGTTCAACATCTTCACGTGAAGCAATTAATCGCGTAACACAACGGCCAATTCGACCAAATCCATTGATAGCGATTTTTAGCGCCATTAAACTATTTCCCTCTTCTACGGTAATAAGGGGATTTTACCAAAAATCGGTTATAATTTCGATTAAAATAAGTTAAGGCAGACATTGCTAGCACTTTATGGCGGAAGTTTTGATCCACCCCACGCAGGTCACGTGCATGTTGCACTTAAAGCCCTTGATGTTTTGGATATTGATAAACTCATTATTGTTCCTAATTTTCGTAACCCGTTTAAATCGGCTGAATGTGCCGAGGGTGCTGTACGCATCCAATGGTTGAAGAAAATTTTCGAACCTTATGAGAAAATTGAAATTAGCGATTTTGAAATCAGTCTGCATCGCAGTGTCCCTACGATTGAAACCGTAGAACATTATGCGCCTACAGGTGAAAAGCTCTATCTGATCATCGGAGCCGATAACCTGTCATCTCTGCCGCAATGGCATGACTACGAAAAACTTTCTCAAAAAGTTATTTTTGTCGTTGCCACGCGCGATAATATTGCTATACCTTCGGGGATGGTAATATTGGACGTCAATGAAGCGATAAGTTCAACCCATTTTCGAGACCAATTTACCTCATTGGGTCTCGAACACACGCTCGAAAACGATATTATTACTTACTACAAGGAACACTATGAACCCAAGAATTGAAAAAATCTCTCATGTATTAGACATGAACAAAGCCGAAAACATCGAAGTGTTTGATCTTCAGGGAAGCGATTATTTTGCGGATTACGTTGTCATTGCAACTTCATTGGGGGAGCGTCATACCTTTGCGTTGCTTGACCATTTGAAAAAAAATCTGAAACCGGAAGAACAATTTTTAGCCATTGATGAGAGCGGCGACTGGATTGCAATCGATTTGGGAGACATTCTTATCCATATTCTCACTCCTCAGTACCGAAGTATTTACGATTTGGAAAGCTTTTTGCGCGAAATTGCAGCACGGAAAAATAAAGCATAAAGATGTTTTTGGTCAAAAAGCTCATTTCGACTTTTTTGATGCCTTTCCCCATATTTCTTATTTTAGTCGGAATCGGATTTTATTTTTGGCAACGTGGAAGAGAAAAGCGTGCTAAGCAAGTCTTTCTCTTCTCCCTACTATGGATCAGCCTCTTATCGTATCCTCCTTTTTCAGGACTGCTCCTTTTACCACTAGAGCGCGCTTACACCAAAGTTGAGATGACCGACACTCCTCCAAAATACATTCATGTATTGGGTTGTGGTCATACCAGTAATCCAAAAATACCGCTATCCTCTGAAATAGGACTGGTTTCACTGGCACGACTCAATGAAGGCGTTTCACTCTACAAAGCCAATACGAATATGAAACTTATTTTTAGTGGCTATGGGGGAGATGATCCTGTCTCAAATGCCCGTAAAAACAGTCAAATGGCCATTGCATTAGGTGTTAACCCTGCGGATATTATTCTTATTGAAACACCCAAAGACACTCAAGAAGAAGCGGTTGCCGCGAAAAAGATCATCGGGGATCAGCCGCTTATTCTCGTCACCTCAGCATCCCATATGGTTCGCGCATCGGCACTTTTCCGCAAAGCCGGCATCGTAGTTGTTCAAGCCCCTACAGACTTCCAGATAAAGGCAAGTGATTCTCTATGGCAGTTTCCATCCGCAGGTGGAATGGGGCGCTCAGAAGCCGCTTTTCATGAGTATTTAGGTCTGGCTTGGGGGAGATTAAAAGGCTACCTCTAAAAAAGGCCTGTGATGACTCCTGCATCATCAATATCGATGCGTTCTGCCGTCGAAATTTTCGGAAGACCCGGCATCGTCATCATATTCCCCGCAATGGCAACAATAAATCCCGCACCGTTTTCGAGTTTAATCTTGCTTATTTCAACCGTATGTCCAGTGGGTGCCCCTCGTACATTGGGATCTGTCGAAAAAGACATTTGCGTTTTTGCCATACAAATAGGCAATTGGCCATAATCTTCTTGGAGTTTGGCAATTTCATCCCGAACATTTGCACTTGCAGTTATCCCTGCCGCACCGTATATTTTAGTAGCTATGGTTTCTATCTTTTCCCAAAGCGGCAGTTTATCGTCATAGAGATAGTTAAATCCTCCCTGACAGTGCTCTGCAATATTCAATACTTCTTGCGCCAATGTTTCAGCACCTGCACCACCTTTGGCCCAATGTTGAGAAACAACGCATTTGACACCCAAGGCCTCACACTTCTCTTTAAGTAAAGCGGTTTCTGCATCGGTATCAAAGGTGAAATGATTGATACACACCACTGCCCCAAGTCCATAATGAACCTTGATGTTGTGCAAATGGCGTTCAAGATTTTCAAAACCTCTCTCCAATGCTTCTAAATTTTCTTGATTCAAATGATCTTTTTCGACCCCGCCATGGTATTTCAAAGCACGAACAGTAGCAACCAATACGACTGCTGAAGGAGCCAGTTTTGAACTGCGGCATTTAATGTTCAAAAACTTTTCAGCACCCAAATCTGCTCCGAATCCCGCTTCCGTAACCACATAATCTGCCAGTTTTAATGCGGTGTTTGTAGCCATAACCGAGTTACACCCATGGGCAATATTTGCAAAAGGACCTCCATGCACAATGGCAATGTTGTTTTCCAGCGTTTGTACCATGTTGGGTTTAAGTGCGTCTTTCAAGAGTGCTGCCATCGCCCCATGTGCTTTTAAATCACGTGCATAGATAGGGGTTGTTTTATCCGCTTTGTAAGCCACGATGATACGCCCTAAGCGTTCTTTTAAATCTGCACGATTGATGGCCAGACATAAGATTGCCATGACCTCAGACGCTACCACAATATCAAACCCGTCTTCCCGTAGATATCCGTTAGCAGGACCGCCTTGACCTACCGTGATCTCACGCAAAGCACGATCATTCATATCCATAACACGCTTCCATTTGATACGACGCGCATCAATGCCCAACGCGTTCCCGTGATAGATATGGTTGTCTATCATGGCCGCCAATAAGTTATGCGCTGCCCCAATTGCGTGAAAGTCTCCCGTAAAATGCAGATTGATGTCTTCCATAGGGACTACCTGCGAATATCCGCCTCCTGCAGCCCCCCCCTTTAACCCAAAACAGGGTCCCAAAGAAGGCTCACGCAAACAAATGATCGTTTTTTTACCCAAACGGTTCATCGCATCACCTAGTCCTACCGTTGTGGTGGTCTTCCCCTCACCCGCAGGCGTTGGACTAATAGCGGTAACAAGAATAAGCTTCCCCTCTTGCGCCTTGTGAGAGAGGGCGTCTATGTACTCCAATGAAAGCTTGGCTTTGTAGTGTCCATAGGGGTCTAAATGCTCAGGCGCAATCCCGAAACTTTCTTTTGCCAAATGGATTATGGACTTCATTTTTGCTTTTTGGGCTATTTCGATATCTGACATACTTTTATCCTATTTTAAAAAAACTAACGCAAACAATGAGCATGATACTTTGTCTCAAATTCAGTCACTTTAAGAGGTTTAGAGCAATAGTAACCTTGATACTGATCGCATCCTATTTCTTTTAGAAAATCAATCTGGGCCGCTTCTTCGACCCCTTCAGCAACTACTTTGATCTTTAAAACTTGCCCCATTTTTACAATAGTCTCGATAAAAACGGCCCCATCTTCAGTATTATAATCATCCAAAAATATTTTATCAATTTTCAAGTAATCGATAGGGAATTTTTTTAAATACGAGAGGGACGAATACCCTGTTCCAAAATCATCCAATGAGATACTGATTCCGTAATCGCTGATCGCATTTAAAATATCATGACTCTCTTTGTTGGCTTCTATAAACATGTATTCTGTAATTTCAATGTCTATTTTCGCCGGATTTACTTTTTTACTCTCAATTTTTTCAATCAGTTTATTCACAAAACCGATCTCAAGCAATTGCTTTGTTGAGATGTTGATAGAGAGGATAATATCAATCCCTTTTTCTTTCCATCTCAAATGTTGATTGAGGGCTTCATCAATAATCCAATCCCCCAGTTTTACAATAAATCCGTTTTCTTCCGCAAGCGGAATAAAAGTATCGGGAGCAATAATCCCCCGCTCAGGACTGATCCATCGGATCAATGCTTCCGCACCTACGATTTTACCGCTTTGCAAATCGATTTTTGGTTGATAATAGAGTTCATACTCTGAGTGTTCCAGCGCCCACCGCATCTCTTTATCCAGTTGAATCAGATGTTGAATACTTTGATTTAGCTCTTGGGTAAAGAATTGATATTGGGAGCGCCCTTGTTTTTTGGCTTGGTACATTGCAATGTCGGAATGCTTCATCAGCGTTACAATATCCGTTCCATCATCGGGATACAGGGCAACCCCGACACTGCTGCTGATATGAATAGGGTGATTTTGTATCAGCCACGGGCGCATCAGCTGCTTTTGGATTCTTTCAATGATAGCTGAAAGCTCTAAATACGTATCATAATCTTGCAACACAATGACAAATTCATCTCCACCGATACGTGCAACGATGTCATTAGGACGAACGACTTTTTGAATAACCGATGCAACATTTTTCAAAAGTTCATCGCCTACATTGTGCCCTAAGGAATCATTAACACTTTTAAAATGGTCAATGTCCAGAAACAAAAAAGCAAATTGCTTATTCTCTCTTAGCGATGATGCAATTAATTTTTGGAGATACTCTTCAAGCGAATTTCGGTTTGCCAAACCGCTTAACGCATCGGTTCTCGCAATTAAATAAAGCTCATTCTTTTCTGCATCCAGTCTGGCAAAAGTTTGTACCATGGAATAACGGACCGATTCGAGTTCCCGTACCTTAAACGCTTCTGGAACAGCACTCTGATAATAGGCAAATTGACGCAGTCTTTCCAGGGGAACAGAGATATACCGTCGTAACAACATAAACATAACAAACAATAAAAAGATGGGGAGCAGTCCAAAATAAGTTAAAAATTCTTTTTTATTTTTAATGAAATGAGTTTGGATTTCATCATGGTCAAGCACATACACAAGGGTCAGTGTTTCGAGATTGTTTCCGACATAAAACCGAATCTCTTGCTCAAGGGATTTTTTTTCAGTCAATGTTTTGTAAGCGCTCTCAAAAGAAAGATTATTCGCACAAACAGATTCAGACCCATAATGCGGATCCGTACTTAATACTACTTTTGCACCGTCAAGAACAACAATCGCACTGATATAAGATTGATTGGCAGCAATTCGATCTAAAATGGGGCGGAATACGGCGATCTCTTCTTTGGTTTTAATGTTTTTCGATAATTGGTAGCCCGTTTCTGAGAGATTGCTGTTGAGCGTTTTTAACACTACCGAAGCCATCGCTTCTTCTTGTTTGAAAAAATAGTAGCCAAACACAGTATAGATCGACAACGTTAACAACAGCGTAATTAAAAGAATAAATCGATGAATATACATATTATTGAATGATTTTTCGAATAGGGAAATTTGCTTGATTCAACCGCTCTTCCAATTCAGGCGGAAGTGTTTTATTAATCCAAATAATATCGTGTAAAGAGTGTTGAAACTCTTCATAACTGGTTTCAGGAAGATACGCTTTTATGGTTTCGTAATACTCTTTTGGATTCGCTTCTAACGCACTTAACGACTTTTCAACAAGTTTTTTGAGTTGCGTAAACTGCTGCTGATGCTCATCAAACACTTTATCGGTTGTAAACATTGCATCGACGACCAATAGATCAAGCCCCTCTTTGGTTGAAGCAAGCTCTTTAAAGCCATTTTTAGTCAAAAGATTATCATAGGGAGAATAAGTGACAATCAGAGTCGGATTCTCCATATCGGAAACTTTCAGCGTCGAAATAAATGCCTGATCTTTATTGATATAGTTAAGTTTTTTCTCTTCTAATTTATATTTTTTTAGAAAATCTTTGAGCAAAGTAATATTGATTGAATCCATTTCCAAGTAAACATCAACTGCAGAATTTGTACTTTTTAGATCATTGATAGAGACATTCCCCATTACTACATCGCCCCCATATGAACGGTCAAACATCATCACGGGATGCAAAGAGCTTTCTTTGGACGAGAGAACACTGTATTCATACTGTGTCCCAACATAGGCATCAAAATTGCCGGATTGATACAAAGCCATATTTTCCGCCAGTGATACGACATTGGTGATTTTAATGTTCAACGGTTCAAGCCAACCTTTCTCTTTTGCATAAAACAAAGGGGTGTAGCCAATCCAAGTAGTTGCAGAGATTTTGAGAGGTTTATCATAAGGGGAAAAACAAGAAGTAAAAAGAAAGAGAATAAGGATAAATAATGAGACTTTTTTAAACATGAGTAACCTTATTATGTTAAAAGTCCCCTCATTCTAACTATAATAATCTTAAATATAACAAAAAATACAGACTAGACCATCATCGGCTCATCTGTTGCTTCAATCTCTTCGTAATCTTCAACAATTTGATCTAACAGTTTTTGTGTGTTTTTTATCTTAGCAATATTTGCGTCAAAAATGGCTTTTGATGCCGGAAATGCCTCACTAAGTTCCGTATAGATCAAAATACGTCCGCCAAAATGACGATTAAACTCATCAAAAGCAACGCGCAAATATTCTTTACGTGTCGTATGGCGAAAAAGGGCTTGAAGCATTTTTTTGCGCTCTTTGATAGGAATCGATTCATCGATCGCTTCGGCAACACGTTTAATATCCAAACGGGAAAAATACACACCACTGTGATACGGGGCGAGGAGTTTATCCGTTAATTCATCCACAAATCCGGGTACCGGCTCATTGTCAGGATTACTATCACCGCTTGTATCACAAGCCTCTGTATCACATTTTTCACGGACGAATTGGTCAAATTCTGCTTTTAAATCACTAAAATCGGTTTTATTCATTTCTATGCTCCTGCACTTAACATTTCATTATCCGAGAGGATAAACTCTAACGCCATCTCAGCCGCATCGTAATACAAAGGGGTGCGGGATTCGTATTTCATGTTGATAAGATACATCGGTGCCCATTGAAGCAGATGCGTATTCAAAAAGCGATGCTGAACGGTTTGCAGCTCTGCAGCGGAATCACTGTCACCCTCTTCTACCGCTTTGATCTGTGCCTGACATAAGTGGTGCATGAATTCTAGCTCGACACCGATATGGTCAGAAGAAACAACCCGTGCGACGCCGTAATCCACGATAAAGTCATACGCGCTGTAAATGTCCGTCACAGGATTAGCACCCCCTGTTTCGATCATTTGATCTGCGCGTGTATAAAAGGTTTCATACGGGACTAAGTGTAACAGTGAAAGATTCGTAAAATCAGGATTTAAATGCTCTTCCAAAAGCTTTTGCGGCGGTACAGAGGTACGCTGTTCCCACTCTTTCCAGTGAGGTAAAAACTCTAAAACCGTTTCATCGTTCATGAGGGTATTCAAAATTTCAACATCCAGTTCTTGAAGCATTATGCGAGAAAGAAGGGCATAAATATTACTGCGTGCAGTGAGTTCATTCATTAATCAGACCTTTAAAATATGGGAGAAGAAGGTTAAGAAAGGGTATCAAGTCCTAAGACTTGATAGTAACATCGTATGCAGATGGGTCAAGAGTAACCCATGGACGTTTGATATGACGAGGACGACGAATGGTTGAATTTGAATCCAAACCACGTGTCAATTGATCTCTCCATGCTTGATATACTTTGAAATTGTTATCATAGTTAACAAAAATATCACCGATCTTATCACCCGGCTCGGCAGCCTCTATGATGACTTTATGGTGCCAACAATGCATTCCCGAAACAGGGTCAGGATGAGGAGCCGCTACGGCATTTTGCCATGAACCGCTCAATCCATCCCACCAAATATTTTCAGAGTCACGATTGTACGCAGGGAAACGTTCCGCTTTAAACCCTTTGATCCCCTCAACGTATTTGAGTTTACCTACTTTTCCGTCCATTTGAATCTCTGCAACAGGAACACCACAACTGTTAAGCCCTGCAGTACCGCTGTAATCTTCAATCTTGATTTGTCCACCTTCTTTACCAATATTCGCCGGTGATTCTTTAAGATATTCTTTATTGCTCAAATCACGTGGCGCCGTAGAAGGAGCCACTTTACCGTCAGTAACACCATTTGGAATCGTGACATGGTTCGTAAGCTTCCAGCGTCCGCCATGATGTGAACAGGCAAGCGTACCCGGCATAACAGCCTCAGTCGGTATCGCCATCGCCACAAAGTATCCGCTTTCTAAACCAGAAACCGTATCCACAATCTTAACACGTACCGCATCACCGCGTTTGAATCCAAGACGCTGTGCATCTTTGGTATAAATCCAAATCGGGTCATGGTTTTGCGAGATTTCCATCAAATGCTTGGAGTTTGCCGAACGGGTATGAACGTTGTACGGGTAACGGAATATCGTATTGAGAGCAAATGAGTTTTCCTCTTTCATGTACATGTGATTTACTTGAGATACGAGGTGAACCATTTCCGTTTTTTCTTTGTCATTACGCGGATAGAATGGCATTGCATACTCTCTCCACTTCCAATCCGTAGCCCATTGGGTATAGAATTCCAGCTTTTTACTCAGTGTTGCAAACCCTTCCATCTTTTTACCATCGATTTCGATACCGATTTTGGTATCTTTACCTTTATGGTCTTTGGCTGTTATAACACCGCCCGCACCGATACTCATAGAAGCCGCATCGAATTTATGACCATGGGAAACAACTTCACCTTCTTCCATTTTCAGTTCACGTTCCATAGCATTAAAGATTTTATCTTCTTCCATCCATACACCGTGATCACGTAAATACGCATATACCGGGAACTCTTCTTTGCTGTAACGCTCATCATTGGTTGCTGTCTCTTTGAGTTTTGGCAAGTTATCACCAAATGCAGCATCGTACCACTCCGCAATCGTTACCGGCTTGCCTGGATGACGCTTGGATTCTTTTGATGCCGAGACTTCCGTCTGGATCGATGTAATCAACACACAGCTGGAACCAGAACTCATTCTCTTCCCAAACTTCACCAAGACCCGCTTTAACGTGTGCTTCAAGAGTCGCACGGTTAGGGTTTTTAGCTTTCCAGCCTGATTTTTCCAATGCTACGCGCAATACCGGCTGACGGAAAGAGGTCCATCGTGCCGGGAATGTTGCTTCTGAGTGTTGGTCATGACGCTCACCCGCAAGTCCGACAGGAAGGACATAGTCCATGTACCAGTTCGTCTCTGACCATACAGGAGAGAGGTTCATGGTAAGTTCCATTTTTGTCTCATCTTTTAGAACTTCGATCCAACGGAAACCGTCCGGATTAATCCAAACCGGGTTATACATACGTGGAATGTAAACAGAAAGCTTACTCGGAACGGTTAAACCACGGTCATTCCATTTTTTCTGCCATGCGGTATCCGTAAGAAGATGCGGTAACAAATACGACATTTCATACGTTGACAAAGGCCATTCAGGAGGCCATGTAAGCTCATTCCAAACTTTGACCTTAGGAACTTCAGAACCGCCTGCACCCTGACCCATCGTAGAACTTCCGCCCTTACCAGAGACAGAAATAACATGCCAGTGGTGGAAGAAAGTACCACCCTCAGTACCGATAGCACCACGAAGACCGATACAAAAATACGCTGCACGTCCACCCATCCAAGCACCACGGTTACCCGCAGCAGCTGCACGCCATATGTACGTAGAAATCGCATCACCCGCCCAAATAAACATCTCATAAAGTTTTTCAAGTTTATACGCAGGAACATGAGTTTCTTTGACTGCATACTCTAATGTATACGGAGCATACATATCTTTTAAAAGCTCCATATAACTGTCAAAACTGTTGTCAGTCGGTGCTTTAGTGATCTGTCCTTTTGCAAGCATGAAATCAAGATGCTCTTGATCGTTCATCAACGTTTCCCAGTTAAACCACTTTTTGACAAACTTTTTGTCTGTCATGTTTTCATTTAAAATACGGTTGGCCAAATAAAGATAAATAGCGGCTTCCGTACCCGGCCATGCAGCGATCCAAAGATCAGACATACCAGCTGAGTTGGACATACGAGGGTCCATAACGACCATCTTCGCGCCCTTTTTACGAGCATCTGCGATAAAGCTCGCTGATTGTTGAAAATAGTGACCTGCATCCGCTGCGTGTGAAGAATTAAGAAAAATCAATTTCGCATTCGCCCAGTCAGGACTGGTACGGTCATCATTGGCTGTCCAGATTGTCGGTGTACGGCCATTTGATGAACAGATGTTTGTGTGAGAATTGTACGAATCAAGACCCAAAGTTTCCCATACTTGGGGAACAAATCCGTTTTCATTAGGACGACCGACATGGTACATCACCGATTTACGGGAGAGTTCATCGCCTTTGCGAATGGTATCACCCATTTTTTTACCGATGGTGCTCATCGCTTCATCCCATGTGGTACGGATCCATTTACCCTCACCACGTTTAGAACCAGGGGCACGTTTCAATGGGAATGGGATACGATCCGGATCATACATTTGTGACTGAACCGCATATCCTTTAGCACAGTTACGGCCACGAGAACCCGGGTGCAATGGGTTACCCATGTATTTTTTAACGGTCAAAGTTTTTTTGTCAATCCA
>PDVJ01000042.1_pt1 | contig 33331 bp, 27 predicted proteins | sample 1369811 | NCBI WGS metagenome assembly PDVJ01 (sample SAMN07795376, study PRJNA414565) | Alkali sediment metagenome, whole genome shotgun sequencing project. | reverse complement strand
TTGCTCGGGTAGGAAAGCCTCATGGAACCTGCCAGGTCCGCAGCGGAATACGCTCAGTACTGGCAGCAGTAGGCAAGAACTTGAGGTTCAAAGTCCGTCATAGCTTGTTACCTCACTTTGATTCTAAGTCTATCTTTGATGATCCGTTTCAGTTTCCATTCAAGCAGGTTCACGGTGCACGGCGCACGGTACACGCTAAAAACCACTTGACAGGCGACTGCCGTGTACCTGCCTGCTATAAAGACTAGGATGGATGTCAAAAATTTTCTGTTGAGCAAAGCGAGGTGTAGTTATGACGGATTTTGAACCTCAAGTTCTTGCCTACTGCTGCCAGTACTGAGCGTATTCCGCTGCGGACCTGGCAGGTTCCATGAGGCTCTCCTACCCGAGCAACGTCAAGGTGATTCAGGTGCCTTGCACCGGCCGGGTTGACATCATTCACCTTCTGAAGGCCATTGAAGACGGGGCGGATGCCGTCTACGTGGCCGGCTGCATGGAAGGAGAATGCCATTTCCTTGTCGGAAATCTGAAGGCAAAGAAACGGGTGCAGTACGTGAAAAAAGTTCTCCAGGAGCTCGGCATTGAACCGGAGCGGGTGGAGATGTTCAATCTCTCTGCAGGCGAGGGACCTCGGTTCGCGGAAATCGCCCGGGAGATGGTTGAACGGGCTAAAGCCCTTGGTCCTAGCCCCGTGAAAATGAAGAAAGCTGCGTGACGAGGTGATGTATGATTATTGCTGACCGAAAACCCCTTGGTGAATTGCTGGAGATGGTCAAGGACTGCAACAAAGTGCTCATCCTGGGGTGCAAGGGTTGCGTGACCGTCTGCAACGTGGGAGGAACAAAAGAGGTCGGCGTCCTGGCCTCTATTCTGAAGATCGCCCGCAAGAAAGAGGGCCGGCCGTTGCAGGTGGATGAAAAGACGATTGAGAGGCAGTGTGATCCCGAATACATTGCCCTGGTCAAGGACCAGGTCGGCCAATACGATGCCGTGATTTCCATGGCCTGCGGGGTCGGCCCTCAGTTCCTGAGCGAGGCTTACCCGGATCAGCGCTTCTTCCCTGCCGTCAACACGACTTCCTTCGGCGGTGCGCTTCAGCACGGAATCTGGTCGGAACGATGCGCCGGCTGCGGGACCTGTCTGATCCACCACTTTGACGGCATGTGCCCCATTGCCCGGTGTTCCAAGAGCATCCTCCATGGCCCCTGCGGCGGTTCTGCGAAAGGGAAGTGCGAGATTTCCAAAGAGGTGGATTGCATCTGGGACATGATCGTCCAGAAAAAAATGGAAAAGGGCCGTATCGAGGACCTGACCAAAATGAAACCGAACAAGGACTGGCGCACCGCTCGCGACGGAGGGCCTCGAAAGAGCGTGAGGGAGGACCTGGTGCAATGAACGATCTCAAATCCGGAAGCAATCTCGAGAAAGTTTTAAAAGCCGGACACTTTGCATTGACGGGCGAGTGCGGCCCCCCCAAGGGGGCCAACGTGGAGCATCTCAAAGAAAAGTTCTCCCACCTCAAGGGCGTGGTCGATGCCGTCAACGTTACGGACAACCAGACCGCCGTGGTGCGCATGTCCAGCTGGGCCGCTTCAGCCGTCATGATTCAGAACGGGGTGGAGCCCAATTTCCAGATGGTTTGCCGCGACAGAAACCGGCTGGCCATGCAAAGCGACATTCTTGGCGCCTATGCCATGGGTGTTCGAAACATGCTCTGCCTCTCCGGGGATCATCAGACATTCGGCAACCATCCCCAGGCGAAGAATGTCTATGATATCGATTCCATGCAGCTCATTTCGCTGGTGAAGAAAATGCGGGATGAGGGGAAGTTCCTGAACGACGAAGACATCGATGTCCCCCCCAAGATGTTCATTGGAGCCGCCTCCAATCCCTTTGCCGATCCCTTTGAATTCAGGGTCCATCGCCTGGCCATGAAGATCGCTGCCGGGGCGGACTTCATCCAGACCCAGTGCATCTACAACATGGACAAATTCAGAAACTTCATGAAGATGGCGGTGGACATGGGGCTTCACGAAAAAGCCCGCATCCTCGCGGGGATCACTCCCATGAAAAGCGTCGGTATGGCCCAGTACATGGCCAAGTCTGTTCCCGGAATGGATGTTCCGGAATCCCTGATCAAGCGATTGCGCGGGGCCGGAAAAGGCAAGGCGGCCGAGGAGGGCATTCAGTTTGCCATCGAGCAGATCCAGGAATTCAAAGAGATGAAAGGTCTTGCCGGCATTCACCTCATGGCGATTGAGTGGGAGCACAGGGTGCCCGAAATCGCTGAAAGGGCGGGCCTTCTTCCGAGACCGAAAGTCTGACGCAGGCACAAAGAAAGAGAGGGACAAAGGCACAAAGGGACAGAGGGATAGAGTGGAATGGTTTTTCTGCTTTGTGCCTTTGTGCCTCTGGCCCTTTGTCCCTCAAGAACTCGGCTTCCCATGAGAGCGGCTAATTCTCCTACCTTTATGATATTGTTTATTGAATAGGGCGTGCGAAGACCCATGATTCTGACCACGAGAACCGGGCAATCCTTTGACACGGAAAGCGACCTGACCGCTCCGGAGCGACACATCCTCCAGAAGCTTTTTCTCTGGAAATCCATGGCTTCGAGTGTGGAAGAATTCCGAAAAAAGAAAGAAGAGGCTCTTCAGAAGGGATGGAATCATTCCGGCCCGATTCGGGAAAACGATACCATGAGAGCGATTGCCAGGGACTTGGAAGAAAAGGTGACCCTCAGGCTCCATCAGGAGAAAGGATCGAGGTGAACCGGAGTGGATCACGCCCGACATAGCGCCAAGGCCGATGTGCCGAGCGATGCGTTGCAGATCCGGCGGGGAAGGCAGGCTGAACTTCCTCTCCACGTGGCCATCGTTGGAGGCGGGAAGGCCTGCTCTGACCTCTTGCACCTTCTCGACCCGGAGCGCCTCTCCCGTCTCAAGATGAAGATCCTGGGAGTTTTTGATGGCCGCCCCGAAGCCCCCGGGCTCCGGTATGCGAAAGATCTGAATCTCTTTGTGACCCACTCCATGGAAGATCTCTTCCGTCTGGAAGGGCTGAACCTCATCATCGAGCTGACAGGCTCCGCTGATCTTCAGAACGAGATTTACGCAAAACGACCGGCCGGGGTCTCCGTCATGGATCACAAAGCAGCCCGACTCCTCTGGGATTTTCTCCAGATCGAAGCCGAAAGAACCCGCCTTGAACAGGAGCGGCAGACCTATCTTCGAAAAAGCCGTGAGCAGACCCGGGTGATTCTGGACTCCTTGCCCTATCGCATCATGGTCGTCAACATGGACATGACCATTGATGCGGTCAACCGCACCTTTTTGAAGGAACACGGTCTTACGTATGAGGAGGCTTTCGGCCAGGCTTGCTACTCCGTGAGGCATGGTCTGGACAAGCCCTGTTCGGATTATGGAAGACCCTGCTCCCTTGCGGATCGACTTGAAGAGCTCAAAGCAAAGGGTCTGATCAGCACTTACCAGGAATACAAGGACGAGCGCGGCGAAAGCCGTTTTGACGTGGTCACCATTGCGCCTATCTATGACGATCAGGGGGAAGTGGTCCAGGTCCTTGAAGCCTCCAGAGATGTCACGGAAAGGATACGCCTTGAACGGGAAGCGCAGCGATCCAGGACCTTTTTTGAAAAACTGATCCAGAGCATCGTGGACGGGATCGTCGTGGTGGACACCAAGGGAAACGTGCTCATCTTCAACGAAGGCATGGAACAGCTCACCGGTTACTCTGCATCCGAGATCATGAAAAAAGGCCACCTGGGGAGTTTTTACGATATCCAGGTGGCCAAGGAAAACATGAAGAAAATGCGGAGCGATCAGTTCGGACCTTACGGAAAACTCAATCCCACCAGCATGACGATCAAAAGCAAGAGCGGGGAAGAAATTCCGGTCACCCTGTCCGCCTCCCTCATCACGATCGATGGGAAGGAAGTGGGGAGCGTAGGAGTGTTTACGGATATGCGGGGGATCCTCAAGATCAGGAAGGAACTGGAAGATGCCAACATCCAGCTCATCCAGTCCCAGAAGATCGCCTCCATCGGCCGCATGGCCGCAGGCGTTGCCCATGAGATCAACAACCCTCTTTCGGGCATCCTTATCTACACCGAGCTTCTGAAGGAAACTCTCAAGGACAAGCCCGAGGTCTTGAAAGACCTTCAAGAGATCGTCGACCAGACTCTGCGCTGCAAGACGATTGCCTCCGAGCTTCTGGAATTCAGCAGGAAATCTGCGGGCAAGATCTCCTCCTTCAGTCTCGATGACCTGATCAGCAAGTGCCTCGCCCTGCTGATCAACAAGGCAAGCTTTCAGGACATTGTGGTCACCACGAACATGGACATGAACATGCCCAACCTGACCGGCGACATGAGCCAGCTTCAGCAGGTGTTCACAAACCTCTTTATCAATGCCGCCGATGCGATGGACGGAAAGGGAACGCTCCATATCCGTGCAACCTTTGACCGGGATCGTTCTCTTTTTGTCATCCGGGTTTCAGATACAGGCCCGGGCATAGCCCAGGACTGTCGGGAGAAGATCTTTGATATTTTCTTTACCACAAAACCGGCGGGCAAAGGCACCGGCCTGGGGCTGAGCATTTCACAGAACATCCTCAAGATCCACGGGGGCCTCATTGCTTTTGACTGTCCGCCTGAAGGCGGGACCGTGTTCACGGTCGAACTTCCCCTTTCGCATCCCGGCATCTCCTCCGAGGGAGGGGTGTTTATCGGAGAGGAACCTGTTTTTGTTGAATAGGGTCTTTGAGGATCGATCATTGAACATTGGGCGTTGAATCTTAGCCTGTACTTTCTGCGCAGGCTGCGTAGAACTCAAAAGCGAACCGCAGAATACCCGCCTGCCCTGCAAGCGGCTCCGCAGCGTGAGGGTGCCCGAACACTCATAGGCATGGCGGATCTGGCTCAAATTCTCCTGCGGGCATAGCGGGCAGGTCGAATAACGAATAACGAACGCCGAAGGAAACAACAAAAGCGGTTTAACTTCATCATTCGAAATTCCTTGTTCGATATTCGACATTCGGGTTTGGGAATTCCGCTTTGGCCGCGGCCGCAAGCCTGCATTGGGTTTCTGGCAATGATAATGCCGAAGGATCAATGAATAGGCCAGAGAGCTGCACAAGGATGAATCATGGACGAGAAGATTAGAGTCCTGGTGACCGACGACGAGAGGCCGATCCGCGAAGGCTGCCACCGGGTCCTCACGGGCAAAGGCTATGATGTGCTCCTGGCGGAAAACGGGCAAGTCGCCCTGGAGGTGCTTGAGAGAGAACCGGTGGACATCCTTCTCCTGGATCTCAAGATGCCCGTGCTCGGAGGGGAAGAGGTTCTGGAGATCGTGCGGACCCGCCATCCCCAGCTGCCGGTCATCATCATCACCGGGCACGGAACCGTGGACACGGCGGTCCAGTGCATGAAAAAAGGCGCCTATGATTTCATTACCAAGCCTTTTCAGCTCGATCCTTTCCTGATTGTGGTGCAAAGAGCGGCGGACAAGAGGCGGTTGGAGGAAAAAGCCCGGATTTTCGAAGAAGAGCGCGTGAAGAACCTTTATGATCTCGCCCTGGAAAAGTCCAGGGTCACGACCATTATTCATTGCATGGGAAACGGCGTCATGGTGACCAACCGTAAACTGGAGGTCGTTCTTCACAACCCGGCCCTGATGCGGCTCCTCGAGATCTCCGGGAAGATCGCCCCCCCCTTCCCTGCCGCAGAGATCCTGAAGGAGGAATTTCTTCTCAAAACCCTTGAAAGAATGGTCCGCGGAGACTCTTCAGAACATGAAGCCATGGTCCAGGAGATCGTGGCCGGGAAAACCGTGCTCCGGGCCATTTCCGCTCCTCTGGTGGGGCCGGAGGCCAAGGTGGTGGGAACGGTCACCGTCCTTGAAAATATCACTGACTTCAAGCAACTGGACCAGATGAAATCAGACTTCGTCAACATGGTGGCCCATGAACTCCGCAGTCCTCTTGTAGCCATGAGACAACTCAACAGCGTTCTTCTCGACGGGCTGGCCGGAGCGATGGAAGAAAAGCATCGAGATTTTGTGAGCCGTGGAACAAAAAAGATTGACACCCTTCTCGATCTCATTAAGGATCTTCTGGATGTGGCCAAGATTGAAGCGGGAAAGTTTGTGCAACGCCGGGTCCCCACCGACATCGGCCATCTTCTAAGGGAGTTGATTGCCCTCATGGAGCCACGGGCGAAAAGTCAAGGGATTGAACTGACCTGTTCGCTTGAGGATCTCAAACCCGTTCAGGCAGACCCGAAAAGCATGGAGGAGATTTTCAATAACTTGATCAACAATGCCGTCAACTATTCTCCCGACGGCGGCAAAGTTCGAGTTACAGCGCGGGGACTGGGCGAATATCTTGAGATCAAGGTGGAAGACACGGGCGTGGGAATTTCCCCTGAAGAGCTCCCCAAAATCTTTGACAAATTTTATCGAGTGAAGCATCCGAAAACGAGGAAGGTCACCGGCACCGGGCTTGGCCTTGCCATTGTCAAGGGCGCCATTGAGGCTCACCACGGCACCATTGATGTGGAGAGCGTGCCGGACAAGGGAACGACCTTCCGAGTGCTTCTCCCGGTGATGCCCCAGTCTTTTTCATGAGTCGGAAACGGATGCGGGAGCTGCGAGTGCTGGATCATGGGATCGACAATTCTTCTGGTTGATGATGAAAAGTGGATTAGAGACTCTTCCCAGCGGCTTTTGAGGGAAAGCGGGTATGATGTGATCACCGCTGAAAATGGTCAACGGGCTCTGGATTTTCTTTCCAGGAACTCCGTTGACCTGATTCTCCTGGATCTCAAAATGCCGGTCATGGGCGGAGAGGAATTTCTCCATGCCATGCCTCCTCAGCACGCCGACGTCCCTGTGATCGTGATTACGGGCCATGGCTCGCTGGACATTGCCGTCAACTGCATGAAAAAGGGCGTTTATGATTTCATTACCAAGCCCTTTGACATCCCACAGCTGCTCCACAGCATTGAACGGGCTTTGGAAAATCGAAATCTGGAGAGAAAAGCAAAGACCTACCAGGAAGAAACCGTCCAGAATCTCCTGGAACTGAGCACCGAAAAAAAAAGACTCGAGACTATCATCAGCTGCATAGCCAACGGAATCATGGTGACGAACAAGAATCTGGAGGTTGTCCTCCACAACCCTGCCCTTCTTCGCCTTCTGGAAGTCACCGCTCCGATCGCCAATCCCGTTCCTGTCCACGCGATCCTCAAAGATGAAACCCTGATCGAAACCCTCAAGAAAATCCAGAGCGGCGAACCCCTTGAAAAAGAATTTGTGGCCCAGGAGATTCGCGTGGGCCAGAGAGTACTGAGGGCCATTTCCGCCCCGACTCTTGAACCGGAGCGCCACGTGTTCTGGACTGTCGCGGGGGCGGTCACCGTGCTCGAGGACATCACCCTTTTTAAGCAACTCGATCGGATGAAGTCGGACTTCGTCAACATGGTGGCTCACGAGCTTCGCAGCCCTCTGGTCTCCATTCGCCAGCTCAACAGCGTGCTCCTGGAGGGACTGGCCGGTCCTCTTGCGGAAAAGCAGGAAGACTTTGTGAAGAGAGGAATGAAGAAGATTGACGCCCTTCTGGCACTGATCAACGACCTTCTGGATGTGGCGAAGCTCGAAGCCGGAAGGCTGGTTCAGAAAAAAACGGCGATTGATCTCTCGGAAATGATCGAGGACATGGTCCTTCTCATGCAGTTGCGCGCCAAGGAGCAGGGAATTCTGCTCACCCACTCGTGCGAAAACATGAGGTCTGTAGTGGCGGACCCCAAGAACATCGAAGAAGTCCTGAACAATCTTCTGACCAATGCGATCAACTACTCCCCCGAGGGTGGAAAGGTCACGGTGACGGCCAGGGGGGTGGGCAATTTCGTAGAGATCAAGGTTTCCGACACCGGGGTCGGAATTGCTCCCGAAGAGTTGCCGAAGATCTTCTATAAGTTTTATCGAGTAAAGCATCCTAAAACCCGCCAGGTCACGGGGACCGGGCTGGGACTGTCCATTGTCAAAGGAATTGTGGAGGCGTATCACGGATCGATTCACGTAGAGAGCGTCCCGGACCAGGGAACCACCTTCACCGTATTGCTCCCCACTGCTCAAGAGACATCAGGGGCGCCTTCTTCCTGAACCCTCATGGCTTGAGCCCTTGACCATCCACCGAAAACGAGAGGAGTGGAAGGATGAATAGGGGTTGCCAAAGCATAGAGGTTGAAGTAAAAGGCGTAGTCTAGATTCCTCAAATTTCTGGAGGTATGACATGACGTTACAGGAGAAGATCAGGTCCGGCAGATTTGTGGTGCTGGGAGAATTCGAGCCACCCAAAGGGGCTGATTTCTCGTCGCTCTCAACGAGTGCCAATCTCTCCAGGGGGCGTTTGGACGCCATCGTTGTCCCTGAAATGGCGAATGCGGTTTTGAAAGCCAGTTCCCTGGGCGGGTGCGCTTTTCTTCAGAGGGAAGGGATTGAGAGCATTTTTCAAGTGTGCTGTCGGGACAGGAACCGATTAGCCCTGCAGGCCGACATTCTTTCCGCGGCTGCGCTAGGGGTCAGGAACCTCATGGCCGTTCCCGGTGAAGACATTCGTTTCGGCGATCATCCCCAGGCAAGAACGGTGAATGATCTGGACCTGATGGGGCTGCTTGAGGCAGTGCAGAAACTCCAGAACGGGAAAGACCTCTCAGGCATTGAACTGCGTGGATTTGCGCGCTTTTGTGTGGGGTCCACTCTGGATACCGGCGCTCCTGGCGGCCTTCTCAACATTGAGCTCGAAAACCTGAAGCGAAAAGTGGATTTTGGAGTCGAATACGTGTTGACCAACCCGATTTTCGACCTCCAGCGCTTTGAGCAGTTCGTAAAAAGAATCGATGTCAAGCCACTCGCCGTCATCCCCACGGTGCTACTGCTCAAATCCGCCGGCATGGCTCGCTACATCGATCGCAACATTAAGGGTATTTCCATACCCCCTGAAATAATACGGGATATTCAAAAAGCTCCGGACAAGGTGAGAGAGTGTGTGCGAGTTGCTGCACAGATCATCACCCGAATCAAAGACATGGGAATGGCAGGGGTCCTCGTCTCCACCGTGGGGTGGGAGGACAAACTTCCTCTTGTCCTTGATGAGGCAAAACTTTAACATTTTAACTTTTTGAAATGGTAATGAGTAAAGGTCATGGGAGTCTCTCTCAAAACAGAATTTTCGATGGCAAGTTCCCCAGTAGCCCTCCGCCCGCCTCACCCATGGCCTAAAGCGGGCCACTGGGCAGCGGCTTCTTCGTTTTTCAGTTTTGAGAGAGACCCCCATGACCTCAGCCGTCAGCGTTCAATTTCAAAAAGCCAAAATGTTGGCATCATTCTAACAGAGCCTACGCGCTCCCTCAGGAGGAGAGCAACCCGGCGGGGTGGAAAGGAAGCGGTTTATGAGTCATAGCCAAGTCATCGGATCGGTCTTGGTCGTTGGAGGAGGCATTGCAGGGATGCAGACGGCCCTTGACCTTGCAGACTCCGGCTATCTTGTTCATTTGGTGGAGAAGTCATCCGCCATTGGCGGCGTGATGAGCGAGCTTTCCGACCAATGACTGCGCCATGTGAATTATCTCGCCCAAACTGGTCGAGGTCGGCCGGCATCTGAACATCAACCTGATCACGTGCGCTGAAATTGAGAACCTCTCGGGGGTCAAGGGAAACTTCAAGGTCACCCTCCGAAAGACTCCACGCTACATTGATGCATCAAAGTGCACGGCCTGCGGGGATTGTGTGAAGGTGTGCCCTGTGGAACTGCCGAGCGAATACGATCAGGGTCTGGCAACCAGGAGGGCCGCATACAAGAAATACGCCCAGGCCATTCCCGGTGCTTTCGCCATTCAAAAAGCGGACAAGGCCCCGTGCCGGCTTGCCTGCCCTGCCGGTCTGAACGTGCAGGGCTACGTGCAAATGGTAAAGGAAGGAAAGTTCAAAGAAGCCCTTGAAATCATCATGGAGGATCTGCCGCTCCCCGGAGTGCTGGGAAGAATCTGCCCCCACGGATGTGAAGAGGCCTGTCGCCGCTGCGACAAAGACGAAGCCGTGGCCATCCGGGATCTCAAGAGGCTGGCCGCCGACCGGTTCGATCCACGCCAGATCAAAATCAAATGCCTCCCTTCCCGACCAGAGAAGGTCGCCATCATAGGCTCCGGCCCTGCAGGGCTTTCCGCGGCCTATCATCTGGCCAGGAAAGGAATTCGGTCCACGATTTTCGAAGCGCTATCGCAGCCTGGCGGCATGCTCAGGGTCGGAATCCCTGAGCACCGTCTTCCCCGCAAGATCCTGGACCAGGAAATCGAATTGATTGCGAACCTGGGGGTGGAGATCAGAACCAATACCCCTCTGGGCCCGAACCTGACCGTCGCCGACCTCTTCAAGAAGGGCTACAAAGCTGTGTATCTTGCGATGGGCGCTCACAAGGGGATTGAACTGGGAATCCCCGGAGAAAAGGCTCAGGGCGTGCGCCAGGGAGTAGATTTGCTGCGAGAACTCAACCTGAGCGGCCAAGCAAAGATCGGAAAGAGAGTCGCCATCATCGGCGGCGGCAACGTGGCGATTGATGTGGCTCGCTCAGCCGTGCGCCTTGGGGCTGAAGAGGTCAACATTATCTATCGACGGACCAGAGCTGAAATGCCCGCATGGGAGGAAGAGAGAGTCGCCGCAGAGGCGGAGGGTGCGAAGATCACCTATCTTTCAGCCCCCCAGGAGGTCCTCACGGAGGAGGGCAACGTCGTGGGCCTTCGCTGCATCCGAATGGAACTGGGGGAACCGGATTCTTCCGGCCGAAGAAGGCCCATTCCCATTCCCGGGAGCGAGTACGAAATCGATATGGATCAACTGATCCCCGCCATCGGACAGACACCGGATCTCTCCGCCCTTGAAGGGATTCCCGGGCTCAGCTTTTCGCGCTGGGGAACCGCAGAAGCGGACACCCTCACCTACGCCACCGGTCGCGACGGTGTCTTTGCAGGCGGGGACCTTCAGACAGGCCCGTGGATTGCCATCGGCGCCGTGGCCGCAGGCCGGGAGGCGGCCGAATCCGTGCTGAGATACTTGGACGGCCGGGACATGGCCGAAGGTCGCAAACCCGCGTCCAATGAGAGCCCGCTCTATCGCCCAATCCCTGAAGAAGAGCCCAGGAGAAAGAGAGGGGAGATGTCGGTTCTTCCTGTGAGGGAACGACAGGGTAATTTCAAAGAAGTGGAATTGGGCTATGAGGAGGCCACGGGGCGGGAGGAGGCTAGCCGCTGCTTGAACTGCGGTTACTGCTGCGAATGCTTTCAGTGTGTAGCCGCCTGCGGCCCCCACGCCGTAACCCTTGAAACCCATCGCCAGGACACCCAGAGGCTCGAACTGGAGGTGGGCTCCGTGATCCTGGCCCCGGGTTTTGTCCCTTTTGATCCCTCCAGGTACGAGACTTACAACTACGTCAACCATCCCAACATCCTCACCTCGCTCGAGTTCGAGAGAATTCTTTCCGCCTCCGGTCCGACCATGGGGCACCTCGTTCGTCCTTTCGACCAAAAGGAGCCCCGAAGGATCGCATGGCTCCAGTGCGTGGGGTCCAGGGACATCAACCGTTGCGACCATGGCTACTGCTCCTCGGTGTGCTGCATGTATGCCATCAAAGAGGCTGTCATCGCCAAGGAGCACAGCAAAGAGCCGCTCGATGCCGCCATTTTCTTCATGGACATGCGAACCCACGGCAAAGACTTCGAACGCTATTACGACAGTGCCAGGGAAAAGCATGGGGTTCGTTTCATTCGTTCGCGGGTGCACAGGATCGAACCGGTTGCCGATACAGGAGATCTGGCGCTCCTGTACGTGAAAGAGAGCGGGGAACTTCTCGAAGAACGTTTTGACATGGTGGTCCTCTCCGTCGGCATGGAGACCTCCAGGGGAACCCTCGAACTTGCCGAGAAACTGGGCCTCTCTCTCACCGAAGGGCATTTCTGTAAGACTCTTCCTTTCCGCCCGGTGAGTACCTCGAGAGAAGGGATTTACGTGTGCGGTGTGTTTCAGGGACCCAAGGATATTCCTCAATCCGTCACGGAAGCGAGTGCTGCCGCTTGCGCTGCAGCAATGGACCTGAGCAAAGCCCGGTGGACTCAGACGAAAACAAAGGAAACCCCTGAAGAACTCGATGTTTCAGGCTTGGAACCGAGGATCGGCGTCTTCGTGTGCAACTGCGGAACCAACATCGGCGGGATCGTGAGCGTTCCCAGTGTGGTGAATTATGCCTCCACCCTGCCCCACGTCGTTCACGTGGAACAGAATCTCTTCACCTGCGCTCAGGACACTCAGGATCGCATGAAGACCTTGATCCAGGAGCACCATCTGAACCGGGTCGTGGTGGCCGCCTGTTCCCCGAGAACCCATGAGCCTCTTTTCCAGGAGACGCTCCAGGCCTGTGGGCTCAACAAATTCCTTTTTGAAATGGCGAACATCCGGAACCAGGATTCCTGGGTTCACAGTGGAGATCCTGCCTCTGCCACAGACAAGGCCAAGGACCTGGTGAGAATGGCCGTCGCCAGGGTGGCCTTGCTCAAACCTCTCACGGCGAAACGCATCACGATCAATAAAAGGGCCCTGGTGATCGGAGGAGGGTTCGCGGGAATGACCGCGGCCCTGAGCCTTGCGGATCAGGGTTTTGAGGCGGTCCTTGTGGAAAAGGATCCCCATCTCGGCGGCCTGGCCCGGCATCTGGCCCACACCATTGAGGGAGCCCGTATTTCCGAACACCTTCTCGAACTGGTGGAAAGGGTGACCCATCATGAGAAGATCCAGGTTCTCACCGAGTCTCTCATTGTAGAGTTCAGCGGGTTCAAGGGAAACTTCACCACGGAGGTGATGGTCGGGCCTGCAATGTATGAACGAAAGATTGACCATGGTGTGGTCATTTTGGCCACAGGGGCCGTGGAGTACCAACCCAATGAATTTCTCTACGGTCAGGACAGCCGGGTCCTCACTCAGATCGAATTGGGCAAGCGGCTGGAGGAACAGGGCGCGGAAGATCTCAAGCGCGTGGTGATGATCCAGTGTGTTGGGTCCCGGAACAAGGACTTCGCGAATTGTTCGCGGATTTGCTGCCAGAGCGCCGTCAAAAATGCCCTTCGCCTCAAAGAGCTCAACCCTGAGGCGGAAGTGTATGTGCTCCACCGTGACATTCGAACCTACGGGGAGCTGGAGTACTTCTACCGCAAGGCCAGGGGGATGGGAGTTCAGTTCCTCCGCTTCGACCGCGAAGAACCCCCCCAGGCGATAGCCGAGGACGGAAGCGTTTCGGTCACCTTCAAAGATCAGGTTTTTCAACGGGACTTGAGACTTTCCGCAGACCTCCTGGTCCTCAGCGCAGGCATGAGGCCGGCAGACACGGAGGAACTGGCATCGATCGTCAAGCTGCCCCGCAACCCGGACGGGTATTTCATGGAAGCCCACGTGAAACTCAGGCCCGTGGACATGGCCAATGAGGGCATCTATGTCTGCGGCACCGCCCACGGACCAAAACTCATTTCAGAGACCATTGCCCAAGCCATGGCCGCATCTTCCCGGGCGGCCACCTTCCTTTCCCAGCCCGAGATCACCCTCTCGGTGGTGACGGCCAAAGTGGACCAGGAGCGATGTGCGTCCTGCTTGATCTGTGTCCGAGCGTGTCCTTTCGCGGTACCGCGAATCAACAAAGAAGGGGTGAGCGAAATCGATGAAGCCCTCTGCCGCGGATGCGGCATCTGCGCTGCAGAGTGCCCGGCTAAAGCCATCGAACTCAGCTGGTACGAAGATGACCAGGTCATGAGCAAGGTGGATGCCTTGCTGGAGGGGGTTCTCCTATGAGCGAGTTTAGACCCATCATCATCGCCTTTTGCTGTCAGTTCTGAGGGTACACAGCGGCGGACCTGGCAGGTTCCATGCGTCTGCAGTACCCGAGCAGTATCCGGATTATCTGCCTTCCCTGCACCGGCAAGGTGGATCTGATTCACATTCTCCGATCCTTTGAAAAAGGCGCGGACGGGGTGTATGTGGTGGGGTGTATGGAAGGCTCGTGCCAGTTCACGACAGGCAATCTCCGGGCAAGAAAGAGAGTGGAGCAAGCCCGGACCATTCTGGCGGCGATCGGCATCGGCGGAGACCGGGTGCAAATGTTTAACCTGGCCTCCAGCGAGGCTCCCCGGTTCGTGGAGATCGCCGAAGAGATGACCCGGAAGATCTTGGCGCTGGGCCCCAACCCGATCAAGACGGCACGCAAGAAGATGGCGGCGTGAAAGGTCTCTTCGTTTGCCGAGAAAGAGAGGACACGATCTATGATTGTGGCGAAGCAAAAACCGATAGATGAGATCATTGAGGGACTCAAGAACGCAGACAGGATCCTGGTCGCAGGGTGTAACGAGTGTGTGACGGTTTGCGAGTCAGGCGGGAAGAAGGAGGTAGCGGTCCTCGCTTCGGCGCTCCGCATGTACTTCATGAACCACGGCAAAGAGGTCAAAATCGATGAGATCACCCTGGAGCGGCAGTGCGATCACGAATATCTGGAGGAACTCAGGAAGGCCATCGACCAGTACGACGTCGTGCTCTCCCTTGCCTGCGGGGTAGGAGTCCAGTTTCTCGCTGAAAAGTACATGAGAACCCCCGTGCTTCCGGGCGTCGATACGTGCTTCATGGGGGTGACGGAACAGAGAGGGGTCTGGACGGAACGCTGCCAGGGTTGCGGCCAGTGCATGCTGGCCAGAACCGGCGGCATATGCCCTGTGTCACGGTGTGCGAAGCGGCTTTTCAACGGGCCTTGCGGAGGGTCCACCCGCGGCAAATGCGAGATCGACAAAGACCTGGAGTGCGGCTGGCAGTTGATCATCAACCGCCTCAAGGAGCTGGGCAAGCTCGATGACTACGAGCTTCTCATCCCCATCAAAGACTGGTCCAAAGAGCGAGCCGGCGGACCTCGCAAAATCGTCAGAGAGGATGTCCGATGATCACAGAGATCAAGACACCGAGCAGGCTGGAAAAGGTGCTCAAAGCAGGCCACCTCGCGGTCACTTCCGAGTGCGGTCCTCCCAGGGGAAGCGATGCCGCCGTGATCAAAAAGAAGGCGGAGATGATCAAGAACCATGTGGACGCCATCAACATCACGGACAATCAAACTTCCGTGACGCGGCTGTGCAGTCTCGCCTCCGTGATCCACATCAAACTCCTGGGGCTTGAGCCTATTCTGCAGATGGTGACCCGGGACAGGAACCGCATCGCTCTACAGAGTGACATCCTCGGCGCTGCATCCTTTGATATCTTCAACATTCTCTGCCTTTCCGGTGACCACCAAATCTTTGGCGATAATCCCAAAGGCCAGAACGTGTTTGATCTGGACTCCATGCAGTTGATCCAGACCGTCCGGCACATGAGGGACGAGGGCAAGTTCCTCGGCGGAGACCCGATCCAACGCCCGCCGCAGATGTTTGTGGGTGCTGCGGCCAATCCCTTTGCCGATCCCTTCGAGATCAGGGTTCCCAGGCTGGCCAAGAAGATTTCGGCAGGGGTCGAATTTATCCAAACCCAGTGTATCTTTAACGTGGAGAAGTTCAAGCTCTACATGAAGCTTGCCGGGGAGCGAGGTCTCCCGGAGAAGGCCTTTATTCTCGCCGGAGTCACTCCCCTCAAATCCGTTGGCATGGCCAAGTACATGAAAAACAGGGTCCCTGGCATGGACGTCCCGGATGAGATCATCAAAAGGATGAGCGGCGTGGCCAAGGACAAACAGGCTGAAGAAGGCCTCAAGATCTGCGTGGAGACGATTCAGCAGCTCAAAGAAGTGCCGGGGGTCAGGGGCTTTCACGTGATGGCGATTGGGGCTTTCACGTGATGGCGATTGAGTGGGAAGAGAAAGTTCCCGAGATCGTGGAGCAGAGCGGGCTTTATCCGCGGCCGAAAATCGGATAAGGACCCGAACGTATTGAGGAGCAATTTTCTAGGCAAAGATCACCATTTCACAGGAGGTTTCGTACATGGCTGATAAGTATATTTTGGTGGTAGACGATGATCCTGATCTGGTTGAAACCGTGGCGATGATGCTGGAGAGCAAGGGATGCGAAGTGGGCATGGCTTACGACGGCATTGAAGCCGAGGACATTGAAGCCGAGGAGTCCATCAAAAAGCGCAGGCCGGATCTCATCATTCTGGATATCATGATGCCCAGAAAGGACGGCTATGTGCTCTGCGCCGAACTCAAATCAAGCCCTCAGACACGAGAGATTCCGATTATTCTCTTGACGGCTGTCGGAGAGGCCGTGCCCAGCACGCGATATTCCCATGCGGACGGCATGGCCACGGAAGCGGATGACTACATTCCGAAGCCCATCGACACCGAGAGCCTCTGGGCCGCGGTGACCAATCTGCTCTAGACTCTGAGAATTTGAAGGAGTGCGCAAGCTCATGACGGCACAAGCCGCGCTGGGCGGGTTCAAGATCTTGAAGGATGTGGTCAGGATCTCCGTCGTATCCGACGGTAAAAGCTTTCCTGAAGAACTTTTCCGCAGGATTGCAGAGGAGAAGATCAACCTCCCCTATGTGACCTTTGTCTCTGAGGCTACGATCTTCACCGTCGCCTCCAGAAGCGCCGTTCTCTCTGTTTTCCCCCACAGAAGGAATCCCGAAATCAGCGCACGCCTCTTTGAAGCTTTTGAGCAGCAGAGCTTGGAACCGGATGCTCTGGCAAACTCTCCGTCAACCATCTCGGTCGTCTTGAAGCAGGATTTGATCGAAAGCGCAAGCCATGCCCTTTTCGAGCCTTTCACTTTCAGTGCGTATCAAACGCCGGAGGACTGGAAACTGGCCCAGCAGGGCAAGGAAAAACTCTACAAGGAGGTTGTGGCGACCTATCAGGAGAAGAAGCCCAAGGTCTACGGTCTGGAGGTCTACGAGGGTCAGCACATGGTTCAAATCAAATTGAACCGGACCAAGATCAGCCATGTGGGAGCGTCTTTTCGGGGATTCGCTCGCCTTAGTATGAACCTCATCTTCCTGGTCACAAGCCCGTCTCATGAGCAGGGAAAAAGAATCCTGGCCTTCTGTCTTCCCGCCTCACAAAGCGAAGCGTACGGACGAGTCATCAAGAGAATTGCTCCTCAGCTTGATTTCCAGGAAATCCCTTCGGTCATTATTTTTTCGATGAACGGCCCTCACTTCGGTGACCGTTACGGCATCGTCAGCGAGCTGATTGGGTCCCTGGTGAACCGGCAGGTGGATCTTCTGGCGCTGAGCTGTACGATCGCTTCCATCACCGGGGTCGTGCCCAGCCACCAATTTGGGCCTGCCCTGGAGGCCATTCAGGAACGCTTCGAAGTTCCCTCGGTGACCAAAAGGGAATAGAGGGGCGTGGTGTAACGAAAGGAATTTTATGACCATCTCTCGCAACCCCAAAAAAACAGATTCTGGAGCCATCCATCGACTTAAAGAGGGAATCGACAAGATCATCCCTGATATGGTGAAGGTCAGACACACCATCCACCAGAATCCCGAAATAGCTCTCAAGGAGTTTGATACTTCGGCGCTTATCAGAAAGCTCTTGAAAGAGGCAGGAATCGAAGTGCTCAAGCCCTTCCTCGAAACCGATGTGGTGGCTATGGTGAAAGGAAAGAGACCGGGGAGGAATGTGACTTTGCGTGCGGATATCGATGCCCTGCCTTTGCTGGAGAAGACAGCGCTCCCCTATGCATCGAAAAAGAAGGGAACCATGCATGCCTGCGGCCATGACGGTCACACGGCAATGGTTCTGGGCGCCGCGCTCCTATTGAACCGATTAAAAGACGAGATCAACGGTTCCGTGCGATTTGTGTTTCAGCCCGGCGAAGAAATCGTTGCGGCAGGCAAACAACTGGTCGCCAAGGGGGCACTCCGAGATCCTCTGCCGGATGCTGTTTTTGCCTTGCATGCCTGGGGAGGCATGCCTCTGGGTGCCATCGCTTCTAAGCCCGGTGCATTGCTCGCGGCTTCAGATTTTTTTACCATCGAGGTCAAAGGAAAAGGCGCCCACGGCTCACGTCCTGAAGATTCGATCGATCCCATTTTGACGGCCGCGCGCATCGTTGAGTCCTTGCAGTCCATTGTTTCGCGCGAAGTGAGCTCCTTGGAGCCCGTGGTTGTGAGTGTGTGTCGCATTGCGGGTGGAACAAACGGCAATATCATCCCTGATTCCGTTGAAATGGAAGGCACGACGCGTTACTTGAGACCGGAGCTCAAACAACAGATTTACAGCGCCATAAAAAGAATCGTAAAGGGCGTGTGCGACTCCATGGGAGCCTCCTTTAGCCTCAGATATGATTCGCCCTACATCCCCACCATCAATCATGAGAGCATGGTCACTCTGGGAAAGAGGGTCGCTTTAAGGGTCCTAGGCGCTGGGCACTGGATTGATCTTACGAGCCCATCCATGGGTGCGGAAGATTTCTCTTACTATATTAAAAAGTTCCCGGGGGCGATGTTCAGGCTGGGCATGGGTGAAGAGAGCGCTTCTTTGCACAATTCGCATTTTGACTTTAACGATAGAGCGATGGCGCCCGGCATCCTCTTCCTGATCTCTTTGGCTTTGGAAGTCTTGCGGGTAGAGACGTGATGGGCGATTTCGTGCCCCTTCTGATAGATCCGCTTTACCGTGTCCGGATGGCGTCGAACCGTCTCTGCCGGGACGAAGAAGGTCGCCTTAACCGAATTTTCCCTTCACCCCACATACGCTTCCTCCGAACTGAGTGATCTCAGTGACTTCACAAAAAAGCCCTCCCCCTTACGGGCTAGGGCTCGTTGCTTTCAAGTGAACGGAGAAAAGAGAGCTATTCTTCTCCCTCTTCCTCCTCCTCGTCGAAGACGATTTCGTCTCTTTCATACTGGGCATCTCGAAGGTCATGGGCCTTCTGCACTTCTTCTTCACTCCAGGGCTCCACGACAAGAGACTCGGAGACCAATTCCCACAGGTACTTGACCTCCACCTTGAGATCGTACTCCTTATCCAAGCTCTTCATAAGCTGGTCGCGGCAGTTGTGGCAAGGCGCGACGACCATCTTTGCTCCGGTGTCCCGGATTTGCTTTGCCTTGACCCGGCCGTAGTAAATCCTCTCATCCGAATAGGGCATGGCCCAAGCGCCTCCGCCGGCGCCGCAGCAGTAGTTGTTCAGGCGGTTGGGGTACATCTCTGCGTAGTTCTCGCAGCACTGCTGCACAATCCAGCGGGGTTCTTCGAAATAGCCGTGTCCAAAGGCCTTTGCCCCTTTCCGTCCATAATTGCAGGGATCGTGGTATGTCGTGAGCTCCTCATGGATCGTCCTGTCCACCTTGATTCGCCCTGTTTCAATATATTCTTTCAGAAGATCATGAACGGAAAGAACTCTGCACTTCTTGAAGACTTCAGGGAACCAGTTTTGCAGACCAAGCCTGGTCGCATAATAGGCGTGCCCTCACTCGGGCAAGAGCAGGGTCTTGCACTCCAGCCTTTCCAGGTGCTCCACAATCCGGCCCACAAAGGTCTTCATGGAAGCGTCGTCACCGGAGAAAAGCCCCCAGTTGACCCCTTCCCAGTTGACCGAGGGAACGGTCCAGTCTTCTTTGGCACTGTAGAAAATGCGCCACCAGAATTTCATGTCATCGGGCTCTCCGAAAGGCTCCTTGGAGTTGATCGTCACGAGAACATTGGCGCCCTTTTTATCGACAGGCACATAGAAGCCCGGGAACCCCTCCTCTTCCAGCTCCCGGCTGAGATCCGCCAGGAGAAAAAGAAAATCCGGCTTTGGAATCCCGAGATTGTTCCCCCTGTTCAGATCCATGAGCACACCCTTGTGGATGGGCCCAGGCACCTTGTCCCGCTCCCGAAGGCCTCTCGCCTTTCGCATCATTTTGAGGATCTCCACACCCTGGGGGCAGGCATATTCGCAGCGGCCGCAAAGAGTGCAAACCCATGGAAAACGGGAGTCAATGAGTTCCTGGTCAAGCCCAAGGGCGGCCATTCGGACCGCTTTCCTCGGGTCCATACCGTCCACCCCGGTGACCGGACACCCGCCGGCACAGGTGCCGCAGGTGAAGCACACGTCCGCCCACTCGGGCGCCACCCGGAGCTTGCTCTGTTTTGGGTTGATTGCGGCAGGTTCCATCCAATCCCTCCTTCATCCGTCAAAATTAGAACTACTCAGGTGGATAGACTGAAGGTAGATAGACTGAAGGAAAAGACATGCGCGATCACACAAAGCCAAGATCGTTTGGATACGCTAGCAGGTGATTGTGTCATGGATGATCATTATTGCCCTTCAGTCTTCAGCCTTCAGCCTAAACACCTAAGCAGTACGAAAATTAAAAAATTTTTTTACCTTGCCCGTATAGATATGTCAATGAAAATAAGCCCTTTGGATTGGTCAGAGTCTCAGTCTACGGCGTAACTTCTATTTGCGGAGAAGTTCAAAAGAGAACCGCAGAATATCGAACGCCGAATCAAGAATTTCGAAGGAGATAATCGAAGCCCTTAAACTTCATCATTCGAAATTCCTTGTTCGACATTCGATATTCATTAAGTTCACCCGCTTCGGATATGGGTTGCGACTAAAACGCTGCCTCTCAAGGGGGCCAAAGGGGTTTCGGAAGCCGGATTTCGAAAGAAGTCTCCCCTTTTTCGGGTGTAATTAAATTGTAGCTACATTATGAACATTTTTATTGCCATTCGCGGATCGTTCCGTTATAAAGGCCATGACTTTTGTTGTACTATCAACACCCCGGTGTTATCGCCGGGACCCAGGATGAATATACCGGGACAACCCGGTAGCGACACTCACGAACAGGAGGAACAGTTATGGATTTTACGTTGAACGAAGAACTGACGATGTTGCGAGACATGGTGCGCGATTTTGCCAAGGAAAAGATTGCGCCTTTTGCAGACAAATGGGACGAAGAGCACTACTTTCCCTATGAAGAAGCGCTAAAGCCCATGGGTGAACTTGGCCTTTTCGGAACGTGCATTCCCGAAGAATACGGCGGAAACGGCATGGGTTGGCTCGCCGCCATTATCGTGACCGAGGAAATCGCAAGAGCGTCCAGCTCCCTGAGGGTTCAGATCAACATGCAGGCCCTCGGGTGCGCTTACACCATCTACCGGTATGGCTCGGAGGACCTGAAGAAGAAGTACGTTGCCAAACTGGTGAGCGCGGAGTACTGCGGCGGTTTTGCGATCACGGAACCGAATGCGGGCTCCGATGTCATGGCCATGAAGGCCACTGCGGCCGACAAGGGAGACCACTGGCTGATGAACGGGACAAAGACATGGATCTCCAATGCGGCGGTTGCCGACGTGCTGATCTTTTACGCCTACACGGACAAAGAGGGCGGCGGAAAAACGCTGAGCGCCTTTGTGATCGAGCCTAAGAATTATAACGGGATCACCACCAATGATCTTCCCAAGATGGGTTCCCGATCCTCTCCTACCGGAGAGGTGATCCTTGAGGATACCAAGGTTCCCAAGGGGAACATCCTTGGGAAACCCGGAGACGGAAGCAAGATCGTGTTCGGATCTCTCAATCAGACCAGACTCTCTGCCGCGGCAGGGGGTATCGGAGTGGCTCAGGCCTCTTTGGATGCCGCCACCGCTTACTGCAAGGAAAGAGTGCAGTTCGGCAAACCGATCGGTGAGTTTCAGATGAACCAGGACCTGATCGCACAGGTCACCTGTGAGCTCGAAGCGGCACGGCTCATGGTGTATAAGGCTGCGGTCCAAAAGGATCAGGGGAATCTGGGAAATACCCTGGAAGTGGCCCAGGCCAAGTACCTTGCCGGCGAGATCGCGGTGAAGGCTTCCCATGTGGCCATGAAGATCCTGGGCGCTTACGGGTACTCTACCGAATACCCTGTGGCGAGATACTACCGAGACGCGCCAACCTACCAGATTGTGGAAGGCTCCTCCAACATCTGCAAGTGGATCACGGCGCTCGATCAACTGGATATAAGGAAAGCAAACCGATAATCACTGACCGAGTCAAACACCCTTCAGACGCGCCGACGCGCTGTCTGGAGGTGTGTTGGACTCCAATCTTGACAACCGAGGAGGGAAGAATGAGACCCTATTTTGAAAAAATGGCACTTATAGGAAAACCTTTAACCGACGCGCAAAAGCAGAGTGGAAAGCAGAATATAGAGGACATCAAGAAGGTGGAAGAGGGTGTGGTCCAAGCCATTGACGCGGTGAAGAATGCGGGAATACCCGCTGCCACCATCAAGAAAAGAGGGCAGACCACGATCTGGGAAAGAATCGAGTACCTCGTGGACCCGGGAACCTGGTGTCCCCTTCACACCCTCTACAACCCACTCTCTAACGAGGAAGGCACTACGGGCGTGATCGACGGCCTCGCCAAGATCAACGGGAAGTGGTGCGTGGTGATCGGTTTTGACAACAAGGTCATGGCCGGAGCTTGGATTGCCGGTCAGGCGGACAACCAGCTGCGGGTAACCGACCTCGCCAAGAGGCTCCATGTTCCTCTGGTATGGCTGGTCAACTGCAGCGGCGTCAAGCTCACCCAGCAGGAAGAAGTCTATGCCAACCGCCGCGGAAACGGCACCACCTTCTTCCGCCATGCAGAGCTGGAAAAACTCGGCGTTCCTGTCATCGCCGGCATTTACGGTACCAACCCGGCCGGCGGCGGCTATCAGGGCATCAGCCCCACCATCCTTATCGCTCACAAGGACGCGAACATTGCCGTGGGCGGTGGCGGCATCGTGAGCGGCATGAGCCCCAAGGGATCTTTTGACGAGGAGGGCGCAGAGGCGATCATCAATGCCACGCGGCATTTCAAGGACGTCCCTCCGGGCAGTGTGGGCATCCATCACAAAGTGACAGGCTTCTTCAAGGAAGTCTATGATACGGAGTTCCAGGTGCTCGATGCGGTGAAGAAGTATGTGGATATGGCTCCTGCCTATGATCCCCAGTTTTTCCAGGTCGCTGAGCCCAAAGAACCCCTGTACCCGGGAGAGGATCTCAACACCATCGTCGCCTTTAACCAGAAGCGAAGCTACAGCTTCCCCGACGTGCTCGCCAGGATTTTCGACGGCAGCGAGCACATGGAATTCAGACCGGGATATGGACCGGAGGTCTACACGGGCCTTGCCAAAATCAATGGCTTCCTCGTGGGATTCATCGGTAATATTCACGGATTTCTTGGACAGAAGTATCCTGAATATGCCCCCTACCCCGGCATCGGCGGAAAGCTCTACCGCCAGGGCCTGATCAAGATGAACGAGTTCGTGACTCTCTGCGGCCGGGATCGTGTCCCCATTGTCTGGTTCCAGGATACGTCAGGCATTGACGTCGGAGATATCGCTGAAAAGGCGGAACTCCTCGGACTGGGTCAGTCCCTGATCTACTCGATCGAGCAGACCGATGTCCCGCAGATGTGTATTATTCTCAGAAAAGGGACTGCTGCGGCTCATTACATCATGGGCGGCCCTACGGCCAACAACCACAATGCCTTCACCCTGGGCACCCCCACGACCGAGATCTACGTGATGCACGGGGAAACAGCATCAGTGGCTTCCTTTGCAAGGCGGCTCGTGAAGGAAAAAGACGACGGCAAGCCGCTCCAGCCGGTCATCGACAAGATGAACGAACTGGCGCAGGAATACTACCGGAAATCCAGACCGATTTACTGCGCCAACAGGGGCTTTGTGGATGAGATCGTTTCCTTCCCCAACCTGAGGAAGTACATTGCGGCCTTTGTGGGATGTGTGTACCAGAACCCCACATCGCTCTGTCCGCAACATCACATGATGCTTCCCCGAATTATCAAAGGCTGATCCCCTGAACTTGCCCTTTCTTGCTACCGGCCCCCTGTTTTTTTAGGGGGCCGGTTTTTTCCCCATCGACTTTGATGCACTCCTAGAAAGTCGTCACCCCGGTGAAAACCGGGGTCCAGAGAATTCGTAAAAAGTTGAAAACACTGGATTCCGGCCTTCGCCGGAATGACGGAAAAGGGACTTTTGGGGCTTTTTATGAGTTCATCAAGTTTGCTTGCCATTCGAACGATGTTGGGAATAACTACATTCTGGTGTAGAGAATGCCAATACCTCGTAACAGTTTAAAATGATTATTAAACAGGTCTCTATGGATTGAATTCCCCCGCCCTCCGAATCGTTCAATGTGGCATATCTCTACATTCTTCTCAGCGATTCCGCTTAAGTTCTGCTTTCAATTCCAAGACAGTGGACGAGACATTCGTTGGGATATCGAGTCGTTAGAGAACAGCAAGCGCCTCGCTCCTCATTTGGCACTTTCTTTGCTCATAGGATTGGGCAGATCAAATCCGCGCAAAAGGAGCGAAAGACATGGAAGAGAACACTAAGGGAGTCGCCAGAGGCCGTGTGGGATTCGGCTCTTCTTACCGGAAAGGAACTCAACATGATTTGAAAAAGAGATCCGAAACTGGGGCTGTGCCGGGCGGACAGGTCTGGATGATCAGGCCGGACAAGGATGGCAAAACCGCCAATCCCTGCCTGTGGATGCAGGCGGGCGTGGTGGAGTTCAAAAGCTGCAACAATTTTTATGACTGCACGACCTGCAGGTATGACCAAGGCATGCGAAAGCAGGTAGCGAAAGGCACGCAGCTGAGCTGGCAGGAAGGCATGAGGAAAAGACCGGGTCTCGAGAGAGTCTGCCGCCACACTCTGACCCGCCGGATTGAGCGAAGATCATGCGCTTATAACTATGAATGCTCCACGTGTGATTTCGATCAGTTCTTCGAAGAGGTGTGGGCCACGAAGACCGGAGCCCAGCCCTATGACATGCAAAACATCAAAGGCTTCCAGCTTCCCAGGGGATCCTACTTTCACAACGGACACACCTGGGCTCGGATCGAGAGCGGCGGCGTTGTTCGGGTTGGAATGGACGACTTCAGCCTGAAGCTTCTGGGTAAAGCGGAGGCGTTTGCTCTTCCCCTCATGGGCAAAGAGCTTTCTCAGGACAAGGTCGGCTGGGGTTTGAAGCGAGAGGCGAACCGGGCGGACGTGCTCGCCCCTGTGGACGGCGTGATTGTTGAGGTCAATGGGAAGCTCAGGGAAAAACCCATGCTTGCCAACCAGGAACCTTATGGCGAAGGCTGGCTTTTTGTGATTCGAAACCCGGACACGAAAGGGGCCTTTAAGAAACTGATGGATGAGACCGTCAGCGTCGATTGGATGGCAGGCGAGATTGGAAAACTTGAGAGCATGATTGAATCGGTTGCAGGCCCTCTCGCGGCAGACGGCGGTTATATCGCCGAAGACATCTATGGAAACCTCCCTGCCCTGGGCTGGAGAAATCTGACGAAGACGTTCCTCAAGACGGAATAGAAAGAGCTTCCCCTAAGAGTGAATCTTTTCAATGAACAAGGAGTACTAAAACCCATGATAGACTCAACACTCCAGATTCAGGCGATGAAAGCCCTGCCCCCTTCCCAAAGGCCATGCCTTCACCATTTGAAGGGGCGGATTCCATTCAAACCATGCACCAACGACTACCTTTGCGGCAACTGCGAGTTCGATCAATATTTCTACGACGAGTACGCGGTCCACGCGGTGGTAAGACCCGTGGAGGTCATGGAGGTCGAGGGTTTCAGCGTCCCACAGGGTTACTATCTCCACAGTGGACACGCGTGGGTCAAGATCGAAGAGGGGTCCTCGGTCAGGATAGGGATTGATGATTTCGCTCTCAGTCTCCTGGGGCCTCTTGATCGAGTGGAGGCGCCTCTCATGGGCAAGGTCGTGAAGCAGGGCGAGCCTCACGTGGCGGTGAGCCGGGAGCAGCACCAGGCAAAACTGCTCTCGCCGCTGAGCGGTGTGATCACTGCCGTCAATCCAAGACTGAGGGAGCAGGGAAACCTTGCCAATCACGACCCGTACACTGAAGGTTGGGTGATGACCCTTCACCCTCAAAACATGCGAAAAGAGATCAAAGGCCTGATGATCGCACAGCAAACCGCGGAATTTCTCGAACAGGAAGTGGACCGGCTCCATCATCTCATTGAGGAGGTGGCTGCACCCCTCGCAGCCGACGGCGGGTATCTCGGGAAGGACGTGTTTGGGGCCATGCCTCAGCTGGGCTGGGAAAGACTGACCCGATCGTTCCTGCGCACCTAAAATCCGACTTCGTCGGATTTTAGATACCTTTTCATTTCATCCTCCAGAAGGACGGCGCAGTAGCGGCAGAACTGATCCGATTTGCGGTCCACGTCCTTCAGACTCCTGCAGTAGTGCATGACACAGACGGCGTCCGGACAGTGGCGGAGATTGAAGGTATGGCCCAGTTCATGGATGGCCTCCTTGACAATACGATAACGAAAGCTCTCTGTGCCGACAGCGAGAAAGAGTCCCTCCGTGAAGCGGTATGTTGAGAGGATGCACACTTTTCCTCCTAGCTGGGCTTCCCCATAGACATGGGTCAAGATCGGAATAAAAAGATCGACCTTGGTGATGGCCAGGACTTTGATCGCCTCGGGCGGGCTGATGATGGCAAGCGTCTCGAGAATGGGGGTGGAATGATATTGCTTCCGGATCGGATCCAACCACAGATCCTTTTCCTCGATGAGGGGCCGAATGCTCGTGTCGTAACCGAAGACCCTGCCAACCTCCTTCCCGACCTGTTCAAGGAGTTCTCTGTCCACATCGAGGTCCCCGATGGGAGAAATCACGAGGGTATGTTCCTTGGAGCTCATCAAGCGGGCTTGCGAAGGTCATATCGCTTTATTTTGTCATAAAGGGTCGAGCGATCGATTCCCAGGATCTCGGCGCTCTTGGAAACATTCCACTGCGTTTCGTTGAGGACGCTGCTCAGATGGGTCATTTCGACTTCTCTGAGAGTCCTACCCGGCGGAGAAGACACATATTCAGACCGAAAGATGGGAAGATCCCGGGGTAGAATCCTCCGGCCCCGTCCGATCACGACCGCCCTCTCCACGGCGTTCCCCAGCTCCCGCACGTTTCCCGGCCAGTCATAAAGCATCATTTCATCCAGGGCCTCCCGGCTGATCTGATCCACCGGCTTATTCGTTTCTTGAGCAAAGCGGTGCAGAAAGTAGTCGGCGAGGAGAGGTATATCTTCTTTGTGTTCCCTGAGAGGGGGCATGGCAAAGGAGATCACGTTGAGACGATAATAGAGATCTTCACGGAACGTTCGTTCTTTGATGGCTCTTTCCAGATCCTTGTGCGTCGCAGCAATGATGCGGAAGTCCGCTTCGATCGGCTGGGTTCCGCCCACACGATAAAAGATATGGTCCTCCAGGACACGAAGGAGATCAATTTGCATTCTCGTGCTGATCTCCCCCACCTCATCGAGCAAAAGGGTTCCCCCGTGCGCCAGCTCCAGCCGGCCTTTCTTGGTGGTCTTGGCGTCCGTGAAAGCGCCCTTTTGATATCCAAAGAGCTCGCTTTCAAGCAGGTGTTCCGGGAATGCACCGCAATTGACCACCACGAACGGTCCCTGGCCGCGCCGGCTCTTCGTGTGAATCGCCCTCGCCGCCAGTCCTTTGCCGGTTCCTGTCTCGCCTTTGATCAGGATGGTGGAATCCGTGGGAGCAATTCTCTCGATGAGATCAAAGACCTCCTGAAGCGCTCTGGACTGGCCGATCATGCTTTCAAAACGGGTTCTTTCCTTGTATTGCTCCCTCAAAAACTGAGTCTCCCGTGTCTCGGCCTGGTGTTTCCTGATCTTTTCGATCAGAACCATGAGTTCATCGGGATCAAAGGGCTTGAGCAGGTACTCATGCGCCCCGTTTTTCATGGCTTCGATAGCGCTGGGAATGGAACCATAGGCCGTGATCATGACCACGGATAGGTCGGGATCGTTTTCTTTGACTTTCTTCAGGACCTCGAGACCGCTCATGCCTTCCATTTTGATGTCCAGCAGAAGAATGTCATAACGGGTCTTCTGGCATTTTTCCAGAGCCTCTTCCCCGCTGGCTGCTTTATCCACCTTGTGACCGTCTCGCTCCAGCCAGCCCCCCAGAGACTCCCGCACAATCAGCTCATCATCAACGATAAGGATTTTCGCCCCGCTCATGACACCTCCCTATGGATTAAAGACCGTTGGATTCGTCTTCAGAGGAAGTTCGATGGTAAATGTGGTTCCCCTTCCCTCTTCCGATTGCACATGAATGGAGCCTCCATGCTCCTGAATAATCCCGTAGGCCACGGAAAGACCCAGGCCGACTCCCTTTCCCTTTTTCTTGGTGCTGAAAAAAGGCTCAAAGAGCTTGGAGAGGTTCTCCTGAGGGATGCCCACTCCCGTGTCTGCGAAAGAAACCGAGACACACCCCTTTTCACGCACATGCTTGGTCCTGATGCTCAGCACGCGGTCGCCACGGCCTGCTTCAATGGCTTCGGCGGCGTTGGAGATGAGATTCATAAAGACCTGCATAAGTCGATCCTCAGATCCCGTAAGATCTGGGAGATCCGGATCCGGGTTCTCCTCGACCTTGATGGAATGGAGTTTCAGGAGATTGGCATTGAGGAAGAGGGTCTTTTCAATGAGCTGGTTGAGCCTGACCGCTCCGAACTCCATTTTGGAGTGACGTGAGAACGCGAGCAGATTGGATACGATGCGGCTGATCCGCCTGGTCTCTGTCTCCATAAGACGGAGATACTGGCTGAACTGATCCGCGTCTTTTTGTTGCAAATTCCCGTCTTCCATAATCCGATTCATGAGCATGACAAGGCTCAGAATACCTGAAATGGGATTGTTGATCTCGTGGACGACAGAGGCGGAGAGTTTGCCGAGAGAGGCCATCTTATCTTGATGGAGCATTTTAAAATGTGTTTCCTTGAGTTCCCGCGTTCGGTCTTCCACCATTTTTTCCAATCGCCTGGTCATCTCCTCTTCTTCTTTTCGCGAATCCGAAATGTCCCGGCTGATCTCAATGAACTTGGAAATCTTTCCTTCGTTCCCCCAGACGGGAAAGATCTTCACATTCACATGATGCTGTTGGCCCTCTCGGTCCACCCGCGTGAGAACCTGCTGGCTCGGCCTTCTGCTCTGGATGACCTTGTTCAAAAGTGCCCCGATAAAGTCGGATTCGCAAGGGGAGTTGAGCTGCGGAAAGACATCGTGGTATTCCTTGCCGATCACCTCCTCTTTGGAGTAGCCCATTTGTTCCAGGAAGGCTTGATTCACCTCCTCGATTTCCATGGTCGGTGAAATCACGATGATGAAATCCTGAATGCTGTTGAGAACCGTCTCGAGAATTTCCTTGCAGGAGTCCTCTCCGCCCACCAGGGCGATCCTGAAGCTGGTTGCAGGGTCCGTCATATCAACCACTCCTCGACTGACGTCTTTTTCGCGAATAAATGAATCTAAGACAAAGAAAGCGATTTTTCTTTTCAAAAACTAACATGAGGAGGAGGTTGTTTCAAGGTCATTCTGCATGAAACGCCTTGACGGGTCTTCTCTCTCCATGGTAAAAAGCGGCATCTTCGTGAACGAATATAGAGAGATTGGCCGGCGTTTTCTGGAGGACACTGAAAGGAGGGGCATCATGAAAATCGGCATTCCAAAAGAGATCAAGCCTGCTGAAAAGCGAGTCGCTGCAACCCCTGCCGGGGTCAAGGCACTCACGGCTCACAGTCACCAGGTTTATGTGGAAGCCACTGCGGGCATTGGGTCAGGTTTTGAAGATGAGGCCTATGCGCAAGCCGGAGCCAAGCTCCTCAAGAAGGCTGAAAATGTCTGGGACAGAGCAGACATGATCCTCAAGGTCAAGGAGCCGATTGGCCCTGAGTTTGACTATATGAAGCCCGGGCAGGTGCTTTTTACTTACCTTCATCTTGCAGCGAGCAGAGAGTTGACTGAGAAAATTCTGGCCAAGAAAATCGTGGGCATCGGCTACGAGACGGTTCAGCTTCAGGACGGCAGCCTCCCTCTTCTAGCGCCCATGAGTGAGGTGGCCGGAGCGCTTTCGGTACAAATGGGAGCCTCTTGCCTCGAGGCGAAAAATGGCGGCATGGGAATTCTCCTTTCCGGAGTTCCCGGCGTGAGACCTGCAAGAGTCACGGTCATCGGTGCCGGTGTCGCAGGATTGGCGGCTGCAACCGTCGCCTCGGGGATTGGAGCAAGGGTCTCGATCCTGGATATTAACCCCGTCAGGCTCTCCTACATCCGTGACGTCATGCAGGGACGGGTGGTCACGATTAACTCCAACCCTGCCAACATTGAAGAGGAGTGTCTCAACAGTGATCTGGTGATCTGCACGGTCTTGATTCCGGGAGCCAAAGCCCCCAAGCTGATTTCCCGCGATCTGGTGAGGCGAATGAGAAAAGGATCGGCTATCGTGGACATATCGATCGATCAGGGAGGATGCACCGAGACCTCGCGCCCTACAGCCCATGAGGACCCCATCTACATGGAAGAAGGGGTGGTGCACTACTGCGTGGCCAACATGCCCGGTGCGGTGCCGCGGACTTCAACCATCGCTCTGACAAACGCGACCTTTGCCTATGTTCTGGCATTGGCTGAAAAGGGCTGGAAAAGAGCCATTGCCGAAGACCTTGCTCTCAGGAAAGGAGTCAATGTCTGCGAGGGGAAAGTAACCTGCGAGCCTGTGGCCCAAGCCTTTGGTGTGAAATATTCGGATGCAAAACTGTAGTAGCGCTCAGGATGGGGTCGGGCGACAGGGGCCCTCGTCTTTCCCCTCCTTCACCCTCAAGCCTAATTCACGCCTTTGGCCGCAACCAAACTGCACGGCTGGCCATCAGTATCTTTTCTTTCGTTCCAAGGGCTCCCGGGCTGGTCTTTTCTATCTTTCGAGCCCTTCCTGCAGTGCAGCAACTTCATCGAAGCTTTTTTCCAGCGATTGATAGAGCTTTTCAAAGAGAGGATACATCCGATTGTAAATTTCCACACTCTCGGGATTTGGAGAGCACGAGTCCCTAAGTTTCACAAAATCGCCGGCTTTTTCCAAGCCCTCTTCTCCACGCGCTGAGAGCAAGGCCCAGAAAGCGGACCCCAGAGCGGACGTTTCGCCCCAAACAGGGAGGAGCAGTTCTCGGTTTAGCGCATCGGCCATCACCTGCAGCCATAGGTCCGATTTTGTAAAACCTCCGGAAGCGATGATTTGTCTCACGTCAACGCCTATGTCGAGGAGCACCTCTTTCAGGCTCCTAAAGCGGAAAGCAATGCCTTCGAGCAATGCTCGAGCCAGGTGCCTCACGCCATGCTCCAGGGTCATTCCAAAGAACAGGGCACGAGCATTCAGGTTCCAGTTGGGGCTTCGCTCTCCGGCAAAAAAGGGCAAGCAGATCACACCGCCGGCCCCTGCTTTTGCGCCTCCTGCTAGGGTGATGACATCCTCAAAAGACAACAGTGGATCCGGCGAAATGTGTGGAACCGCCTGATTCAGGCAGTCTCTGAGCCAGGACAACGCTACGCCCCCATTGTTGATCGCACCTCCCACAAGCCAGTGGCCTTCATCGATGGCGTAACACCAGCTGCGAGCCTTTTCATCAAGGATCGGCCGGGAGGAGATGACCCGGAACGCTCCACTCGTGCCTACCATACATGTTGCCTGCCAGGGATTCACTGCGCCTGCACCCAAATTGGAATTGACAGCGTCGGAAGAGCCCACCACGACCGGGACGTCGCCCGGGATGCCCATCTCGAGGGCGAGCTCAGGGCTCAACCCCCTGTGAACGGTGAGTGGGGAGCACAGAGATGAAAGCTGGTCCTCCCGGATGCCCGCCATCTCGAGACACAAGGGGTTCCAACGGAGAGCTTGTGTGTTCAAGAGTCCAGACCCTGCTGCAAGGCAATAGTCGACCAGGTACTCACCTGTCAGCCTGGCAAACACGTATTCTTTCGCAGAAACAAACCGCCAGGTCTTCCGGAAAACCTCCCGTTGCTTATCGCGAAGCCACATAATCTTATACAACGGGTACATGCCATGGCTGGGGCAGCCCGTCTCCTGGTATAGTCGGCTCGCCACCGGAAGTCCCCTCAAGGCACTGGACTGTTCAACGGCTCTTCCGTCGGCCCAGGTGATCACCCCGGTCAAGGGATTGCCATGGCCGTCAAGGGCCAACACACTGTGAAGGGCGCCTCCAATGCTTAAGCCGGCACAGTCTTCGGGCCGCATCCCGGAGTCACTCACCGCGTTTCGTACGGAAGCCGTCGCCGCCTTCAAGAGCTCCCTCGGATCCTGTTCCTGCCATCGGTTTTGCGCCTGAAGACCCGAATATTCGCCCACACCAAAACCGAGCACCCTGGCCTCCTGATCGAGCACGATGCTTTTGCAGCTTCCTGTACCCACGTCTATTCCAATGAACCAGTTAGAGCGTTTCATGCAAAACCCAGAGGCTTCACCTTTCGTAAACTTCGGGATTAACGACATAGGCGGGCCATCCGATATTAAGCGTGCTCCAGACGATAGAGGATTTCGCCTGCATGATCCACAAAGAGGATTCCTTCTTCTTCCCTGTCCGCGTAATCCGACAGCCGAATCCCGGATGGATCCATATAGCCTAAGTTGATGCGATCACATGTTTCTCTCGAAATGGAGGTTGCCAGAACCACTTGGACATGAGGTTTTTCAACGCCCTTCTCATAGGTCCCTGTTCCTCGAACATGGGTCAAATGCGCAAGCACCCCTCTCGGGATATCTTTGAACCGCTCCATCTGGGCCAGGAAATAATCACGAGTGTGGTATCCGATCCTTTCGATGTATTTGCCCCAGGTTCGCGATATCTCCCGTATGTGAGGCCCATAGATGATGAGGGTCCCCTGGTCAGCCACCACTTGCTCCAGCTTGTACATGACTTTTCCAGCTGTCCAGATTTCATCATACATGGCGGGTGCTCTGCCGAGCACTACCCTAAAGGGCTTCTTCTTAGTCACCACGTGAACCTGAGAGGACAAATCCGCAGCCTTGGACCATGCTTCCCTCACATCCCCCACGTAAAGCCCGCACAGATTGGAGTTCTGGTTGACCACCATGGCCAGACAATGAATCGGCACAGGGATTTTTTCCATCGCTTTGTCAATCATCCGGCGTACAGGGGTATCTTTGATGCCAATGATATTTTTGCAGGTGATGACCGCGCCCAGCCAGTGAAAGAAATGCAGGAATTCGCCTCCGGATATGCCGGGAAAAAGGTACTTTGCCCCGCCCGAATAACCCACGACCTCGTGCGGAAAAACCGGCCCGGCGATGAGCAACAGATCGTAATCGAAGATGCGTTTGTTGATCTCGACCGGCACCTCTTCGCTCAGCAGCCCTCCTGAGATCTGTTCGACGTCCGCGGGC
>PDVJ01000041.1_pt1 | contig 33347 bp, 36 predicted proteins | sample 1369811 | NCBI WGS metagenome assembly PDVJ01 (sample SAMN07795376, study PRJNA414565) | Alkali sediment metagenome, whole genome shotgun sequencing project. | reverse complement strand
GAGAATCTTTTCTACTTTGTACACATCATGCTGGGCATCGCCTTCTAAAACGGAGGCGCATTCGTCACGGACGGTTTTATGGGTAAAGTGCAAATGCTGTCGAAGGGTGCCGATACGGTAGTTTTTTGGGATGATAATCTCACCGCTGTCGTACGGTTCTTCTCCCAAAATAATTTTAAAAAGGGTTGATTTTCCGCTCCCGTTACGCACGACAAAACCGATTTTATTGCCTGAGAAAAGTTTGAGATTGAGGTCTTGAAAAAGAACTCTCCCCCCGTAGCTTTTGGTGAGATTGTTGATTTGGATCATACGGTAAAATTAGTCTTCAATTTTGTGGGAAAGTTTACCCGGCATCGCTTCTTTGGTCGAAAGCATGTTTTCAATTTGAAGTTTTACTTTGTCATAACGAAACTGTTCTTTGAACCCTTGGATTCTACCGCCCGCTGCATTGGGGTGTCCGCCGCCGCCTACCCATTCGCCTGACATCATGGCAACATCCACGCGGTTATGACCGCGAAGACTCATGGTACCGCGGGTTCCGACATCGAGAAAGAAATCAAACTCACCGTAGCTGGTTAAAAATCCGTTTCCGATGATCGAGGTATTTCCCAAACCATAACTCAAAAATCCACGCCATCCCTTATAATAAATCGTCATGGCTGAACGTTTGGTTCCCAGCAGTGAAACGATATGTCTGGTTGAAAGATTGTCAAGCGTATTATCTTCATCGTCTTTAAAAAAATCTTTTTTGATTTTATGCAACGCTTCATCCAGTGCAATGTTGGCATTGGGGAAAAAACGCATGAGTGCTGCTTGCTCGAGCATCGCGAGTTTATAGGCGCGATCTTCGTTTGAAAACATGACACGGTTGATCTCTTTGGCATCACTGATAAGACGCATACACACTTTGCCATATTCGAAATCTTCATGCTCGTCTTGATGCCATAAATCCACTGCATTGACCACTTTGACAAAAGCCTCGAGCCATCCACCGCCTTGCAGTTCATAATTCTCAAGCGCATACTCATAAACGATTTTTGTCGCACAACGCTCGGTGTCCAGATAATACCACGGATATTGAGCTGCAGTGTCTTTTCCGCTTCCATGGTGATCCAGCAGGGTGATGGTAATTTTCCAGCCTGTGTCGTTGAGACGGTTCACCTCGTTGTTAAGCCATTTTGCTTCTTCAGGATACAAATTGAGATCAGTGATGAGAATGGTCGCTTCTTGCTTCTCTTTTTTGATAAGTTCCACAATTTCGGTAAGCCGTTCCATTACTTCTGCACCGTAGTTAGCATTGTAGCTGATCATGGTATTGGGAGTTTGTGCCATAACGAGCTGGCAGCTGTACCCGTCTAAATCGATATGGGAAAGGTGGTAAATGGTTTTGTTCATGAATATCCTATTTGTCTAAAGTGATGGAGCCAAGTACTTCAAACTTGGCAGTGGAATCGATTTCGGCGTGAGAGAGGGTAACGATTTCAAGATTGAAACGTTCATAAATCTCAGCCAACGGTCGGCGAAGTTTCGGGTCAACGATGACGATAATCGGCGAAACCCCTTTTTGGAGAAGTTCGCTTGCCTTTTGACTGGTTGCTTGAATGAGGGCGTTGATCTCTCCGACATTGAGCATGAGTTGTTTAATGCCGTCGTGTTCTTGTGATTTTTCGAGCAGCCGCTGTTCGCTCATGGCGTCAAACGTCAAGAGTTTGATGACCCCGTCTGCACTTGTGTACGCTTGGGTAATGATGCGGGAGAGTTTTGCGCGGACGTGTTCAGTAATGACATCTACGCTTTTAGTGTACTCAGCCACATCGGCGATTGTTTCAAGAATCGTAATCATGTCTTTAAGCGGAACGCGCTCGTGCAGGAGTGCTTTGAAAACTCTTTGGATTAGACCGATATTGGCAACTTTGAGCAAGTCGTCAATGACGACCGGATAGTCATTTTTGATTTTATCGATAAGTATTTGTGTTTCTTGACGGGTTAAGAGCTCTTCGGCGTGTTTCTTGATTAACTCACTCATATGGGTGGAGATGACGGTAGCAGGATCAACGACCGTATAGCCGTTGATAATCGCATCTTCTTTGTATTCAGGTGCTATCCAATAGGCATCCAGACCAAATGCAGGTTCTTTCGTCGGCTCTCCACCCTCAATTTCTCCGATGGCCATTCCGCTGTCCATGGCGAGATAACGGTCGGGCTGGATCATTCCATCACCGATAGAGACCCCTTTTAGGAGAATCGAGTATTGATTGGGTTTGAGATGTAAGTTGTCACGAATACGCACTTGCGGCATTAAAAAGCCAAAATCGGAAGCGATTTTACGGCGCATGGAACGGATACGTTCGAGCAAATCTCCTCCCTGCGTCCCATCGGCTAGACGGATGAGCTGATAGCCAAGGGTGAGTTCCAGCATCTCGATTTTGAGGATATCTTCAAGGGCTGCTTCTTCTTCTTTGGCAATTTCTTCCGTTGATTTTTTTCGAGCAGCAGAAGGGGCAGCTCCAGAAACAGTTCCCTCCTCGCTAGAAGCAGCAGAGCTTCCTGATTCTCCGATGGAGGCAGTTTTGGTAAGAACAAAGTCCCCTTTTTCAAACTTGTACAATGCGTAACCAAGCCCTAAAAATACCAAAGCGACAAAACCCATAGAGATGGTAGGAAGCCCTGGTACGGCTGCAAACATCATCATGATAACCCCTACGATGATCATCACTTTGGCATTACCCATGAGTTGTTTGATACTGCCCTCGGCGAAGTTGCCTTCATCATTGGAGGCACGGGTGATCATGATACCCGTAGCGGTGGAGATAATCAGTGCGGGGATTTGGGAAACGAGACCATCCCCGATGGTTAGAATCGTGTAGGTTTGGGCGCTGTCAGAGACACTCAGATCAAACTGGAAGATACCGATGAGGAAACCGCCGATGATGTTGATCGTGGTGATGATAATCCCCGCAATCGCATCCCCTTTGATAAACTTGCCCGACCCGTCCATCGCTCCGTAGAAATTGGCATCTTGCAAAATTTCGGCACGTCGGCGTTTTGCTTCGGTCTCTTCGATAAGTCCGCTATTGAGATCCGCATCAATCGCCATTTGTTTACCGGGCATCGCATCGAGTGTAAATCGCGCCGCAACTTCAGCAACGCGGTTAGAACCCTTGGTAATAACCATAAAGTTAATCAAAACAATGATGCTAAAAATGATCACCCCGATGACGTAATTGCCGCCGATAACGAAGTTTCCGAAACTCGTGACGATGTCACTGACGGCTTCGGGTCCCTCATGCCCGTGCGAGAGGATCATCCTTGTCGTGGCGATGTTCAGTGATAGACGGAAAAGGGTAACAATCAGCAAGAGCGTCGGAAAGGTGGTCAGATCAGTCGGCCGCGGAATGTAAAGAGAGATCAACAATATGAGAACAGAAATAGCGATAACGACCGCGAGAAGCAAATCGAGCATCGCGCTGGGAAGCGGCACGATGATGATTGCCAAAATGGCCATAACAAAAACAACCATACTAAGATCGCGGGATGCGAATATGGCTGAAAGGATGGTGCTTGCGTTAGCGGCGCTTTTTTTTGCTTTTGCCAAGCGTTACTCTTCTAAAATAGCTTCGAGAGTGAGGATACCTAAAAAAGCATCCACTTTTCCCTGCAATCGGTTTAAAAATGGCCACAATCCGCACGTGGTTGCTTGATCGGAGGGGCAACTCTCTTTGGAAGGGGCACAGTTGAAAACGGCAACAGCTTTTCCCTCTGCGGCTTCCATCACTTCCAAAACGGTGATCTCATTGCTTTTGCGAGCGAGTTCAAATCCTCCGTTGACCCCTTTAAAAGATTTTAAAATCCCTTTTCGGGCCAGGGACTGAAGAATTTTTGCCAAAAAACTTTTAGAGATATCAAGTTCGCGAGAGAGGGTGTCTACGTCCAGCGGTTTTTGCGCTTTTGACAAAACGATGAGTGACAACAACGCATATTCACTTGCACGAGTCATGAGCATTGAGCACCCTCCTATATTTATGAAGGCTATTATAGCTAAAAACTATTAGAGGTTACTTTTGAGATTTTTACAGCAGATAGAGAGTTTTTTGGCTATAATTCTGACCCTGCTTTGAGAAAATTATTTTTCAAGTAAATTTACTACCCATCAGGAGGCTATTATGGCTTTAGATACGGCTAAAAAAACAGAAATTATCAAAGAATTTCAACGAACAGAGGGTGATACCGGTTCAAGTGAAGTGCAAATTGCATTGCTTTCAAAGCGTATTGGTGATCTTACAGAGCACCTTAAAATTTTCAAAAAAGATCACTCTTCACGTTTGGGTCTTTTGAAATTGGTTGGACAACGTCGTCGTTTGATGCGTTATTTGAAGCGTACAAACCGTGCAAGCTACAACAAGTTAATTGCTGAGCTTAACATCCGCGACAACATCTAAATTTCGCTTCTTTCCCCGTTTTCGGGGAATCTCTTCATTTTCTTTTCAACTTTTTACTTTTTCTTTGTCTCTCATCAAACAAAGTATCATATTTATATAATGAAATTGGGTTAATATGACCGAAGCGTGACCGTTGATAGGTTATAATTTTTCGAATTGGTAGGGAATAGGGGTTGTGTTGAGAATTTGGATAGTAGTATTATTTTTCGTAACGCTCGGAATGGCGAAAGAGTACAAACTGATTTTTTCCGAATCAACTCCACCGTACGTTTTTAAAGACGGCAGTGGAATCGTTCAGACGATCGTCAAAGAGGCATTGGCGTATAAAGGGCACACGGTATCTCCCGTATTCGTCAACATGGGACGGGGATTTGAACTGTTCAAGCACGGTTATGTGGACGGCTCAACAATCATCCAAAAGAGCTCGGGGCTCAAAGCGTTTTATTCGATCGATTACATGCAGTACCATAACGCCGTTTTTGCTCTTCAAAAAAACCATTATGCCATTCAAAAACTTGACGATGTGAGAGACTATCATCTGATCGGGTTTCAAAACGCTAACAAATATTTGGGAGAAAATTTCGGGAAAACAGCCCTTTCGATGGGGAATCGGTACAGTGAACTCGCCGACCAGAAGCAACAAGTTTATATGCTCTTTAAAGGGCGAACCGACATCGTGGTGATGGATCGCCATATTTTCAAGTTTTATCGCAATGAGCTGATCCGTGAGGGGAAAATCGATCCCAAAGAGCCATTTGACCTCTTTGAACTATTTGAGCCGACCAAATACCAAACGGCGTTTAAAGATCAAAAATCGCGCGACGATTTTAACGAGGGGATCCGACATCTCAAAGAAACCGGACGCTACGATGAGATTTACAGAGATTACAGCGAAAAATATTTTGCGGTGAAAAAATAGGTATGGTTAAACACAAATCGCTCTCCCATCAGCTGTTGATCTCTATTCTCGGAATTTATGCCCTGATAACATTCACGGTGACATTGATTCATATTGTGATCGAATACCGCTATACCAAAGAGAATATCAAGCATGAGCTTGAGCGGATTGCCCATATTTTTGAACCTGCCCTCCAAACAGCGATTTGGGATCTCAATGATGAACAGCTCTCCTCTATTACACAGGGGATGATTGAGATGCCTTTGGTCTACAGTGTGGAAATCGTCGATTCGAACCATAAGCCTCTTTGTGAGCAAGAGAAAAAGGGGATCTTTGTAAGCGACGATGAGGAGTTGACCTACTCGTTTCCTATCTATCAGATGCACGATGGAAACCAGATATTCTTAGCCGATGTAACCCTCCACTCCAACGATCAGGCGATTTTCGAGAGGCTTAAAGTCGGTTTTACGATGCTGTTGCTCAACGCGATGATCAAGAGTTTGGCACTTATAACTCTCTTTTACATCGCCTTTCGGAAACATCTCGAAATACCGCTCAACATGCTGATGCATCAAATTACCCATCTTAATACAGAGGAAAAAGCTCTTATTAACGTCACATGGAAGCGGGTTAACGAACTCTCTATCCTCCAGGACAAATTCAACGTGTTACTTAAACATATTTATGCAGAAGAAGAACGGCGTATGGAGATGGTACAAGATCAGAACAAACGCCTTGAAACACTGGTACAAGAGCGGACTTCTGAACTGGAGTTGCTCAATCAAGAACTTCAAAAACTGGCAACCACTGACGCGCTGACCCAAATTGCCAACCGCTCCTCACTTGATACGGTATTAAAACAAGCGATTGCCGAAAATCAGCGGTACCAAGGATCTTTTTGTGTGGTGATGATAGATATTGACTTTTTTAAAAAAATCAACGATACCTATGGTCACTTAGCCGGTGACACGGTTCTCAAAACAGTAGCACAGCTGATAAAAAGTCAAATTCGCTCCGTCGATACGGTAGGGAGATGGGGCGGTGAAGAGTTTGTGATCGTCTATCGAGAAATTGAGTGTCAAGGGGCGTATGCGTTGGCGGAAAATATTCGCCAATCGGTTGAAAAGTATCCGTTTGAGGGGCTGGAATGTATTACAATCAGCCTTGGGGTGGCGCAATACCACACAGGAATCTCCGCAGATGAGCTGCTCAAACAAGCCGACAATGCATTGTATCATAGCAAAGAACACGGACGTAATCAGGTGACTTCGTATTGTAGTTAGGGATAAATTTAAACCCCGAATCTCGCGAGTGCTATTTTGTCCTCATTTTCCTAAACTCAATCGCATTTCGGATTGCGTCGGTAGCGTCAAAAGAATAAAGCTAATGCATCAAACATTATGATGATAATGCTCTAATACCCGTGTGTATTCTTCATAGATATTTCGCGGTGTGAGTGATCCTGCATACATTTTGAGGATTTGCCGAACAAACTCAAGCGGATATTCGATCGTAAGACCGGAATTTTGTTTGTAAATTTCGTTCAGTGTTTCGTACATGCCGTTATAAACTTCAGGGTTTTCTTCTTTGAGACGCTGTAAATTTTCTTCAGCTCGAATGAGTGCGGCATCATTAAACTCTCCGCGCTCACTTGTTGTTTTTCGGTATTGCACATAATCTTTGAGACTTTTGCGGTTTAGGACATAGTCGGTAAACGTTTCGATGAGGGTCATAATTGCTCCTTAAAAACATAATGGTGCAATTATTGTACGCTCAAAGCGTAGCATGAGTGTAGCAAATTCCAAAAATCTTTTTAGCTCTTTGCCTTTGACTCACCTATTTTATCTTTATCTATCTCTATTCCGCCGCATTCGAGCGTATTGACCAAATCGGTAGTGTACAGTTTGTCAAAATTGGCGATCATGATTTTTCTAAGGTACTCTTTTTCCGCTTGTTCCGCCCGCATTAAACTCCCCGCAAAGATCCCTTTTTTCTCCAAAACCAAAGAGGTAATGTCGCTGTCCATATTGATGTGATTCATAAGCTCTTTGATATTGGTTTCAAAGATAGAGCTAAGCAGAGAAAACATCCCTGCCAAATAAGCTTTATCTTTATTTTGCACAGATGCTTCGGCTTCCATGCTTTCGGCTCTTTTGATTGCAAGATCAAGGAGTGTTTTAGATGCAGGATTTCGTGAGAGTTCCGAATACAGATAAAGCATCAACCATCGGAGCAGTTTTTGTCTCCCCATGAGGTTGATTACTTGTGTCAAAGATTCGACTTTGACGTTGAGTTTTTCTGAGTTGTTAAAAAATTGGATCAGTTTGTAAGATAAATCGGCCTGTTTTTTCAAAAAAAGTTCAAGTTTCTCATTGGCGCTAGTATCTTCTTTAATGATTTTTATGAGTTGAAGAATGACAAATTGGGCCGCTTCTTTGGGCCCGATGATTTCGATCACTTCGGGTCGGTCAAGATAGTATCCTTGAAACAAGTGAAACCCGAGTTCTTGAAATTTTTTATAATCTTCTTTTGTCTCAATATTTTGAGCTAACAGCTGAACACGCGTACCTTCAAATTTTTTCACCACTTTTTCGAGATTTTCAGGGTGAGAGAGGACGACATCCATTTTGATAATATCGATAAAATTAAACAGTTGTCTAAATTTATTAATCATATTGGCACTGGAGTCAAAACGCTCCAGTGAGAGCATGAAGCCTCTTTTTTTGTACTGGATAATCTTATTGATTATGTTATCATCGAGTTTGATATCTTCGTGAATATTGAGAATAAACCGATCTTTGTCCAGAACATCCAAAATCCCTTTAGTAAGGGTGGATTCATCCACATTAACAAATCCAAGACTACGTTTTCCAAGCAATTTATCAAGTTCGGGACTGGTTATGGAACTCATCACTAGCTGCGATGTCCCCTTGACACTGTCTGAGAGACTGGTATCCCTGTCAGAACCGTCTTTAAAAAGAAGCTCATAGGCAAAAACTTGGTTTTTTCTATTAAAAATTTTTTGTATTGAAAGGCGTATAATATTCATCTTTTATCCTTCAGATGATAAATTATGACATAAATTATTATGATAGTACTTTATACCCCAAAAATCTTTTTCGCTCTCTCTAAATCTTCTACCGTATCGATCCCAAATCCCGCGCTGGCAACTTTGACCATGGATATTTTTTTGCCGTGATAGAGGGCTCGGAGCTGTTCGAGTTTTTCGATGTCCTCCAGAGGTGCTTCACCAAGAGCACAAAAATCGTGGAGCGATTTTTTCGTGAATCCATAAATCCCGATATGTCCGAAATAATTAGCTTCGCCGCTACGGTTAAAAGGGATAGGCGAACGGGAAAAATAGATTGCGTTATGATCGACATCGGTGATCACTTTGACCAAATTCGGGTCTTGTGCCGATTCGGTATTGATCGCGTTGTAACAGCTTCCCATGATAAACGGGGCATTTTGAGCTTTGAGGGCGTTTAGGCGTTCGATCAACAGCTCCAATACTTCGGTTTCGATAAACGGCTCATCGGCTTGGACATTGATGATGAGTTCATCATCAGGAATATCGAGAAGCTGGGCACATTCGTTGATACGGTCGGTTCCGCTTTTGTGGGTGGTCGAGGTGAGACGCGCTTCAACCCCGTGCGCGGCACAGATTTCGAGGATTTTTTCATCGTCACACGCAACTACGACACGGTCAATGGATTCGACTCTCTTGGCAGTACGGATCACCATCGGCAAACCGCCGATATCGGCGAGGACTTTTTGAGGAAAACGGGTAGAAGCAAGACGGGCAGGGATGATAATCATTGTTAAACCTAATATAGTGATATAATTGCCTAAATCATAACGAAAAGAGTCGTAAATGCTCCTTTATCAGCCCGATGGCGGCTATTGTTACAACAGCGATTCGATACTGCTGTACGGATTTATTACCCAATTCAATCCCAAGGGGCGGATGCTCGATGTGGGTGCGGGATGCGGTATCGTCGGGTTGCTTACAGGTCGTGATTGCGATGTGCAGCTCGAAGCGGTGGAAAAGCAGAGTGTTTATGCCCAATTTTCGAGACGCAATGCGCAGATTAACCATATAGATTATGTTTTGCATGAGTGTGATTTTTTGGAGTATGAGGACAAAGAGGGGTTTGATTGGATTGTCTCTAATCCCCCATTTTATCATGAAGGCTCTGCCCGCTCAGAAAATGCGATGATCCATCAAGCACGTTACAACGTTCATATGCCCATTGAGGCGTATGCCCAAAAAATAGCGAAGCTTTTGCGGCCGCAGGGTTCTGCCGTCATCTGTTACGATGCCCGACAATTTGCGCAAATTTGCAGTGCGTTTGAAGCTGTCAAATTAAGAGTCGTTGATGTACAATTCGTCCATTCTAAAAGCGATCGTCCAAGTACGTTGGTGATGTTTCGCGTGAAAAAAAACAGCAAGTCGGCACTGAACGTATGGCCGGGGCTCATTACGTTTGAAAATGATTCGTACACACCCGCCGTGCAGGCGATTTATGACAAGGCAAAGGCACACAGTATCAAATGTCCGATTACATGACACAAGAAGGTTTTAGCTACGCATTTGATCCAAGCGCATGTGCCTCGTGCGGCGGTAATTGCTGTACGGGTGAGAGCGGTTACATCTTTGTCTCTGTAACGGAAATAGCCGGTATTGCCAAATTACTGGAGATGGATGAGGGTGAGTTCCGACGTACCTATCTGCGTAAAGAGGGGTTTCGGTTTTCGCTCAAAGAAAAAATAGTAAACGGTTCGCATGACTGTGTTTTTTTTGATCGCAAGGCCAATGGGTGCAGTATCTACCAAGCGCGACCCCTTCAGTGTCGAACGTTTCCCTTTTGGGATTATTTTCGCCACCGAGTCGATGAGCTCAAAGCTGAATGCCCGGGGATAATCGGATGATGAAATACGTATTGATTTTGATGGTGTTTGCGCTGATGGCGCAAGGGGCCCCTAAGGCTAAAAAGCCAATAGAGATAAGCGATGAGGCCTATGTATTAGCGGCAATGGATGCGCAGATACGTCAAAAAAATGACTTGGCATCGCACTATTTCAAGCATTTATACGACAAAACAGGGAAAAAAGAGTACCTGTACGATTCATTGCGCATGTACGAGTCCATAAAAGACAGTGCTCAATTTTCAAAAGCGATACAAGAGGCGTTGATCACGTATCCTGAAGATAAAATTTTACTCCGGTTCCGCGTCATTTTTCTCCTTAAAGAGGGGAAATATTCGGAAGCATCCTATGAATCAGGTATCCTTTCCCAGCGAACAAAAGAAGCATCGGATTATCTTTTAAGTGCAGAATCACTTTTGAAACTCGGTAATTATCATAGTGGCTATATTGATCTCAAAAAGGCATATGACATTACGTATAATGAAGAAACAGCAGAACGCATAGCGCTCATCATGTACACGCAGCTGGACCAAAAAGAAGAGGCGATTAAATTTCTAAAAGAGCACATCGGTGTTCATGGGAATTCAAAGCTTCTTGGCAAACGGTTGGGAAGCTTGTATGCGGACAGCGGTGCGTTAGAGGATGCCGTACAGATATATGAGGCGACGTACGAGCTCTCAAACGATCCTTTGATCGCCCAGGAGGCGGTGAGAATTTATGTTTATCGTCAAGATTTTCAGAAATTGAGTGCTTTACTGGAAAAATCTGGGGTTAATGATCCCTTATTGTTGGAATTGTATGTACGGGATAAGCAATTTAAAAAAGCATCGCTATTGGCTAAGAAGCTTTACAAAAAAGAGGCCAATCCCCTTTATTTAGCGCAAAGTTCAGTTTTTGAGTATGAATCTGCCACGGATCGTCATGACAGTGATTTATTGAAGCGTGTTGTGGAGGATTTAAAACAGGCGAATGAACAGATGCAAGATCCGGTGTATCTAAATTATCTTGGTTATTTGATGATTGATCATGATATAGGAGTTGATGAAGGAATAGTGTATGTCCAAAAAGCTCTTGAGCAACAGCCAGATTCTGCATTTTACATCGATTCACTGGCGTGGGGGAAGTATAAATTGGGTGAATGTGCTGAGGCGTTACGTCTTATCAGACAAGTGGAATCTATGGTCGGTACGGATGAACAAGAAGTAAAAGACCATATAAAAGCAATAGAAAAGTGTAAAACTAAGGAAAAACAATGATACTAGATGAGATATTGGTAAAAACAAGAGAAGATGTAAAAGAGCGTGAAGCCAAGTTCAGCATGGATTGGTTGGGGCGTTCGTTAGCGTTTAATTCCAGAGCGCCGCGTGATGTGCACTCATTTTTAACATCGACTGCTGCTGAACCGTTTCGTATTATCGCTGAGGTCAAAAAAGCGAGTCCCTCACGCGGAGTGATCCGTGAAGATTTTGATCCCGTAGCGATTGCACAGGCCTATGAACGTGGTGGAGCGAATGCAATTTCAATCCTGACGGAACCTCATTTTTTTCAAGGCAATCTCGATTATCTTGCTGAAATACGCCGTTATGTTGGGATTCCATTATTGCGTAAAGATTTTATAGTTACCAAATATCAGCTGCTTGAAGCCTTGGTGTATGGTGCGGACTTTGTACTTCTTATCGCGGCAGCACTTTCCAAAAGTGAGCTCAAAGAGTTGTTAAATTATACGCGTCATTTGGGGATGGAAGCCTTGGTAGAAATACACGATAAATCAGAGCTTACCAAAGCCATTTATGCAGGTTCGGATATTATCGGGATCAATCATCGCAACTTGCAAACCTTTGAGATGAACATGAATCTCAGTTACGATCTCATTCCCCTGATACCAAATGGCAAGATTATTGTGGCGGAAAGTGGAATCTATGAGCACGGACAGTTAGAAGATTTAAACAAAGCGGGCGTGGACGCTTTCTTGGTTGGAGAGTCATTAATGCGTCAGGATAATGTCGAAGAAGCGCTACAAAAACTCAAAAATGGGTAATCGTTACAAAAAAATTACTATTTGCTGAATATTTAAGCAATACGTAATACTCATTTAGGATACTATTGATAGAGAACATTTAGTTTCCGAAGGGAAAGTATGATAGAGCCTATAACACCTGAGTTACAAAAATTTTATGACATCTTTGATGGTGTTGATCAGAGTAAAGTTTCTGAATTTAAAGATTTTTTAGAAACCAATGCAGTGAATTTCAACCTCTTTAAAGAGGGAAATTTTATAGAGCGTTCTTTTCCTTTTGATATGATCCCTCGTATCATTCCTAAAAAAGAGTTCGATCACCTGGAAGCAGGTATTGTTCAGCGTGTAAAAGCCCTAAATGCTTTTTTGAATGATATTTATACCGATCAAAAAATTATTGCTGATGGGATTGTTCCCAAGGAATACATTGATTCGGCTACGGGTTATTTGCCTGCCTTTGCTGGAGTTGTTCCTCCAAAAGGAATCCGTACTCATATTAGCGGTATCGATTTGGTTAAGGATACCGTCAGCGGTGAGTGGGTGATTCTCGAAGACAATCTGCGCGTTCCCAGCGGAGTGAGCTATCCGCTCACAATCCGTCGTGCCTTTCGTCATACCTATCCTGAATTTTTTGAACAGATGAACATCTCTAAAATTCGTCAATACAGCACGGAACTCAAAGAGGCGATGGATCATGTCAATACGGGCGGCTTGAATGTTGTCTTGACCCCTGGGCGATATAACTCCGCTTTTTACGAGCACAGCTATCTGGCCAGAATGACAGGTGCGGCATTGGTCAGCGGAGATGATCTGGTGGTGGAGAATGAAGTGGTCTATTTACGCAGTTATGATGGCGAAAGGCTACGTGTCGGGGCAATTTACCGACGTTTGGATGATGACTTTTTGGATCCCGAGGAGTTTGACGAAGAGAGTCTCATCGGCGTGCCTCATTTGATGAGCGCGTATCGTGCGGGCAATGTTGCTGTTATGAACGGTATAGGCAATGGGGTAGCGGATGACAAAGGAATCTATTATTTTGTCCCTGAGATGATCCGTTATTACCTCAAAGAAGAGCCGATTCTTTCGAACGCTCCGACCTATTTGCCGTATTATGAAAAAGATCGCCAATACGTATTAGCCAATATTGATAAACTCGTCATCAAAGACGTTGCGGAAGCAGGGGGATACGGTGTCTTATTCGGAAATCGGCTGAGTCCTGAGGAAAGAGAAGATATTATTGCTCAGATTATTGCAAATCCGCGTCGTTTCATTGCGCAAGAAGTGGTTGAGTTTTACGATCTTCCCTGCATGCTCAATGGTGGTATTGAGCCTCGCAAAGCGGATCTGAGAGCATACGTTGTTTACGGTGAGAAAATCACGGTGAGTATGGGTGGATTAACCCGTTATGCGATGGAAGAAGGCAATTATCTGGTGAACTCTTCGCAAGGGGGAGGATTTAAAGATACGTGGGTGGTAGAGTTATGATAGAAACAGCAATCACAATCAATGCTGCTCGGCATCTTTTTTGGAAAGGGCGCTATTTGCAACGTGCGCAAACCATGCTCAAAGAGCTGGTAATAGGATACGACAATGTAATTGACCGCGATTTTGATTACGGTCGGCACCATTATGAAAAATTAGATGTAGTGATCGATTATACGGATGCCCATGACTTTTTACGCCAAGGGGTGTACGGAAATCATGCCAGTTCTATTGCTTCCATGATCTTTATAGCCAGAGAAAATGCGATAGAGACACGCAATCTCCTCAATGAGAGAGGATTTGCACGATTAAACTTGATGCATAACCGTATTTTGAGTGAATGCGGAAAAGTGGTAACCCCCAGTATGTTAGAAGATTTTATTGATGACATCGCTTTTATTTTGGGTATTTTTTCCACAGAACTGGGGCGGACAAAAGCGTATAATTTTATCCGTTTGGGGCAATACGTTGAACGGTTTGATCTGATTTTGAGGTTGTATGGAGGATTTGATTTGGTGAATGCTGAATTGGATGCGATGAACACCATTGCAAGACGGCTCAATCATAACTATCAGCCGAGTAAAATTTTTACCTCGGATCTCGCTAAAGCATTGAGCATTGTTAATGGTGTCATTGACCGTGTAATTGAAGAGAAGGTATGCATCTTGGACAATTCCCAAAAAGATGCACAAACACAAGGGCACTAATGGGGACGATAGAAGAAGTATTGACGATTGAACTTCCGGTTGGGGAGAATTTTCGTATCCAAAGATGTCGGTACGCTCCAAAAAAAGGCAAATCTACAAAACGTATCTCCATTGTCAGCGGTATTCATGGGGATGAGCTAGAAGGTCAATATGTTTGTTTTTTATTAGGCGAATGGTTGCGTGCTCATCCCGAATCAATACGGGGGACGATCGATATTTATCCGGCAATCAACAGTTTAGGGATTGACAGTATTACCCGTACTATCCCCTTTTATGATGTTGATTTGAACCGTATTTTTCCAGGGAGTAAAGAAGATTTTCTCCCTGCTCAGATTGCTCATGGTGTTGTGGATGTTATGAGGGGAAGTGATTTTGCGATTGACATTCACTCCAGTAATATTTATTTACGGGAGATCCCTCAGGTTCGCATCGCAAAATCGCAAGAGAAAGCACTGGTTCCCCTCGCGAATTTACTCAACATTGATTTTGTTTGGGTTCACGATGCGGTGACGGTTTTAGAATCCACATTTGCACATGCCATGAATACGATTGGAACCAAAACGTTGGTGGTTGAGATGGGTGTGGGGATGCGTTTGGGTAAATCAAACGGAGAACAGTTGCTGGATGGATTGCTCAATCTTATGCGTCATGAAGGAATTTTGGAGATCCCCTCTTTTAAAGTACGCTTTCCGATGCAGTCGCATGAGGGAGAAGTAGCCTATCTCAATGCGGCATGTCCCGGATTATTCGTTCCGGCAATTGAACATTGCCAAATCATCACAAAAGGTGAAGTGGTTGGACACATTGTGAATGCGCTAAACGGCCAAATCATGGATGAAGTCTTGGCCCCCATAGGGGGAATGCTGTTCACCCTTAGAGCGTATCCGATAGTCTATGAGGGTTCATTGTTGGGACGAATTTTTGGAGAGAAAGAATGAAGCGTTTTGATATTGTAACCTTGGAATCTCCCAATAGGGCTCCTTTAAAAATTGAGGGATTTTTATTTGGTGAAAAGAGCAAAGGTCCTTCGGTCGCAATCGTGGGGGCGATGAGCGGAGAACATGTTAATCAGCTTTATGTCGCGTCGCAGCTTGTTGACTATCTCAGGGTAAAAGAAGAAGAGGGAAAGATCATCGGTAAAATCCTCGTGATCCCTGCAATCAATACCTACGCGTTAAACATGGGTGAGCGCCACTGGCCGCTTGATAAAACAGATATTAATATGATGTTTCCGGGCTATGCGCAGGGGGAAACAACACAGCGCATCGCGGCTCGGCTTTTTGAAGCACTTAGAGGCTTTAACTATGGGATGATTTTGGAGGGGCGGCGCGATCAGGGGATGTGCTTACCCTATGTCAAAATCACTGCCAGCGGATACGAAGATTTGGAATCAGCAAAAGATTTGGGGCTAAGCTTCATTCATCATCGCCCCTATAACCCTGTCGAGACGGCAATGCTGCAGTATAACTGGCAACTTTGGGGGACAAAAGCATTTTCAATTGTTTTTGGAAAAAATGGGACGATTGATTATGGTACCAGCAGCGAGGTTCACAGTGCTATGATCCGATTCTTATCCAAACAAGGTATCTTAAATTCCCCGGTCTTTGAAGGGCATCACCGGTATTTTCAATTCATCGGTGAGGTGTGGAACACACGTCCAAAAAGGGGATAAATTAGGAAAAATAATGGATGCTCTCAGTGGTGAAAAGCTTGAAAAAATCGTTTCTCCGTGTGAGGGAATTGTAACGTGTCAGTATTCCCATCCTCTTATTTTCCAAAATTCAATTGCATTTCGGATCGCTTCTGTAGAGTTGGGCGCTAAAACAAAAACGAAGCGAAAATAAGCAGCTTAGCTCAATAATTTTTTAGCGCACTCGTTGATTCTTTTTCCATCTGCCAATGCACCGATGCTCTTGGATGCGGCTCCCATAATTCTCCCAATGTCTTTGATAGAGGCAGCGCCTATTTCCGTAATAATGGTGCGTATTGCGGTCTCGAGCTCTTCATCATTGAGCTGTTTTGGAAGATAGGTTTCAAAGATAGCGGCTTCTGCGGCTTCCACTGCGTATAAATCATCCCGTCCGGCTTCTTTGTATTGTGCCATTGAGTCATTGCGCTGTTTTACTTGCTTTTGGATAATCTTGATAATATCATCATCGTTTAACTCTTTGCGTTCATCTACCTCGATTTGTTTCATAGCACTGGTAAGCAATCTCAATGCATCACGTTTGACAACCTCTTTTTCTTTCATGGCAGTTTTAATGTCGTTACTGATTTGCTCTTTTAAACTCATTTATTTTCCTTGGAACTATTTTTGCTTATTATAGCTAAATTATGTATTTGGATGGGACTATGCGCATATCATTGTATTTTTCGACAGTTGCGGCATCGTTGCTTATCAGTGGGTGTACGGCTAAGCTTACGGAGCCCGACATTACTTTTACCCCCCCTAAATACGTCGAAGAGATGCCTGCACGTGAAGAAGAGAGCAGTTTTGCGGCACGTGGAAGCTTGTTTGGTCAGGGAGACAGCCCTTTATTCTCAGATCACAAAGCGATGCATGTAAACGATATTGTGACGGTGGTTATCTCTGAGACGGCTTCGAGTTCGAACAAAGCGGTAAAAGCACTCAGCGAAGCTGATACCATAGGATTAAATGGCGGTGGCTTCACCAGCGGAGGGCTCAACTCAGCAGTCAGCTCTGCTACGGCTAAGCTCAATGGCGTTGCCAATATCGGGTTTAGCGGCGGGTCAAATTCTGATTATGCGGGTTCAGGCTCCGCTACTAAAAATGCATCATTCAGTACCACGGTTTCTGCACGTATTGTCAAAGTTATGGCCAATGGAAACTATTTTATTGTAGGACGCAGAGAAATTATGGTTGATGATCAAAAGCAGATTATGCAGTTAAGCGGTGTAATCCGTCCTTATGACATTGATCAAAACAATCAAATAAGTTCGGCTAAAATTTCCGATGCCAAAATCATGTATGCCAACGAAGGGGACATTGACCGCTCCGTGAATCAAGGATGGGCCAGTAAGATGGTTCAGTCGGTTTGGCCGTTTTAATTAACGAATGACCTGTAAAGGGTCAATATGGGCGTTACGCTGGGTGACTTGAAACATGAGCTCACGCGCAACACGGCCAATGATAGAACCTTGTTTGAGTCTCTGTCCTACCGCAATGGTAGGAGCAATCTTATCCATATGGGCATAAATCGTATGCAAGCCGTTATCATGCTCTATAATGACAACATTATCAAGCATAGCGGTGGCTTTCGCAAAGATAACTTTTCCATTCAAAACCGCTTTTACTTTAGCATCCGCTTCGCTTGGACGCAATGAAACCGATTCGTTGTAAATTTTGATCCCGTAAATCGGATCGGTATAGGGACCGAAACGTTTGGTTACGACATAGCCATCCAGCGGTGCAATGGTACGGTCGCCGCTGTACGAGGCTGTTTTGGAAGGTTGATACTCCGCAATCGCTTGTCTGGCACCTTCAGGAAGAGGCTTCGATCCGGGTCGGGCAGCTACAAGTGCTGGCGGTGCTTTTTTAGGTTTCATCGCATCAAGCTTGATAATATTCAAGCTTGCAAGGGTGTTTTGCAAAGATTTTTGTTGATTGAGAATGCGTCCTAATGAGCGTTTGTATTCTGCTTTTTCTTTTTCAAGCTGCGCGATTGCTTTCTCATTTTGTTGTTTCGTTGCTAAAACATTTTGTTTTTGTTTATCGATAATGGCGATGGATTGTTTGAGAACTTTGGTTTGCGTCGAAAGAGCCGCAATTTTGGTGGCATTCTCACCATAAATAAAATTGAGTTCTTTGATCTCTTGGTTGATTTGCTTGAGATGCAGTTTTAATGCCTCTTCGGTGATGATAGCATTGGCTTCTTTGGCGCGATCATCATTGATTAGCAGTGAGATAGAGGTATTGCGGGCCAGTGCAAAAACGAGGCGCTGCTCAATGTCATTTTGGGTTTTAATGAGTTGATTTTGCTGTGCTTCGAGGCCATGCAGACTTGATTTATTGGCTTGATAGACCGTTTCTTTGGAATTAAGCTCGGTAACCAAGGTATTGATCTTTTGCTGTTGAATTCCAACTACTTGTTTTTGCAAAATGATTTTACTGGCGGTGGCTTCAAGCTTGCTATTAAGGGATGAATAGGTTTGTTTGGCTTCGTTGAGCCGAGAAGTAGCCGATTGTATTCGTTCATCAATTTTAGCACCGTAGAGTGTTGCACTCAATAAGGTTGCCAAGATAAGTGAGCGGTGAAAAAAAGTCATTTAGTCCTCTTCGTTAGGAAAAATAACGATCATTAACGTCAGTACAACCGATATCCCCAATGCAATTCCCAAAGAACGAAGGGCATCATTTACAAAGTTAAAGAGCTGGACACTGATGCCGATTGCTTTGAGTTGAGCAATGAGGAAACCGTAATAATCGATGACGAAAAAGGCCAAACATAAAATAATCGTTGCGATAATGGCGTCCACGATGGCCAACCGAAACAAAACCGCAGAACGAAGCCATACAGGGGCACCGAAGAGGGCCATGATACTCATGCGTTCTGCATGCTGAAATTGCCATAGACGCATCTCTTTGAGAATCAACAGTGAGGTTACTGCGGCAATGGCTATGGAGAATACCTGAACCACGTTTTTGAAAAGCAGCATGAGTTTATAGATGGTATCGTGTGTTTGTGCAAATCCCTCGACGCGTTCAATGGAAGGGTTACGCTGTAAATTATGTTGCAGGGTATTGATCTCTTTTGGTGAAGGGTATCGATTGAGATAAAGACGATAAAACTTTGGCAAGGTTAATCGCAAAAGATCAAGGTTCTTTTGACTCATCTCTCCCTTGAGGCGCTCTAAGACTTGAGTGGTGCTAATAGGTTCGCTGCGTTCGATCATTGAACTCATGGATTTGAATTCGGCAGGGTTGAAGGCTTTGTTGGCCACAACGATGACGGAGTAGTCATCTTTTAGACGTGTTTCATAGGCTGCAATGGTTCGATCTACCGCAACATAGATTTGCACGGATGCTAAAACCGTAAAGAGTGCGATGATAAGAGATATATGGTTTTTAAGCGATTTCATTAATATTACCCGCGTCAATGTGATAGTGTTTGTAAGGGACATTAAGCCCCTCAGGAATATGATGGGTGACAACAACGACGGTTGTTTTGAGCTGAGAGTTCGCACCCTCTAAGAGACTCCAAATAACCGAAGAAGAGTATTCATCCAAATTTCCCGTAGGTTCATCCGCAAGGATCAAAATCGGGTTATGTGCCAATGCTCGTGCCATGGCAACGCGCTGCTGCTCTCCGCCGCTTAGTTCGGGAGGGTATTTTCCCGCTTGGTGGATGAGTTTGACATGACCCAGAAGCTTTTGCACCTGTGTACCGCTGACATCGCTTGTGTAGCCTGAAATGATGAGCGGAAGCATGACATTTTTTTCAATCGTCCACTCTTTGATCAGCTTGTAGTCTTGAAATACAATACCGATGTGACGGCGCAAAAAATTGAGTTTTGAGGTACTGATACGGTTCATCTTGACCCCACCGACACTCAAACTTCCTTGTCGCGGTTCAATCGCACCGTAAAAAGATTTGAGAAGCGTCGATTTACCGCTTCCGCTGGCTCCGGTAATAAAAACAAAACTTCCCGCATCAATGGAGAAGTTTGCTTTGGAAATAATGGTTTCAAACTCTTTGTAGGAAAGAGAAAGATTTTGGGCGATAATAACTTTATCCATGGAGCAACTCGTTTAATAAGATATGGGCTTTCATGTTGGCGCTTGAACGAATCGGCTGCGTTGGAAAATACCGTGCTTTACCATTTTGAACGATCAAGTAAAGATGTTCAGGACGATCTAAACTTCCCATCGCCAGACGAAGCATCCATCCCCCCTCGCGTATGTCGAAACTGGCTTCTGCATTTAGAAACCCCCATTCGTGCCGAAATGTTTGACGCTCCAGCTTTGGGAGTATAGCATCATTGATAGGTGTTTGGGCAAAAACAAACTCCCCTTCCAACACTTTTTGGGGACTTTCGAAATCATTGATAAGGGTAACGTCATAGATGTTCTTTTCGAGACGTTTCCAGCGGTCTTCGTATTTGCTGACAATGGCAATCTCTTGATTCTTACGCACTTCAAATCGGGCATAAGGGGGATGAGAATAGGTTTCAAGAGCAAAGCGATAGTAGTTTTCACTGTCGGTTCGCAGTTCCAGTCTCCCCTGCGGTGCAAGAGTACGCAGTGCCTCTTCGACAAACGCATCCCCGATTACGCGTCTATGCGGTTTTTTATCCCACGGAACCGGAAAGTGGACATAAATACGGCTAAGGGTATTGGAGGGGATAAGCTCTAAAAATAAACGGGCATCGTAATCCAAAACCATGATGTTGGTGAGATTTTGAATCGTGATTTGTTTGAGGGCTTGTTCAATGGAGGGCTTGTGTATTTCAAGACCGATAAACAAAACATCGGGATTGGCGGCAGCTTGGTGGAGCAAGTGGCGAGCAGATCCAAATCCTACTTCAACGCGAACTTCGCGATCACTTGGGAAAGTATCCGCAAAAAAGTCAATGGATTTAAGGGCATCGTGCGTTTTGAGATGGACATTTTCCCCAGCGGTATCGACGTTGGAATCGAGTATGGTTATGCCGGAATGTTTTGCGTAAGCAAGCAAGGCTTGTTTGATGAGATAGTTCGGGGTAGGACGGGTGATTTTGTCGCTTTTAAGGAGATCTTTTTCCCCGCTTTTTTTATGCAGGATAAAAAACTCACGTTCTCTAAAGCGCGTTGCGATGAGTGACTCTTTGCCCTCGCCGCGAGAAGTGGCGATAAAGTCAAAGGAAACATCCCCCTGCTTAGCAGGAAGTGCAATGGGGTGAAACGATTCCAGATGTAAATGCGGCATACGTTATTTTGTCTCGTAGTGAAGGGCGATTGCCGGTGTCGGTAGTGAACGGATTCCGTCTTTGTCAACACTGATAACTTCATAAAGGTATTCGATGTTGGGTTTGATATCACCATCGTGGAACTTTGTGTCAGCAATGCTGTTGATCTCGATGCTTTCACGATCAATCCAACTTTTTTTGGTTGTTTTGATAACGGTATACGATACGCCTCTTGGATCATTGCTGACCCATTGCAAATCAACACCGTTAGGGCTTATTTTACCATCAAATGTGATTGGGGTAAGCGGTTTGGTGAGGCTTGATCCTTGTACAATAGGGGCACTTTGAGGACTTTCCAAATCGTCTTTATCCACGGCGGTGATTTTGTAAAAGTAAAGGGCGCCGTCTTCTTTAATGGTATCCGTAAATTTTGTATCATTGAGTTTTACGTGATAGGCATATTTACCATCGGATGTGCTTGAGCGGTAAATATTATAATGATCCAAATCGGTGATGGGGCTTGGCTCCCAGCTCAAAGCGATTGCTTTTGGGAGATTACTCGTAGCGGTCGTATTTTTGATCTCAGGAGGCAAAGGTTTTGTGACGACTTTGCTCGTTTCGCTAGGCTCGGTAATGAGTTTGTCATACGTAGTGGCACGTACGCGATAATAGTACACTTGTCCGTCTTTGAGATCACGGTCAATGAACTCTGCATTCAAGCGCCCCGTAATGGTGGCTACTTCGCTCCATTTTTGATCGTTCACATTGAGTCGATCAATGATGTAGCCGTTGATTTTTGTATTAGGGTGCGGACGCCACAAAACTTTAGCGCTTCGAGGCATATTGCCCACCGCTTGAAAAAAGCTCACAGGTGCAATCATCGGTAATGTGGTTACGCTCATTGTTTCACTGGCATTAGACTCGGTGTCGTTCTTCCCTTTTGATGAGAATCGGTATTGGTACTGTGTATTGGGGACAAGACGCTCATCGACGAAATGGGTTGCAAAGCGGCTGTCAATAGTCGCAATGCGCTGAAGTTTTTGATCTTCGGTACTTTGTGACGATCGATAAACATGATAACCGCTTACTCTTGGGTCTTCCATTGCTTTCCACTCAAATGCGGTTGCCGTGATGTCGGAAAGTGATCCGTTCATTGAGGGAACGCTCAATGTCGGATCGATGGTGACGACTTTTTCCGGTTGAGGCAGTTTATTACATCCTGTAAAAAGATTAAGCGCTAAAGAGATGCTCAAAGCGTATCGAATCGATGTTCGCATGAAGTTCCTTCAAATTAAAATGTTTGTTTAAATAAGTCTCCATAACTGTATCCAGAGGAGCCTTGAAATGGAGGGATTCACCACTGGTTGGATGAATCAAATACAGCATGTACGCATGGAGCAAAATATGTTCCACCTTGATGTCTTTGGTTTGCCCGCCGTAGAGGTGATCACCGTGGATATGACGGCTGATGGATTCGAGATGAACACGGATTTGGTGTGTTCGTCCAGAGAAGAGTTTACAGACGATCAGTTCACTGTTACCATCGTGTGAAGTGAGGAGTTTGCGAAACATCGTTTTCGCCGTTTTCCCCGCTTCATTGATCGCCATTTTGAGACGGTTTTGGGCACTGCGGCCGATCGGTCTGTCGATGGTTGTCTCTTCATCTTTGAGAGGAGGGGTACAAACAGCCAGATAATAGCGTCCCATACTTTTGTCTTGAAGCTGTTGAGAGAGTGCCTCGTGTGCCGTATTGTTTTTGGCCACCACCATAACGCCGCTGGTACCACGGTCCAGACGATGGACGATGCCGTGACGCTCTTCGCCGCTGAGCGTTGAGAGACTGATCCCTTTGTGTTTGAGCCAATCGACAAGAGTCGGTTCTTTGACGCTTGGGGCTGGGTGAACCGTTAGTGAACTTGGTTTGTTGATGACCAAAATATCGTCATCTTCAAATAAAATGTCAACATCAAAATCGATGACCATCGCAGGCGTTGATTTCGCTTTTGGAAAAAGTATCTGGACGTATTGTCCCTCTTTGAGTTTTACCCCGGGTTTAGCACATCTTTTGCCATTGATTTCGATCGCATTTTGCTCGATGAGCTGCGCAATTTGGTTACGTGTTTGAGCCAGCTTTTCGACCAAAAACAGGTCGAGCCGCATGGCTTCTTCAACCACAAAAGTTATATTTTCACGTTCCATTCATTTCCTTGGGTTGAGTCCTTTGGGGTTAAGTCCCCTTATGCTACAATTCATTCAAAATTATTTAATTTAAAGATGAGATTGCAGTGCTCAACATTGATCGTAGAATTTTAGCACACTTTGACTTTGTGACCGTTGTGCTGTTGTTACCAATTATTTTTCTCTCAGGCTGGCTGATCAATGAGATTCATCCCGTGCTGGGGCAAAAGCATTTGACCTATGTCGCAGTAGGGTTCGGTGTTTTTATCACTCTTTTTTTATTGCCCGTTCGACGGATGTTTTGGATGATCCCTATTTTTTATTGGGTGAGCATTTTGTTGCTTATTGCCGTAGAATTTGTAGGACATGCGAGGTTGGGTGCGAAACGATGGATCGAAATCCCTTTTGTCCATTTTACATTGCAGCCCTCTGAGCTTATCAAACCCGCATTCGTTTTGATGTTGGCCTATTTAATCAGCCGCAATCCCCCTGAAAGGGACGGTTATCGATTCAAAGCGTTTATGAAACTCTCGTTTTTTATTTTGTTGCCTTTTATCCTCATTGCCAAAGAACCGGATTTGGGAACGGCTACCGTATTAGCGTTGTTGGGGTTTGGTATTTTGTTTTTGGTCGGTGTTTATTGGAAAGTATGGGTTGGATTGGCGTTTGTTTTCCTGATCTCTTTACCGCTCATTTACACACAGCTGCACGATTATCAAAAACAGCGATTGGTTGACTTCGTAGGAGAAAAACCCAGCTATCACGTCGAGCAGTCGATTATCGCGATCGGCTCAGGGGGATTTACAGGCAAAGAAAAACAAGACGCGACGCAAACGCAAATGAAATTTCTTCCGATCGCATCAAGTGATTTTATTTTTGCTTATGTCGTAGAACGCTTTGGATTTTTGGGTGCATTCATGCTGATTTCACTCTATGCGGCGCTGATCGTCCATCTGCTAATGCTCTCAACCTGGGCGACTGATTATTACACCAAAGTCGTCTCAGGAGGCTTGTCACTGCTGGTTTTTATTTACATGAGCGTGAACATCGCAATGACGATGGGACTTGCCCCCGTAGTAGGTGTTCCTCTGCCGATGTTTAGCTATGGAGGCAGCAGTTTTGTAAACTTTATGATTCTCTTTGCCGTGATGGAAAATCTGATTGCGTATAAATTTCGATATTTATACGATAATGTTGGTAAAAAAAGCTTCGTCTAATCAAACAGCGCTTATAATTGCGCTCCACAAACGGGTCTTTAGTTCAGTGGTTAGAGCCCTCCGCTCATAACGGAGTTGTCGCAGGTTCAAATCCTGCAAGACCCACCACCTTCTTCTTCTTAATCTTTTATCTCTATACATTCAGTTGTAAATAATCCAGCCCAAAATGAGATGAACAGACAAGATCATCCAAAGCACGTATTTAAATTTTTGTGTTTTATGACGGAAAAGCTGTTGAGCCGTAATCGCACCAAGACTCCCACCCAAGAGAGCAAGAAAAAGCAAATGCTTTTCAGGGATACGATAACGATTATAAATCGCTAAATATTTGTCCAGTACGAACGCGAATAATGTAACGATATTGATAAGAACAACAAAGTTTGAAAGAGCCAAATAATCTACTTTGAAAAGTTTAGTTCCAAAGCGCTGTGCAATCCTTGAAGGGCATCGTCGATACTGAAATCTGATTTATAGACATCATGTACGGCATAAGTGGACAGCGGTGCGGCACCGCAAAACTGGAAGGTTTTGTGCAGCGCGATGTTTGCCTCATCGACACTCATCCCCTCAAAAAAGCCCTCGGGATTGTTGAATTCGCTCGTAGGGCAGTTGTAGGTGAAACTGAGCATGTATTTTTTGGCTTGCATCAATCCGCCGCTGCCGTATTTTTTGGATGCATCGTCACGGCTTCGTCCATCGCTCACATACGTAACGGTATTATTTCCGGCTGAGAAAATCTCATCTACGTATTTTTTGGCTAACCACGGAAGTCCCATCCAGTAGACGGGTGACTGGACGAAAAAGCTATCTGCCCATTTGAATTTTTCGAGTTCTTCGGCAACATCGTAGCCTGTATCGATGGCGGTTTCACGTACTTCGTAACCGTTTGCCAGAAAAAACTTTTTGGCCTCATTCATCAGGTCATGGGTTAGATTACCGTTGGCAAATCCATCGTATTTTTGGTGGAGATTGAGGAGCAGGACGTGTTTCATAGTATTTTCCTTGAAAGTAGTATTGGGAGTATTTTACTGCAAATTGTTTACAGCTTGTCGGGTTTGCCGGTATGGTATCCTTGTGCGTAATCGATCCCATGCTTTTTAACCGCTTCCAAGATAGCTTCGTCACTTACAAATTCAGCCACGGTTTTAGCACCGATTTTATGGGCAAAATCGACAATGGAATCGACAATAATGTTATGACGGGAGTTGCTTGTAATCCCGCGGATCAGAGAACCGTCTATTTTTATGTAATCAACATTTAATTTTAGGACATTTTCAAAATTTGAATAGCCTGTTCCAAAATCGTCGATGGAGATTTTAGCGCCCAATGTTTTGACCTGATTGATAAACTGCGCTACTTCATCGTAACTTTCGATCCCTTCGGATTCGAGGATTTCAAAGACAATACGTGACGCGGTGCCTGTTTTGGTGATGGTTTTGATAATCTCCTGAACCGTATGAGGATCGCGTATGTCGCTGTCGGAGAGATTAATACTGAAGCTTTCGCTACGTGTGGAGAAGAGAGAACAGGCTTGATAGATGACCTCTCTGGTAATTTGCGAATAGACTTTGGTTTTTTTGGCAATGGGCAAGAACTCCATGGGCGGAACCATCTGTCCGTTCTCATCGATCATTCGCACCAAAGTTTCATATTTGTCAATTTTTCCGGTTGAAAGGTTGAGGATTGGTTGGTAATGGCAGATGATACGCTGATTTGCCAATGCTTTGCGTATGGTTGACGCCATGGCAATATTGCTGCGGTAGAGCTCTTCTATATTTTCGTCTTCTTCATACAGCGCAATCGGTATTTTTTTCTCTTTTGCTCTGTGCAAAGCGATGTCGGCACGGGTGAGGAGTTTTTCCATCCCCATGGCCACCCCGATGGTCATACGGATGCCCAATGCCTCATTACTCACAATAAAAACTTTGTTTTCAAACATGTTCATCAAGGTTGTGATTTGATGCTCCAGTTGATGCCAGGTCGTATACTCATAGAACAGGATCGCGAATTCATCCCCACCCGTACGATAAGGAGAAAAGCCCATTTCTGTCAACCATTGTCCCACTTGCTGCAAGATAGAATCTCCTGCATCAATTCCGAAAAAATTGTTGAACTCTTTGAAATCATCAATATTAAAAAGTGCACATGCTCTTGGTTTTTTTTGATCGATGTCGGCTACAATTTTTTGACGATTGGGAAGGCTTGTCAGCTGATCAAAAAATGCGAGTTCTATTTGTTTGTTCTGGCTTTCTCTGAGTTCGCTTAAGTCACTGAAAACGGCTAAATAGTTGTTGATCTTTTGTTGATCGTCTACAATAGAGGTAATACTCATCCATTCAGGAAAAATTTCGCCATTTGAGCGTTTGTTCCATACTTCACCGCTCCAGTGACCCTTATGTTTAATACTCTCCCACATGTGGTTGTAAAAGGCTTGATCGTGTTTTCCTGAAGCAAATATTTTTGGATTTTTACCAATAACTTCATTTCTATCGGTATAGCCAAAAGTGGTCATAAAAGCATTATTCACTTCGATGATATTGTTATGGCTGTCGGTGACAACCATCCCGTCGGATGCATTTTGAATGGCGGTTCCAAGGATTTGGAGCTTTTGCTGATTATCATCGATATTGGTTTCATACTCGGAGCGTTTTAGCACCATACTTACGATAAATGCGCAGTTTACCAAGAGCCGTTTATGAAACTCTGAGGGGGAACGGTGCTCGAAGGAAGAGAGGGCAAAACTGCCTATTGCATTGTTGGATATATCCCGAATGGGCATTGACCAGCAGGAACAGAGGTTGAAATCGTAGGCAATATGACGGATATCGCTCCACCGTTCATCGGTTTTTGTGTCTTTTACAAATTGGGGCTGATCGTGAAATACGGCATTACCGCATGAACCTCCCCCCGGTCCCGGTTTTAGCCCTTGAAGTGCTTTGTGTCCGGCTTCAGGTATGGAAGGGGCTGCGATAACATTCATAAGTCCTGTTAATGGATCGAGTAGCATGATGGAAGCAACGGAGTTTGGGAGTGTTCTCTCTGCCAATTGGCAAAGACGATCGAGTACCTCTTGCGAATTACGGCCGATGATGAGCAATTCAAAAATATTTTGTTGTATGTCAAGAATTTGACTGTATTCTGAAGATGAGAGGGTGGTTTCGCTAATATGATTTTCAAGAGAGGTACACTTTGAAGACGCATTCATTAAAAAACCCTTTTTGCTGTGTCTTTGTCACAAACAGTGGCGACATAGTACATGAATGCATCTATTGTGCTACTTAAAAATTTAACAAGTTATCCCATCCAAAATGAAACACTTTTCATATCAACTGCTTCATTTTCTTGAAGATTATAAATCCCTTCAAAAGCATAAGGAAACTGTCCGTTGAACGTTCCGATCTGCGATCCTTTGGCGGTTGTTTCGGCGTAATAATATTTTTTGCCCTCAATGGTCAGTTTTGCACTTAAAAGAGGTAAGCGGCTCGTGTCTTGGACATGGACAACGACAAATACATGATGCGGAACATAGACAAAACGATAATCAAATCCTCTTTCATTAAGCAAGGAGGCAAAGAGATTGGATTTGTCATCGCAATCTCCCCAGTTGGTTTGGAGGACTTCTTTGGGACTTCGGCTGGTGTAATCGGTGCGATAGGGGATACGGGTGACGTAATCAAACATATTTTGGATCTCGCAGGCATCGTTGCCTTGGCATTTTTGGGTCAAAGAAGTTGCAAGTGTTGTGAGTTCTCCGGGTTTAGCCAAATTGGTTTTGATGTACTGGCCGTTTAGCTCGATGACGCCCCGATCAAAAAGGCTAACGATTTCAGGTGTGGGGGCAGGGCGATAGGGTCTTAAATCTCTCGTTTCGATATTCGTGACCGACATTCCGACATAGACGAACAAAGCGACACTGAACCCTACCATCAGCAAGCTCATCATACCGGCTTTCTTTTTTGGATTGGACTGCATAAGGATACTATTGGATGCAGCCGATTTTAGGATCTCACGGTAGACGAGATAGCTGATGAGAACAATGACAAAAATTTTAATCCATAAATCCATTTTAGTGAGAGGCGGTAACGCTCAATCCCTCACTTTTCCATGCACTGATCCCGCCGGTCACATTGAGAGGGGTGAACCCATTTTTAACTAAAATACGGGAAGCGGATACACTGCGCATGCCGCTGTGACAATAGACAATAATTTTTTTATCTTTAACATCTGCAAGTTGTGAGAGATTATCGCTCAATTCCTGCACGGGGATCAGGATTGCACCCTCAATATGTTCTAACGCAAACTCTTGGGGTGTTCGTACGTCCAAAAGGGTGATATTGGTATCGGATTGTATCAGTTCATAGGCTGATTTAGGAGAGATGGATTCAAAGTCCGAAAGTATCCAACCTTTGAAATAAGCAAAATACAAAGCGATGGCACCGATGGCAACGTAGTAGAAAATATTGGTCATTTGTTTTTTTGTCATAGGGGTCTCCGACTTTTTTGCTATTGTAACGTTTTTATAAGAGCAAAGTGACATAAAAAGACTACCAATATTGTTTATTTGGGTCTATAATGTATTATCTATAAATTCAAGGAGCATCTTATGTTAAAAGAATTATTTTACACCGGAATGGGTGGGGCGTTATTGATCAAGGAAAAAGTGGAGGAAGAGCTCAAAAAACTCGAAGCAAAAGGGAAGCTTAATGCGGATGAGTCCAAAAGTTTTTTGGAAAACCTAAAAACCAAAGGTGAAAACGAAGAAGCGCGTCTCAAAGAGGAGCTGAAAACGGCGATCAAAGAGGTGATTGAAGAGCTAGGAATCGCTACGAAAAAGGACATAGAAGCGCTCAAGCCATGAATTCTCTTTATTCCCCTTATCGGCTATGGAGTGTGTTTCGACTGCTCCTCTCTTTTTATCTGTTGATCAAAAAAAAGAGCCGATTTTTTGGAATTACGCCACTCGACCCTGAGGCACTTGCACGTACGATTGCACAGCTTGGTGCCAGTTTTATCAAGCTCGCACAAGTTCTCGCTACCCGTAACGATTTTTTTGATGCACAGTATCTGGGTGCGCTTAAAGCCTTGCATGATGATCTGCCTCCTATGTCCAAAAAAGAGTATGAGAAGGTGATGCAGCGAGCTTTTCCTACGCTTCCATTTATCCATTTTAATCCCGATCCCATCGCCTCCGCATCCATCGGTCAGGTACATGAAGCGTGGTTGGATGAAGAGACCAAAGTTGCGGTAAAACTTCGACGCCAGGGGATAGAGAAGCGGGTTCGTGCGGACATACGGATCGTCTCATTTTTTAACCGTATTTTCAGACCGTTATTCTCCCACACGACCCGTCACTCGGTTGAGTCGGTTATTGCTGAATTCTCAGTTATGATTGTTCAAGAGTGCAGTATGAACCAAGAGCGTGCCAATCTGGAAAAGTTTTCCCACATGTATGCTGCTTCGGGAGTCATTTTCCCTCGTGCGTACGGGAAATACAGTTGCGATGATGCACTCGTGATGAGTTATGAGCAGGGGTGGCGGTTTGATGATCGAGCGAGTATCACCGCAAGCGGCATCGATATCATCCCCCTCATCGATAAACTGGTTCGCTTTTATACCGATCAGATGCTAGTTCAAGGGTATTTTCATGCGGATCCCCATCCGGGTAATCTTCTCGTAACTCCCACGGGTCAGCTGGTACTGCTGGATTTTGGAATGGTCAAACGGGTTTCCAATCCAACGCGTATCGCTATTATCGAGCTTTTACGTGCCGCCAATGAACAAGATTACGAAGCGTATGTGAGTGCTTCCAAGCGTTTAGGGACGGTGGCGTACGATGCACCTGTAGCGGAACTGGCCGAATTTACTCAGCGTATGTTTGAGATATTTGCCAACGACGCTCTCGACAGCAGCAGTATGCAAGAGCTTGCATTTCAAGTGTTGGAGCAGACCCGAAATCTGCCGTTTAAACTTCCTCAAGAGGCGATCTATATCTTGCGGGTTAGTGCGATTATCGAGGGGCTTGGGACTACCTATATTGAAAATTTTAACGGGATCAAAGACATCCTCCCGATCTTACAGCGCAATATTCCACGGGCGTTAGGGATGAAAGATTCCATATTAGAGAGCATCATCGATGAGATCAAGCATCTACCCGATGATTTACATGCCGCCAGAGAGACACTGCGCCGTGCGAGTCGTGGAGAGCTGGTGGTAGAACTCTCACCCCTGCAACTGGAAAGTATTGGGCAAAATATTCAAAAAGCTCTTCGCCCTGGGTGCGGCGATGATGCGGTTGTGGTATCGCTAGACCCTAATTTTTAGCTATTGGCTTTATTTGCCTGCTCTCTGAGTTTGTCTTTTTTACTTTTTCCCTTCCCTTTGACAGGTTCCGGCCCTTTTGCTTTTACGGGAGCGTTGCCGCTGAGTTCATAACCTTTTATTTGTTCTCTGGGCAGTTTTATTTTGGAACGTTTTTCGATGAGTGCAAAATGGTCCATGTCCTCATAATCGATAAAAGAGACGGCAGTTCCTGATTTTCCCGCTCTGCCTGTACGCCCTATGCGGTGTATGTAATCGGCAGGGGATCGGGGAAGGTCGAAGTTGATCACGCAGGTGATGTCGTCGATGTCCAAACCTCGTGCGGCGATATCGGTGGCAAACAGAATACGAATGTTTTTGGCTTTGAAAGCATCGAGGGTGTAGTTACGATCCTCTTGAACTAAATCCCCGTGAAACGATTCGGCTAAAAAGCCGTATTTTTTAAACTTTGCAGCGATGTTATCGGTGGCTCTCTTGTTGGCCATAAAGACCAGAACTTGCTCCCATTTTTCACATTCGAGCAAGTGTCGCAGCAAGGGTCCTCGATTGGCGTGATTGACCTCTATGACGCGCTGGTGTATTGTCTCTACGGTTGGTTGATCCGATTCCATGGTCACTTGCATCGGATTTTGGGTGATGCGTGAGGCGATCATTTGCATTTTTGGCGGATAGGTTGCGGAAAACAAGAGATTTTGGCGCTTGGTCGGGATCTCTTTTAAAATGAGTTCAAGCTCTTCGGCAAATCCAAGATCAAGCATCTTGTCCGCTTCATCCAAAACGAAAAATTGCAGATGGGATAGATTCATCTGTTTCTTTTTGAGGACATCGATGAGTCTTCCTGAAGTGGCCACGACAATGTCGCACCCTCGATGATGCTTACTACTTTGGGTTTTTGCGGTAAAAATTCTCCCATCGACTCAAACGTCTGGGCTACTTGGAGAGTTAACTCCCGTGTAGGGGTGAGTACAAGCGCCTTGATTTTGGCCTTTCCCTCACCCACATTTTTAGACCAACGTTACAAAATCGGCAATACAAAACTCGCACTTTTACCGCTTCCCGTTTGTGCTCTTGCCATAACATCGTGATGGGCAAGTACGAGGGGGATCACTTCGTTTTGGATAGGAGTGGGCTCTTTATAGCCGCTTGCATTCAGTGCGCGCAGGATTTGAGCAGAGAGACCGAGTGCTGAAAATGACATAAGATACGTCCTCGTAAATAATAAACGTATTTTAGGGGCTTTGGGCTTTAGGGGAGGTTTGTTATACTGTGCAAAGTTTTAGCAAGGATATTATTGTGCAAACATCCCCTTATGTAATGACATCGCAAAATGTCAAAATACCCTCCCTGATCTACGGAACCGCATGGAAAAAAGAGCGCACGGCAGATTTGGTCGTCCAAGCGGTTTTGAGCGGTTTTAGAGGTATCGATACCGCCTGTCAGCCCAAACATTACGAAGAGCCGCTCGTAGGTGAGGCGATCAAGCGACTCCATAACCACGGGATCACGCGAGAAGAACTGTTTATCCAAACCAAGTTTACCCCCTTGGGCGGTCAAGATCCCCAGCGTATCCCTTATGATCCCAATGCCGCATTGGAGATTCAGGTGGCACACTCATTTGAAGTCTCAAAGCGTAACTTGGGTACCCAGTATGTCGATTCGCTGGTGCTGCATTCACCTTTATTTCCATACAAAAATTTAAAAACCGTTTGGTCTGCCATGGAAAAAATCTTTCACAGTGGCGGTACTCGCGGGCTTGGGATCAGTAACTGCTATGATCTGGAATTGTTAAAACGGCTTTATGAAGAGGCCCAGATCAAACCCTCGGTGTTGCAAAATCGTTTTTACGGTGAAAGCGGTTACGACATTGATTTACGCCGATGGTGTGACGAGCAGGGGATTATTTATCAAAGTTTTTGGAGCTTGACCGCAAATCCGCATATTTTGGGAAGTCAAATCTTTACAGCCTTGGTTCAAAAATACGACAAAACACCTGCTCAAATACTGTACCGTTATTTGACGCATGTCGGGATTGTTCCGCTGATCGGGTCAACATCTCAACACCACATGGATCAAGATTTAGCTATTTTTGAATTTGAACTTCAAGCATTGGAGATACACAGCATCACCCAAATACTTGTCTAAAGGAGGGTGACTTGCAGGTTGCCTGACTGTTCCAGTGCTGTTTGGGCACGCTTGATGATGACGGTTATGTCTTCTTTGCCGTTTTGTACGGTTGCTCCCATGCGCATACTGATT
>PDVJ01000040.1_pt1 | contig 33552 bp, 33 predicted proteins | sample 1369811 | NCBI WGS metagenome assembly PDVJ01 (sample SAMN07795376, study PRJNA414565) | Alkali sediment metagenome, whole genome shotgun sequencing project. | reverse complement strand
CGATGCTACTTGATCCGATGCCGAAGTAATCTGCATTGCGCCATCGCGGATGGAGGTGACGCTTGCTGTAATCGAGCGAGTGATGGAGCGGATGATCAAGGTTGCCAATGTAATGGCTAAAGCGAATGAAATCAACATGACAATAATGGTTAATTCAGTGTCTGACGCTGCTTCTATTTGCGTATCTTTAACAACTTTATTCCCTCCATCAATATTGATTTGGGCAATCTTTTCCATATTGTCCAATGCGGCTTGTCGTGGAGCACGACTCGCGTCAACAAACTCTCCCACCTTCTCATAATACGCATCAACCATTGTCGGATCAGTATTATTGATCAGAGGAACAAGAACATTAGCACGAAACTCTAAACTCAATTCTTTCCATTTTCCAAAATTTTCTTCAAATTTTTTCCACTCAATTGCCTCTTCCGGCGTTTGAGGAAGCGGAGCGTAAATTGCCAAACCTTTGTCATAACGCGCAAATCCCTTAATAAGTTTTTCGCGAGCATCTTCAAGTTTTTCTTTCATTTTAGGATCATTTTGAAGTGATCGAACTCTCGTTTGCTGAATCACCACTTGATTCATACCTGTACGCATCTCCATAAGACCGACAATCGAAGGGAGCTTAACACCGCCCACTTCATTTACCGAATCTTTCCATTGCTGTAAGTTGGTGTATCCCATAAAACTCAAGGTAGCAAGTGCTACCATCATCACTGCTGTCAGCAAGACAAGCTTGCTTTGTAAGACCATATTTTCCAACCAATTCATCTTATTCTCCCTCACTTGTTTGTGTTTTTTGTATCTGTTCTAAACTTACCAGTTCATCCGCTTCGAAAAGCTTGAGCACATCGAGTATCATCACTACGTTTTCTTCGATCTGTGCCATAGAGCAGATAAAATCGGTATCGATATGGCTTCCGAATTTCGGAGGTTCGCTCAAGTGTGCCGAATCGATGGATGCGACCTCTTCTACACGATCCACGATAAAGCCGATATTGACTTTTTCCACTTCAACGATGACAATGGTGGTGTGCATATCTGCCTCTTTAGGCTCCATTCCAAATCGCAGCCGTGTATCGACAACAGGGATGATTGAGCCTCGCAGGTTGATCACGCCCCGTATGTAAGGAGGTGTTTTTGGGACATAGGTCACCTTCATCATGGCAATGATCTCTTTAATCCGATCTATCGCTATCCCGTATTGCTCATCGCCCAAAAAAAACGTCAGATACCGTTCTCTTCTGCTTTGGGCTGTGTTTTTTTCCATATTAGACTCCCAGTACCATTTTTAGTGATTTCACCATTTTCTCATCGCTAAAAGGCTTGACCATCCAGCCGGTCACTCCGATCTCTTTGCCTGCCATTTTCATAGCCTCTGAACTCTCGGTTGTCAGAATGATGATCGGCTTTGTTTTATATCGCTCATCGGATTTAATAGCACGTGCCAAATCCAGTCCGTTCATCTCAGGCATATTGACATCACTGATGAGCAAATCAAAATTCTCACTACCCGCTTGCAATGCTCCTAAAAGTTCTGCCGGATTCAAATACGATTTAAACTCGATTGTTCCGCTGCCAATCATCTCATCAAGCGCTAGCTCTGCCGTTGCAATAACAGCTCTTGAATCATCTACAATAATCACTCTTTTTGCCATTTATTTTCTCCTTGATTGTGTTTTAAAAAAATTCCATCTCATCGTCATCGTCGGTTTCCACATTCTTATCGCTTAGGATTCCCTCTATTTGCACGCATGAGCTGAAAAATGAACTGTCGAGATAGTGAATGTCTGCCGCATCTTGCAATCCAAAAATATGTTCCCGCCATGATGAGAGATCTGCACCCAAATGCTCCATGAGCATCAGCATTGTTTTGAGTTTTTTAGGGTCGCTTACGATGAGCGCACTGTTCTCTTTTAAAAAGCTTCCTAAAGCAGCGAGAGCATACCCAAGTGCAGTGAATTCAAAGAGATTGTTGATCGCTCCCACATAAACCCCCAAAACTCCATCCGCAAAGCTTTGGACATTTTGGACACTGGGCTCTTCTTCAAGAATGCTCAGCTTGTCTCTCCATTCCTCATCCAAACTCGCCAAATCACGAATTTCATCCAGTACATCTCCGCCGATATCGCGAACATACTCAACTGCCGTAGTTTTATGAACAAAACTCTGTCTTAACAGTTCTTTATCCATCTCCTCCATCACCCGAACCTCTTTTGATGGTTCTGTTTTTTCAGAAATCTTTTCTATCACAGGGGCTGCTTCAACGCGGGGGGCTTTCTCTTCAATGGCGACTTTTACCACAGGCGGTGTCTCAATAATCGCCTGTGCTACAAGTGCACTTGCCCCGACGCCCAATCGTATGCACGCAATGTTTTGCTTGATAATACAGTTGCTTCCAAGCTCCTGCACAATAGCATTCATATGCGCAGGGATGACGATTGCTTCGGACAGTTTTAGAGTGATGTACAGCTCTTCAAAATTTTCCTCTACAATAATACTCACAGCATACGATTCCTTTATCCCCTGTCGCATCAACTCATAAAACAGCTCAATCGTGGCATCCACACGGCTGCATACACTCATAAAACGATCTTCGCATCGGGACAATATCCATATACCAAAATCCATCATGGCATCTGCATCGGTAATATCAAACATCGTTTTGAAATTACGAATGTCTTTGTTGAAAGGGTTCAGTGCTTCTTTTTGGGTCAGAGACTTATAACAGCCCTCTTTCCCGCGCAAAATAGCGGCAAAACTTTGCAGCTTGAAGCGAATCAGTTCTTTATCAATCGGCTTTCGGATGTACGTACCTACCCCGATGGCGGCCATATTTTCTTCCATTTGCGGATCGATCACTGCTGTAACTGCCATAATAACGATCTCAGGATGGCGCTCTTTGATCGCTTTTGATGCTTGAAATCCATCCATGCGCGGCATCATAATGTCCATCAAAATAATATGAGGAACCCACGAATCCGCTTTTTCGATCGCTTCTATGCCATCTTCGGCTTCTTGGATCTCAAACCCTTCTATTTTGCGGCATATAGCTCTAAGCACCAAGCGGTTATCGTCAACATCGTCAACAATCAGCAGTCTTATATTATCCATTCCGACCCTTCTTTAGGTGTAATTTTTTGTGCGATAACGATAAAGCGGGTCCCCTCACCCAACACAGATTCGCACTGCAATCTCAAGCCCATTCCTTTGCAATACTCACTGACAATGCTAAGACCCAAACCGGTCCCCTGATCTTGATTACTTGTTTGTTCAAACGGTTCGAAAATGGTTAAAAGTTTATCCGAAGGGATGCCTGAACCGCTGTCTTGAACAATGATCCAATATTCCCCGGCGGTTTCCTCAACACACAGTTCCACAAATCCTGCTTTGGTAAATTTAAACGCATTGGAAATCAAATTCGTTAAAACCTGTCTAAATTTTAACGGATCACACTTTATCCATACATTACTTGCAGTAATTTTAAGTCTATAATCTACTTTTGTGTTTTTATGCAAACTTGAACAGTTTTCATGCGTTTCACGCATCAGCGCAACAGCATCATGTTCCCCTATTGTAAACGTCTCTTTACCCGATTTTAGTTTGGCCATATCAAGCAACGAATTAATCAGATACAAAAGGCTTTGAGAGTTTTTGTAGGCCCGTTCTATGTACATTTTCACCAAATCACGGCTCTCCTCATCCTCAAACATCTCTTCGAAATTTTCCAATGCCTGATCGGTAAAGTTAACAATCGCGTTGAGCGGTGTACGAAGCTCATGCGATACCTGATCAAAAAACTTGCTCTTTGCGTCGAGCATGCGGATCGCTTCTTCTTTGGCAAGTACCATTTCAGTAATTTCATGACGTATCGAGAGATATTCTACAGGGTTTCCCTCTTGATCGACAATAGGGACGATGGTAGCTTGAAAGGTGTGCTTTTCCCCATCTTTGTCGATGTTTTCAACAACGCCTTTCCAAATTTCTCCCTTCTCTACCGTTTCCCAAACTTTTTCATAACAGACATCATCTTGATCAGCAGGGCATATAATCAAGATGTTTTCACCAACCAATTCTTCGCGGTCATACTTGAGTACGTTGCAAAAAGCTTCATTCACATAGGTAAAGCTGCCGCTTAGATCACTTTTAGAAACCAGATTCGCAACATCAATGGCATGATCATACTGCTGAAGTAAAAGCCACGTCTCTTCTTTATCCTTTTTACTGGTACGCAGCCCCTCTTCCAAGACGTTCCGATAATCCATAACCTCGGTTATATCGGTCAGGGTAACGACAAAAGTATCTTCAACCAGATCAATGGGCTGAACCGTAATGTTAAAATCATGGGTATGTTGTGAATCGGAAATGGCGACACGCCAATGCTGTTTACCCCCGCGTAAGATCGTGTCAAACCATCGGCGCATCCCGTAGCCATCGTACACATAACCGTATTTATCCATCCGTTCAAAAACATTTGAAAAAGAAAAAGAAGGGGAAAAGACGTCTATGTTTTGGTGGGTAAAAAAATTGAGGAAAGCGGCATTGGCATCTAAAATCAAATCGCCGTCCGTTACCGCTATTAAATCCGAGGTAATGTTAAAAAGTGATTTATAGTAACGAAAAGAGGGATCAATGTCACGCAGTTTTTGTTTAAATAAAATTCGCGGAGCCGTGTCCGACGATAATTCCAACTGCATAAAACTCTCCAATTTCACCAGCCCCTTTGTTTTTGAAGCCGTTATAATACATGTACACGATTACATTTTGATTACGCAATCGCATATAATTTTCACAAAATATCATTTTAATTGACAATAAAAGCAGTTATTATAGCACTGTTGAATCTTAAAGTATGGTCACATATTGGTTTAATCTTCACTTTTGGCTCTACATGTTACACTTTTTACATGCAACCATATACACCAACCGATGATCAAATCCGCACTCAGTTTGTCAGTTCGCTTATGAACTATTTCAAAATTGAGGAAGATGTTTTTTTACGCTCCCACATCGATGAGCTGATCCGTCCGATCAGTGTAACGCGCTACAGCGATTTTCTCCATCGCCTCTCTACTCGTACCCTTGCATTCAAAACGGGAATTGAAAAAATTGCCCTTATTGCGCAAGAACTCATCGAAGAGCAGCTCTCTCCCCTGGCCCAAGAAGCCAAAGAGCGCACCCAAAAACTCTACAATCTTATGTACGATCTGCGCCGCAGCATCACCGAGGAGCGCAACGCACAGCAAAGCGCTCTGGCACGATTTGAAAACGTTAAATTCACCTCGATCAAACGTGCCGATTCCGCGCAACTGCTCCTGGATTCACTCGACATCGATGTGATTCGAAACGTCACCAAACAATGGATTTACGACTACGTTACACTGGATCGAGGATTGTTTGAGGCGCGTATCGAACGGGAATATACCCAGCTGCTCCTAGAGCGTGAACGTGCCAAAAACACCCAAAGCATTTCTCATAGAACCCAAGTCGCCCTTGGCGCAAAACGGTTATGATCACCCTACCCATATCGCTCATCGATCGTGAGGATCTCAGCCTCTTGGAGCGTGCGATGCTGCCACTTATCGTTCGTCACGGTTTTACGTGGGGGGAGAAATTCAAACCCTTAAGCGCATCTCTTTTGGCCGAACATTTGCGTCACAGCACCAAAGAGGTAGTCCATGCCCTAGATGCCCTCGTGGCCAAAAAAATCCTCAAAACGATTCGTGAAAAAACTTCTGATGGCGTCATGATTCTCTACGTTTTAGAGCCGATTCAGACCCTCCAAAGCAGTGCCGTATCCGTCAGCCTCGTAACCCAGTACAGCGACAGTAACCACTACCTCAACCTCTCCAATGAAGCGTTTCAAGAACTGCATGTGTATGCGCTGGAAGCCTGCGACCGCGAAGGGTTGCGCCGTGAACTTTTTGATGATTTCAACCTCTACCAGCGCAGTGAAAACCGTCGCTCGTTTGACTGGTATGCCGAGTTTGAACGGTGGATTCGCCGATCACTCTCTTCAACCGCCCCTGCACTGGCCACACCCTCACAGCTCGAAGAGAGCAAACCTTCCGGCGAACAATTCGAGATGGCTCAATATTTTATCCGCCGCCTAAGCTCTGTCGATCCGCAGTTTGAAGAGCCTTTTGATGTCATGAGCTGGGCGCGTCAGATTCAGTATCTGATACAATCCGAGAACTACACATTGCTGGATATCAAATCAGGGATCGATTGGCTTTTCAGCGCCAAAGGCGATTGGTTCCGTCCCAATGTCCCCGATGCCTTTCATCTGCGAAAACACTTCAAGCGCATTATCGGTCATACCCGAAGCTTCCGAGATGGTGCTGCCAAGCTTCCCGATGGGATCAATATTTTTGACATTATCGGACGGGAATAAAGAGTTTTCTTGTAATGATTGCGTGCTATAATCCATAAAACTGAACCGAAGGTCTCCCTATGAATCTTCTAGCGCTGTATCTTGACCATCCTCTTTCCCATGCCAAAATCGAATACGCTTTGGACATCACGTTGCTCAAAGGATTTGAAAACGGGTACTACGGCCGCAACCAGAAACTGCATGTTGTGCTTGCCCCCTTTAGAGTTTTAACCCTCATCAGTGAGGAGAAAAAAGAGATTATCGATGCCCTCGACAAGTTGGGGATTACGCTGCACACCGAAGATGAGCGCTCTCACCCCTACCAAGATTATCCCATCCTCATTGATCCCACCCTCACAACCTCTTTTAGCATTACGAATGAGGCGATTACCCTCAAAGAGACGTCCCTTATTAATTTAAACATTATCGCCCTTCTGTTCACTCAAAGCAGACGCATCTTCGAATCAATCCACACCTTTTCCATTACCAGACGTTCCCATCTGCTGCAATTTACCAAACGCCTAGCTCTGACGCGTCACGATATGGTGAGCAATCTGCTCCTTTTGGACAAACCCAATATTTTATGGGATGACGAAGAGGCCGAAGCCCTCTACAACCGTTTGGCATTTGTGCTGGAGCTCTACGACCGGCATGAAATCGCCCTCTCAAAACTCTCTCAGATCAAAGAAGATGTGATGCTCGTTATGGATCTCATCAACCATAAAAAAAGCGAATTTTTAGAGTGGATTATCATTATTTTAATCGGCGTTGAGATTGTCATGGGAATTATGGAGTGGTTTAAATAATATTAGCTTATTTTTAGCTACAATAGTCATAAAAAGATTTGCTAAACTGTAGGAATGCTATATGTACGCTATCGAAGATTTTTTCCCCGCGATCCAAGAGTGCCTCGAAAACTTTTGCATGAATATTGACCATTACGGCTTAACCGATTCACACCATCATCTCTATACGGATGCGATTGCGCAACATAAAAAACTCTTTGCCGCACTTTTGTTTTCTACCTCCCAAGCAGATGTTGAGACCAACGTCAATGCAATGATTTCCCATACCATCAAAAATGAGATTCCTTATTTATTTGTCTATGGAGAACTCATTACCATAACACGCCAACTGCTGGGGAAACTCATAGATGAGCACAATTATGAAGATTTGCCGATGCTCAATCGCCATTTTTCCCTGCATGAAAAACGCATGGAAGAGCTTTATTTAACCAGCTATTTGGATCAGCTTCGTGAAAAGTACTCTCTTCGCCTCTCTCGTATTGCCAACCTTTTTGACAAGAAACTGATGATTCACTATGAAAATCATCTGCGATGGATGCTCAAACTCATCAACTTCATCCAACACATCGAGGGTGAGGATCATCCTGAGTTGCGCCATACCCATTGTGATTTTGGAAAATGGCTGCATGCCACAACCTTCACCTACATTATTTCAACTTCTCATTTCAAAGTGATTGAAAACCTCCATGCAAACTTGCACGATTTAGCCGCCAATCTGGTCAACTATGTCCATGGCCCCAACATGCAATCGGCTACCCTCATCCACTTTATGCAGCGCATCGACTATACCTCTTTGGAAATCGGCAATGAGATCGCCATTCTCAATGAAATAGAAGTCAGCTCAAAAGATCCGCTCACTGATCTTCTTTCCCGGCGTCTCTTAAATAAAATACTGACCAATCAGCTGGAGATCAGCCAAGCAACAGGTCAAGACCTCGCCCTCATCATGTGTGATTTGGATTATTTCAAACTCATCAATGATACGCATGGCCACCTTGCCGGAGATGCGGTGTTGCAAAATTTTGCCGATTTACTGCGTAAAACGTTTCGCCAATCTGACTATTTATTCCGCTTTGGCGGAGAAGAGTTTCTCATTCTCCTGCCCTCCACAAATGAGACCGCCGCATATGCTTTGGGCAATACCCTGTGCAACGTTGCACGACAACAGGAGGTCATCTATGAAAACAATACCATCCACTATACGCTAAGCGTAGGCGTGTATGCCATCGCACACGATCCATCCTACCCCATTACCGAAGAGAGCATCAATCGCCATCTGGCCTCTGTGGACACCGCGTAGAATAAGGGCTTCTTATCTCAGCAGTTTTTCAAACTCTGCAGCCGGTACCGGTTTACTTTTGAAATACCCCTGATACATCGTGCATCCGCGCTCCATTAAAAAATCAATCTGTTCTTGCCGCTCAGTTCCCTCGGCCAAAATTTGGAATCCGAGCGCTTTACCCATCGCAATGATCGCTGTGACAATCGCCATATCATCCTCTTCGAATGGAATATCATCCACAAAACTTTTATCGATTTTCAACACATCAATCGGAAACCGTTTTAGATAAGAAAGAGAAGAATACCCTGTTCCAAAATCATCAATCGCCAACCGAATGCCTCTGGCTCTGAGAATATGAAGTACCTCTACAAGTTCTTCTTCTCGATCCATCAGGGCACTTTCTGTCAGTTCCAGCTCTAAATGTTCTGCCTTGTACCCGCTTTTTTTAAGTGCCTGATCCACTATTCTTGGGATATCTTGATGACGCATTTGATGTGCCGAAACATTAACGGCCAAGGTCAAACGATGCCCTGCGTCCATCCATACTTTTCCCTGACGGCACGTCTCATTGAGCACCCATTCCCCGATTGCTCCAATCAAGCCTGTCTCTTCCGCCAACGGAATAAATAAAACAGGAGAGATAATGCCTCGCACGGGGTCATTCCACCGTACCAGTGCCTCCGCACCTACAATACGCCCTGTTGCCATGTGAACCTGCGGTTGATAATAGACCTCAAACTCTTCATTCTCAATCGCACGACGAAGCTGTGTCTCGCACTCTACACGCTTTCGTGCCGCTTCCGTCATTTCATCGGTATAGTAACGATACGTTCCTCTCCCCTCATCTTTGGAACGGTACAGTGCCGCATCGGCAAACTGCAACAGCTCTTGCGCATCGATCCCATGATTCGGAGAAATAACGATCCCCGTACTCGCTCCGACATGGACACTTACCCCTCCTCCAAGATCGTATTCAACACCCAATGCCGCAATCATCTCTTCGGCGATGCGTCCTGCATCTTCGATACGTGTCAAATTGTCCAAAACAACCGCAAACTCGTCTCCTCCCAGACGACCTATCAAATCTCCTTCTCGCATCCGCTCTTTGAAACGCTGTGCAACACAGATGAGCAATTCATCCCCTGCTTGATGCCCAAAACTGTCGTTTACATCTTTAAAGCGGTCCAAATCAAACAGCAGCAGTGCAATCATCCGATTGTCTCTAAGGGCTTTATCGATTGCATTTTGTAAATGCGAAAGTAAAAAAGGACGGTTTGCAAGCCCGGTCAAAACATCATTATTGGCCAATATCTCAAGCTTTTTCTCGTGCAATACCCGTTCGGTAACGTCCCGTGTCAATCCTATCGCTTTATACGGCTGATTATCTTTGTCAAAAAATGTGGTTGCGCTCGATTCAAGCCACTTGACACTGCCAAATCCATCCATGATACGGTACGAAAATTCGGGAACTTGCCCTGAGAGCATTTTCATCATCTCTTGCCTAAACGCTTGACGATCCTCATTAAAGATAAGGGCAAGGAGTGCCTCAAGCGATACTTTTTGCCCGATCGGAATCGAGAATATACGGTAAACCTCATCGCTTCCAGTAAACTCATCGTGCAAGATATCCCATTCCCATGTTCCTACATGGGAAAGTTCTTGCACTTTTTGTATCTCTAGCTCTTTTTCTTTGCGTGCAGTAATATCGCGTGCAATTCCCAAAACACCGATAACCTCTCCCTGTAAATTTTTCATGGGCGTTTTTACCGTATCAAAAAGCCCCTCATAACTCCCATCGGCGAAGGTTAAAAACTCTTCATTTGTCCGTGATCCTCCGGCCTCAATCGCTTTGCGATCGTTTTTCCGAAAAAATTCCGCCAGTTCAGAATCGACGAAATTAAAATCGTCTTTCCCTAGCATTTCAGATTCTTTAGCCCCATAGAGCCGCTCGAACATCGGATTACAAGCGAGATATTTTCCCTCCAAATCTTTCATCCAAATCAAATCAGGAATCGTATTGATCAACGTTCGTAAAAATACCGCCTGATCTTCAAATATTTTTTGTTTGAGGGCAAGTTGATTCATAGCGGCACTTTTTTCATCCACTAGCTTGATCAAATACTCAAAATAGCCTCCGTGTATCGCCTGAAGAACCTCATCACGTCCCAGTAATCCTACCAACGTTTCCTCGTCATCAATAACAATGAGTTGATGAACGCCGTGCTGCTCCATCATTACCGCCGCTTCTTGCAATGGCGTTGACTCATAAATCATCGGATAATCAATATGATAAAGTGCATCAATAGCCGTTCTTGCATCTCCGTTTTTTGCTATCCAAAGGGTAATATCACGCTCGTTGATCAACCCTTTTGGAAAACCCTTTTCCATCACGATTGCATAATCAACTCCGCGTTCATTCATCTGTTGTGCCGCCTCTTCGAGCGTGAGAGACGTATCAATCATGAGCAGCGATTTGTTCATCACCTCTTTGGTGACTTTGAACTTTCCAAACTGTTCGAGTCCGATATGACGTAAAAAATCCCCTTGACTGGCTAGCCCCGCCAAAACCCCCTGATTGTCTACCACGACAATATGACGAAATCCCCGCGCCGACATGACCGCGTAGGCATCATGAATGTCCTCATCCAACGTCACCGTAATCACCCCATGAGTCATCACGTTAGATAAAGGGATTTTCTTAGAGTGTTTCGCCGCGATGCAAGACAGCGCATCGTGTTCAGTGAAAATTCCAATGGGACGAATAGCCTCATCGACTATAATCAGCGAACTGACCGATTTACTCGCCATTATCTCCAATGCCTCGCCCAGCAAGGTGTGCGGTTTTATCGTGACCACTTTCCCGCTTATGATCGATCGCAGTTTGGTGTGCTTCATTGCGCACCTTCTATTTCGGTGCATGTTGCACACACCATGGTTCGATTTCGCCCCTGATTTTTGGCTGCGTAAAGAGCACGATCGGCACGTTCAATCGCCTCACTAAGGAGATCATCATGCTGCACATCAGTCACGCCGATACTGCAGGTAATGTGCCCCGCTTGAGCAAAATCATAGGCTTCTACCGCAAGCCGAATTTTTTCTGCAACCGTGAACGCTTCGCGGCAATCGGTATGACGCAGCAGCAACACAAACTCTTCGCCGCCCCAGCGGGCAAAAACATCTGCATCACGGATCAATGCGGTAACAATCGACGTAAAGGTTTTCAAAACATAATCCCCAATATTATGACCATAGGTATCATTTACCTTTTTAAAATAATCCAAATCCATGATCATAAGCGACAAGCTCGTTTTATACCGTTTTGCCGTTGCCGATTCTTTGGTAAAAAGTTCCGCAAACATATGGCGATTATCAATCGACGTAAGAGAATCTTTGGTTGCCAAAGACGTCAGATGCTGATTCTTTTTCTGCAAAATCTGCGTCAGTTCTTCAAACTGATGAAAATGTTGATTCACCAACTGTGACCATTTTAAATACGTTCTGGAAATAAGATCCTGCTGAGTGATAATTCCGATAATTGTATCCGCTTCATCCACGACAACGATCCTCTTATAATGATGCGTTTTGAAAAAATTGAGCGCATCACTAATGGAATCCGTTGCCCTCATCGTTTGCAACGGTGAAGACATTACTTCTTTTGCGAGTATGCTATGGCATTTATCATCCTCGATAAATTTCAAAATGTCCTTCGATGTGATAATCCCTACAGGACCCGTTGCGTCTTGGATAATCACACAATCCGTTGGGGCATCTTTCATGTATCCCAGGATACGTTCCATATTCGCTAAATGATCAAAACTTTTAAATCCAAATTTTTTATCAAATACAGACCCAATCTGTAAAGTCTCTAAAATCACTTGCGGATCAACACTGGCAACAATATCACTGTTCGTCACCAACCCAAACAGGGATCCGTCTTCATTGCAAACACAAATATATTCGCCATTTTCATCCGTGACGTTCAAAGCATTCACAACGTTGCTGGCTTTGTCCAAAAGAGGGAGGACACGCAGCTCAATTTGGGAAAGCGGTGTCGAAAAATCAACCCCCTCAATTTTCAAGCGGATTAAATCTTTGGACGTAATAATGTGATGCAGCGGGCCGTTAACCACCACAATACTTCGGTGATTGTGTGCATGCATCTTTTTGAGGGCATCGTGCACGGTATCGGTGATATTTGCCGATATTACATCGGTGGTAGCGATCAGTTCAAGTGTGGGGAAAAACATAGGGCAAACTCCGTTCTATATTTAAATTATACTCTCACTTTTATAAACAAATTAATATTCTTAATAAAGAAATTATTTTTAACGTTATATAATCGGGCAAATTATTTTTAGGATATTGCCTGTTCCCATGAGTTCCTGCATCTTTATCACTTTTTTTGTCAGGATTTCTTCACGCAAAGTGTTCGTGTGCGATAGAACAACGCACTGATGACGCTGCTCATTCTCCTCATATGCCTCACCGTTGCAGGATGGATTATCTATTTAATCAAACGTACCTCTCCTAAAAACAACGATCGCTATCTCACCCTTTTTCAATCTTCCCCCTCAGCGCTAATTGAACTCGATGAAAAATGGCGTATTGTGGGCTGGAACCGCAATGCGCAAATGATCTTCGGATGGGAAGAGTTCGAAGTCATTGGTCAATGCATCGTTGATTTACTCGTTCCTCTCAAAGATCGCGGACATGTTCATGCCATGCTTCTAGAGGCGATGAAATCAGGTAAAAGCGATTCCAAAAATTTCAACCTTACCAAAGGAAAAAAAGAACTCTTTTGCGAATGGCACAATAGCCGCATCGATCACGAGCATCCGGGGATACTGTGCACGGCAAGAGACATCACCGAGCTAACCTCTCATGTCACCACCCTAATGCATCAAGCATGCCATGATTCGCTTACGGGGGTTACAAACCGTTCGGTTATGGACGATCGGCTTCATCATGCAATCGATCGTGCACAACGCGCTCGATCTAAAATCGCCCTTTACTTTATTGACCTCAATGATTTTAAAATCGTCAATGACCGCTACGGACACGAAGCCGGCGACAAACTGCTCATCGGTATCGCTTCGGCTTTGCGCGCATGTTTGCGCAACAGTGATACCATCAGCCGTTTTGGCGGAGATGAATTCGTTATCATCGTCGAGGACATAGAAGACCAAGATCATGTTCAAGCCATTCTTTCCACTATCGAATTTGCGATTTCCGAACCGATCACCATTGACAATGAAACCTCGTTGGTAGCCAATGCAAGTATCGGCATGGCTCTCTACCCTGACGATGCTACGGATGCCGATTCGCTTATAAAAGCCGCCGATGTCTCTATGTACCTTCAGAAAAAAGCAAAAATAAAAAAACCGCGCACCAAGGTCGCACGAAAAAACAAAAGTCTGCTCCCACTAGAGCTTCCGTTGTACTCGGATGAACACACTTCCTAACTTTTCTATTTGCTATAATACATCCATCATTACAAGGATACCTCTATGAATTTTCGCAATCTCGCGCTTCTCTTTTTTACAACTCTCTTGAGTGCCAATCCACAATGCCTACTAGAAGGCTATCCTGATTTAGTTGCCTCCGCAAACGACCAAGCAGTTGTTCTCAAAAATGGCACCTCTTTCCCCTACCGCACCTCATCGCCTAAAACCTCATGGGATGAAAAAATCAACAATGCCGATTTACAAACACAGCTGTCTCAAGCGTATGATGCAGGGGGAGTCCTTACCCCTCCAGCCTATCTCTTTGATCCGGGTCGATTGCGTTATCAGCCTTTTTTTCAAGCATTGTATGGAAAAGATAAAAAAGAGATCGAAGCGAACCTCGTCACCATAACATGGCCAACGCTCAAAGGCAACACAAAACTACGCGTCAATCGTTCTGGGGGTGTAGATAAAAAACTGTATGCCGTAGGGCAAGAGATTGCAAAACTTCCAAAATCTCAGCGTATTTGGGCGGAAGGCGCATGTACGTATGAATACCGCGTTATCAAAGACACCGATCGGCTCTCCTTGCACAGCTTTGGGATCGCCATCGATCTAGCTCCTGCAGCTACTCAATATTGGAAAGGGGAAGCGCAAAGCGAAACGGCAAAGATTGGGTATAAAAACACCATGCCCCCCTCCATTGTTCGTATTTTTGAAAAACATGGATTTATCTGGGGGGGAAGATGGTATCACTACGACACAATGCATTTCGAGTACCGCCCCGAGCTTCTCGCCCCCGCTTGTGCGAATAAAAAAGATTAGCCTAAAAACTCAATCACTTTTTCTACCGGGCGTCCGATAATCGCCTGATTCCCCCGAATCAAAATCGGACGCTCGATCAGTTTTGGATACTCAGCCAGTGCATCAATCAGCTTAGCCTCATCCTCCACTTTGGCCAATCCAAGCTCCTTGTAAAGATCCTCTTTCGTTCGCATAAGCGCTCTTGCCCCCACACCAAGCTTGCACAACAGTGCTTCTATCTGGGCACGAGAGGGAACCGTTTCGAGGTATTTCACCACTTCCATCTCCTCATTTTTTTCATTTAACAGCGCCAGCGCCTCGCGTGATTTTGAACATTTAGGGTTGTGCCAGATACTAATCATAAAAAGATCCTTTTTTTTTACCGACATTATAACTTTTTGATCCCCACTAAGACGCACTGTGCTATAATCGCGCCATTATTTAACCCCTTTTGAAGGCATTACTTATGGGACAAACCATCACTGAAAAAATATTTTCACAGCACGTCGGGAAACCCGTTTACGCAGGTGAAATCATCCGCTGTTCAATCGATATGGTTATCGGCAATGACATCACAACCCCGATATCCATCAAAGCGTTTGAAGATTTGGGAGCTACCAAATTGGCCAATCCAGAGGGATTCTCCATCGTTTTGGATCACTTCATCCCTGCCAAAGATATCGCTTCCGCCAATCAGGCACGCATCAGCCGTGATTTTGCCAAAAAATATCAAATGAAGCACTTCTTTGATGAAAAAGACATGGGGATCGAACACGCCTTGCTTCCTGAGAAAGGGCTTATCATCCCGGGTGATGTCATCATCGGTGCTGACTCCCACACGTGTACCCACGGCGCATTGGGTGCATTCTCAACAGGGATGGGTTCTACCGATCTCGCATTTGCCATGGTCACCGGAGGCAACTGGTTCAAAGTTCCCGAAAGTATCAAAGTCATCTTGAGCGGAAAACCGGGGAAATATACCACAGGTAAAGACATCATTCTCGAAGTGATCCGCATGATCGGTGTGGACGGTGCGTTATACCGTACCTTAGAGTTTACCGGAAGCACCATAGAGCACCTGAGCATGGACGATCGTTTCAGTATGTGTAACATGGCAATCGAAGCAGGCGCGAAAAGCGGAATCGTCGCATACGATAACATCACCGCCCAGTTCTTGGCGGATAAACCTCTTGCCCGTGAACCAAAGCTTCATTATTCGGATGAAGACGCCATCTATGTTCAGACTCTAGAAATTGATGTTGCTGCACTTGAACCCGTCATCGCCTATCCATTTTTGCCTTCCAACGGCCACAGCCTCACTCAAGCCGTCGAAGATCATATCAAAATCGATCAAGCGTTTATCGGCAGCTGTACCAACGGTCGTCTCTCTGATCTTAAAATAGCCTCGGAAATTCTCAAAGGCAAACGCGTTCATCCGGATGTTCGCCTTATCGTCACCCCCGGAACCCAACGCATTGCACGTGAAGCGACCAAAGCAGGATACATGGACATTATCATCGATGCGGGCGGCGTTGTCTCCAATCCTACCTGCGGAGCTTGTTTGGGCGGTTATATGGGGATCTTAGGGGATAACGAAGTCGCCGTATCGACTACGAATCGTAACTTTGTCGGACGAATGGGCTCACGCAGTTCAAAAGTGTACCTCTCCAACTCAGCCGTAGCGGCTGCTTCGGCCATCACAGGGTACATCACTGACCCTGATACCATCAAATAACCTTAAAGGATTTAGTATGAAACGTTCATTGATTATCATAGCGGCCTTGGCTTCTTTTATGACCCACAACGCAATGGCTTTTGATTTTGGCTCGATGATGCAAGCCGTAGCCCCTATGGCGGATGCCGGACTCTCAACCAACCCATTGGTTAAAAATCTTACCACCAATCTGGGTGTCACACCAACCCAAGCCATCGGAGGAAGTGCGGCGCTTCTCAATGATGCTAAAAAAGACATGAAGCCCGCAGATTTCCAAACACTGACAACCAAAATGCCTCAAGTAGGGACACTTATGGCGGCGGCACCTGCTGCATCCGGCACACTGCCTACTCAATTTTCAGCCCTTGGAATGAAACCTGAAATGATCGGAAAATTTGTCCCGTTTGTTCTGGATTACATCAAAAGCGGTACAACTCCCGCCATGGCAAATCTCGTCCAAGCAGCACTGGCACCCTAATGTTTGATCTTCCCTGCATCCTCTTTGCGGGTGGAAAAAGTTCCCGCATGGGACAAGACAAATCGCTTCTCCCTTTTGGCGGCTATCCTACGCTTGCGCAATACCAATACGAACGGTTAACCAAACTCTTTGCCAATGTCCATATCTCCGCTAAAAATCGTGATAAATTTGATTTTAGTCCCAATGTCATTGAAGATCCGCTCTCCTGTGATTTTGCACCTACAGCAGGATTTGTAGCGGCTTTTGAGGAAATACACAGCGAGCGAATTTTTGTTCTGAGCGTCGATTCCCCATTTGTTGATACCAAAGTGATTCAAACCCTCATAACTGCCGATGCCCCCCACTATGACGCCGTCATTTCCAAAACTCCCTCAGGTACGCATCCAATGGTAGGGATTTATCATATTTCACTTTTGAGCGAACTGCAACGTATGCTAAAACAAGGGGATCATCGTTTGGGAAAACTCCTTGCATCCTCCAACACCCAGTATGTAGAGTTTTCGGATGAAGAATATTTTCTTAATCTCAACCACCCAAGTGAATACGAAGAAGCCATTTCGCGTTATAATGACAAAAATAAACCAAAGTGATCTCTTATGAAATTAACCCATTTAGATGAGCGTGACCGACCAAAGATGGTCGATGTTTCTGACAAAAACACCACCTTTCGTGTTGCTGTTGCAAGCGGACTTATTACCATGAGTCAAGATGCCTTCAATGCCGTGATACAGCAAACAGCCAAAAAAGGGCCTGTCCTTCAAACGGCTGTCATCGCCGCCATCATGGGGACGAAGAAAACATCTGACCTCATCCCAATGTGCCATCCGCTGAACTTAAGCGGTGTTAATTGCGACATCGATGAGCTTCCCGATCTACCGGGGTTCAGGCTTACCGTCACAGCCAAACTCAGCGGCCAAACAGGTGTCGAAATGGAAGCCCTCACAGGAACCAGCATCGGCTTGCTCACCATCTATGATATGCTCAAAGCCATCGATAAGGGCATGATCCTAGGTCCTATACAGCTTGAAACCAAATCAGGAGGCAAAAGTGGCGATTACCTGCGAAATTAATGGAAAAAAACTTGAACTCGAATACCCTTGCAGATGGTGTTACAAAGTCGTCGGATACGAACGGGCAGGCATAGAAATAGCAGCAATCGAAATATTCAGCGAGCGCCCTTATACACTCGTTCCCTCCAATGTTAGCAAAAATGGCAAATACATCAGCATGAACTTAGAACTCTTAGTCCATAATGAAGACGAAAGAACCTTTTTTTACGAGACTCTTAAAGCACATGTTCATATTAAAATGGTCTTGTAACGTTCATACACATTTCACGAAGGAATAAACATGGATCTTGAAACCTTTAAGCGCGACATAAAAACGCGCTATAAATCTCTTTCCTCTTCTTCTATGGATCGTAAGATAGAAACCATTATTACTGCTGTCAATGAAGAGTGGGCATTGCAGCCAACGGCACTCAGCCTCTCTGAGCTCAAAGTCCTCAGCACTGCACTGCTCGAAGAAGAAACAGCAGAGCTGCAAGATACGCTTGAAGATTTGATGGCACAAAAAGAGCGCATAGAACGCCAAATCTCGCGTAAACGTGATGATCTTCAGCATCTCAAATATACCTTGTTTAATGCCCTTGAAAAATACATGGGGGATGACACAGCACAATTGGAGAAGCTGCATCAAATCAAACTCCAATCCATTGATTTGCTTGACCTTCTCGAAGAGATGATCGAATCTGCAATTATCACCACCCTTGAAAAAGGAAGCGATATTGAAGAAACACTGCATGAGATCATCAAAGAGATTACTTTTGAAACACTCAATGCCAATGTCCTCAATGCCGTGCGTATCCGCCGTATCCTCTCAAGCATACTCCAAAGCGCACTCAACGTTGCCCAAGCTTCTCCAAATCAAGCCAACCTGATTCTGCGTGGCAGTATGCTGGGTATTCGCTCAGCATTGCACAAATCTATTGAGAAGTTTCGGCTCTATCTCTTGTATGTCCCCGACGAGGTCAAAGCCCTCTATCGCCAAGAGTATCAGCTCATCGAAGATGAGTTGGGGCAAATTCACACCCTTTTTGACCAGATCACTCACGCCCTATCAAAAAACAACTCTCCCGATATGATTGAGAAACTCACAACGATTGGTGCCGAAATCCGCTTTGACACCGAAGAGCTTGCCATCTTGTCACATGAAACGGTTGAACTGTTGAGAAGCAGATTAAGCAGATTGAAACAGGGGATGAGCGACCGTGGAAACAAGCTGCTCAACTCTGCCTCCGCACAAGAAGCAAAAGCAATGGGCACACGTGCATGGAGCGTTGCCAAAGCCGCCATGAATGATGCCATCAAAGGGGCAAAAGAGGCTATGGATAAAAAGTAAGGGCTACATGTCCCTTGCAAGAGTAAACATATTGCTAAACTCTTTTTTATATCCCGAACAACGATCACAAATCGGATCTCCGCCTTTGTAAGGGTAGGGGCATCGGCATTCACTGCACATAACCATATCATAATGAACCAGCTGCTGGGCTCGATCAAAGGCTACGCTGATCAAATCATACTCATTATTTTTGGTAATTGCATTGGGCTTGCATATATCTTCACAGATACCGCACCCGATGCATTTGCCTTGTGAAAAATAAATCCCCTGCTTGTCAGAAGTTGCAAACAACGCATCAGTCGGGCAGAACTGCGTACAGTCTCCGCAGTTCGTACAAGCGTCAAAATCAATTTGCTTATTAAAGAAAAGGGTACTTGCATCAGAAAATTTAGTCTCTCCCATATTTCCAACATGCTCTTTGAGACTGTTCTTCAATAAAATGCGTTTCAATGGCATCAACATACTCACAATGGCATGATGTGAAGCCGTCATACTCTTTGAAACAACCGCTTCTTGCCCAATAGCATCTTTGACCTTCTCTAGCCCTTTTCGAAACAACGCACGCCGAGGTGCTTGTTCTTCTAAAATATCGATCGTCTCAATACGCTTTTCAATGTTTATTTGCTCCAAGAAACGATTCGCTTCATCGATATGTCCGCGAATTGTTTTCTCCATGTTACCGTTTTCATTCAAGCCGCACGCAGCACAATGGCTCAAGTCACACGTAGCATTTTCACCACTGCGCAAGACCATAACAAGCAAATGTTCAACATCAAACACACCCAGACAAGGGGTCGATACTTTACAAGAGACCGTCGGTGTGTTTGCCAATGCGTATGATGCGGCAAACTCATTGGGATCAAAACTCTCTATTTCAAAAGATTCAGTAGGACAACTTCCGATACATCCCGCACACTCTACGCATTCATTATCAAAGAGGGTGAGTTTGTTGCGTACGAGCTGAATCGCATTTTTAGGACACAAATCGATGCAGATATGGCAATCGTTGTGAAAATACTCATTGCGCAAACAACGCGTAGCGGTAAAAGAAAAAAGATTGCTTTTTTGAACAAAGTTAGCATTACTCATGGTTTCCTCCGTTGCTCAAAAATTCATAGTCCGCTGCCAAGAATTCCACCATAAAATCACAAATATCTCGATAAAATGGGGTTGTTGCCATCCCTTTCATCCCCAGCATGTAAGGGACAACCCAAGCAAAAAGATGCTCATTCATAAACTCAATCTGACCTATTGATTCATTTCTAAAAACCAGTGTCTGCATGAATGCCAACTCAATGGAAAGATGATCGGGAGCCATCAACTCGGTTTGGTCCATATTCAGCTCAAACCCGTGCTTAAAGTAAAACCCCATTGCAGGATTTTGCAATCCGATAAGCGTTTCATTTTTTGCATCCAATACAAACGATTCTACCGGTTGGGTATTAAGCAAAAACATCGAGGTGTAATCCACATTCAATGCTTCAAGCAGCTCATCTTCACTACTTTCATTAAACCATTGCATTGTCTCTTCACCAATAATCTCAAGCATCTGTTGATTGCCCTTAAGATCAGTGATAAAACGACGATCTGCAATGTTGCTCATAACGCGTGATAAAAAAGCATAGATATAAAGTCGATATTCGTTGTTCATAAAAAGTCCTAAATAATTTGAGCGATTGTGTCACAGAATGGCTTTGAGACAGCCAAGAGAGCAGTACTAATCAGAAGATACAACCCCAAAAAAAGGGATTGCAGTAGTGCTTATAAGCACCCTTTAAAAAATGATTTTGTCGGTGGAGGCGGAGCTTTAAATTCAGTCGCTGCGATGGTGTTTGTGCTCGCATCGTACGTACCAATAATTTTTACGCCGTTTTTGTTCATCCCCTCGCCCAATTCAGAAACTTTCAACTTCGTCGTGTCGATAAGAAATGTTTTACCCGTAGAGTGCTGAAACAACGCAAGCTTAGGGTTGGTGGATTGACCTGGTTCAATATTTTTATTACAACCGTCTGATCCGCATGCATAGTTTTCCAAATAACAATCCGCAAATGCACCTTGAGCAGCACATCCCGGAGTTGTCAAAAGGCCTTCGAACTCTTGACCTTCATTTGCAAATGCACTAAAAACAAGTGCAGCTGCAATTATTACTATTTTTTTCATTATTCAACCTCCGCTTTTAGCGTTTTGAGGTAGGCGACGATATCTTCAAGATCCGCTTTACTCAAGTGACTGTAATCGGTCATTGTAGAAACACGCTTACCTTTTTCAATATTATACCATGGCGTATTGGCATGTGCATTGCGGTTGTATCCAGGGACAACAACTGCCGATGGCTTAACCATAGACTCACGTAAATAAGAAGCTGATGAATATCCGCCAATGTTTTTCAATGACGGTGCCATAACGGACTTAGGATCAGCAGCGGTCATTTGGTGACAACCGTTACATCCATTAGCCTCAGCAACAGCTTTACCTTTTGCAGCATCACCTTTTGACTCTGTTGTCAAATCCGCAACCATTGCCGCATTTGCTTTTTGTCCATCAAGATTAATTGCAATCCATGCACTCAAATTTTTGAGACCGTTACGCCCCATATTTGATCCATCCCAAACAGCGATAGAAACAGGTACTGTTCCATTCAAATTCACATATTCATCTTTCATTGGACGACTAAGTGTACCTGTCCAGCCAGCACTGCCGTGAACCATTGCACCATTTGATTTAATAGAACCGTCTTTAACTTCTGTCAATGAACGGAACCCTTCGCCTACGAATACGCGCTCAAAGTCTGTATTAGCAAGTGATGCTACTTTTGCATCAAACTCAGCAAGCTCTTTCAAAAACACACCCGTTTGTTGACGGTTGATCTGATGAGCAACATCTTTATTTCCGTTTGGCTCATACACTTTTGCAGTCGCTTTTTGCAAATGAACAACAACCGGACGTCCTGTTGAACCCATTCCGATGTATGGAAGAGGCTGTGGCTTAGCAGTTGCTCCTGCAAATTGCACAGCGAATCCATCCGTATACACATCGCTGGTCATGCATTGCTCAACGTCTTTTGTTTTATCAGCCCATTTCACCATTAAAGCGATATTTTTTCCATCATACACTGCAGCAACATCTGCTTTTTTAGCTTTCATGTTTTCAGTAAGAGCATTGGCTTTTTTATCATTAAACTCAATAGCCGTTTGCGGATACAAAGTAACGGATGAAAATTTTGCATTTGCCCAAACTGCAGCATCATTGACATTGGCAACTTTTACTGCTGTGATTGCGCTATCCGCTGCCAAGGCAGCAGATGCAGCAACACCCAATGAAAGTATTGTTGTTAAAACCTTATTCATTAGTGGTGTCCTCCAGCTTTTGTAAATTTACCGGCGATGTAACGAGTATCAACCGGTGCCAACGGCGTACGGTGCTGCTCTTTTGCTACTTCTTGGTAATAGTGGTTATCCAAACGGAACATATCTGAGTGCTGGTAAGCTATCAAGATGTCCATCAATTCACTAACACCTGTCTCTTTGCGCTTTTTCATTTCGTCTTTCAACGTTTTGATTGCGCCATGAACTTCAGGTCCAAACAATTTTTCAAGTTCTTCGATAGGAAGACGTGTTGATCCCTCGATAATACGACCTTCTGCATCAAATTTAGCAGGAGATTCGGTTGGTGGTACATAATAAACATTTGGCTGTGTGCCGTAATCCGGACGAAGACCAATCGCTACTTTATACACATTAACCAATTTGTGAACTTGTGAGTCTAAATCATCCAAGAAGCCAACGAAACGGATACGTCCAACACATTGCTGTGCACATGCCGGCGGTAAACCTTGCTCAACACGTGGGAAACAAAGGATACATTTCTCTGATTTAGAGATTTTTGGATTGAAATAGATTTTTTTGTAAGGACATCCCGCGATACAGTAGCGATACCCTTGACAACGATCCAAATCCACCAAAACAACACCGTCTTGCTCGCGCTTGAAGATGGCATCACGAGGACACGCACTCAAACAGCCCGGATTCGTACAGTGGTTACAAATACGAGGCAAGTAGAAAAAGTAGTTGTCTTGTGGGAATGCACCAGCACCCTCATCTTCATCCCAGTTTGGTCCCCATGTAGGTGACGTGTGCGGCTGAAAACGATTGTGATCCGGAGCATCCGTAGTCAACGACTCATAGTTATAATCCCAAGGTACCCCATAATCCGCTTCGAGATTAGGAATAACACCCGGCTGAAGATCGCCAGCAGCATCAAAACCGCCGCCAAGCTCCATCCAGTTTTTTGGATAACCCGTACCTGGATAGGTTTCAACATTATTCCAATACATATACTCACGACCATTACGGTTCGTCCACTGGTTTTACATGCCACAGTACATGTTTGGCACCCGATACATTTGTTCAGGTCCATGACCATTGCTAATTGTCTTTTAGACATCTAAACCCCTTAATATTTTACGCCAGCGGCGGCTTTTTCGTAGTTTACGGCACCATCATAAGCGTATTGGTTACCGTCCCATAGACCACCAAACTTAAGGTGACCCCAACCATCTGCCATTTCCAAAAGATTCATTGCAACAGGAACAACTTCATTGTGCCCTTTGTTTTGCAAATACATAAACGGTTCCCAACCATCTTCAAGAACCAATCCATCCGGTGGACAAGAAGAAGATACTTTCGCCATAGCGAAGAACTCACCTTGGTGATTGAATACGCGAATGGTATCGCCGTCTTTAATCCCTTTGGCTTCTGCGGTTACGCGGTTACACTGAATTGCTGGAACACCACGTTGCAAACGCAATAGGGTACGAGATGTTTTATAGTTCGAGTGAATCGACCAACGGGCATGCGGTGTCATAAATTTATACGGATAATCCTTACGTTGTGGACGAATCCCTTCCATACCTGTATTAGTTGCTGCACCCATTTTAATAAAGACATCATGGTCAACATAAAATGTTTGACGTCCAGAGATTGTTTCAAGGCGCTCAAATTTATACAAATGATATTCCATAGAACTGTATGGACGATCGGAATACAATGGTGAGCTTTTTGCCGCTTTTTCATTGATCAGCAAGAATCCGCCCACTTTATACATTTTTTCCATTGTCCATGGCTCATATTGCTCACATTTTTCCAATGCAGCTTGTACCGCCATTTTATCAGTACCCAAATAGTTTTCACCCGCACCCTCAGACTCAGCATCTGTGTTGGTGTACTCTTTGTGGAAAATTGTCAAGTCATGGAAACCAGGTTTCGCAAACTTCGGATGATCTTTAACTTTTGCTTTTGCAATGTTTTGCGGACGATTTGCAATCTCTTCTAGCTTTTTAGCCAAAAGGGTAAACATTGACCACTCATCCATTGCTTCACCAATATTTTTGATGTTCGCAACCGGCTGTGCAAGATTCGTAAAACGGTGGTAACCCGGACTTGTACGTAGGTCATAAACTTCATAGTGTGATTTTGCAGGCAACAAGATATCTGCGAATTGTGCCGCTTCTGACATACGGTAATCAACATAACCATAGAACTTATTCTTTTTCAAGAATGCTTTACGGTACTCAGATCCCTTGTTACGACGGAATGTGTTATCGGCTACGATGAGAGCACAGTCAGGCTGCCACCATGGTTTGCTGACGCTTCCGTGCTTAGAATTTGCATTCTTAAGCCCTTTTTCGCCGTCTTTAAGCATTTCGCCCAAAACTGCCATATACTCTTTTTTGCTTATGCCGTTTTGCGCACGCTGTACATCTTCATCAGTAAAGAATTCATCAAATGATTTCATACCATCACCAAATACGAACTCCCCAACAAATCCAGAACCAAAACGAGGATTGTATTTGCCGCCGAATCCTGCCAATACGCCAAGACCTGAAAGCTGGAATTCATTTTCAGTGTTCAATCCGCCGTATGGCCCCATACGACCTGTCAACCCACAAATAGAAGAGATATTCCAAATGGACATTACACCGTTAAAGTATTTGTTCAATGAGAAACCGGTAGTAATCTCAACAACTTTTGGAAGTGCGATATCGCGTGCAAGGACACGAACGGTATCAGGATGTACTCCGGTAATGTCTTTTGTTGCTTCCGGAGCAAATTTAGCTGCCGATTTTTTAAGCATTTCAAATACCGTCGTTACTTGACGATCATGTCCATGCATATCTTTAATCGCCCATGTACCCTCAAGCTCAGGAACAATACCCTGCTCATCAAGACGGAGAGATTTATTTTTTGAACCCTCAGTAGCCGGCATTAATGCTGGTTTACCGGTTGCTTTATTCATACAATAGAATTCTTCTTCATATTTATGGTGATCTTCTTCGTTAGCTGCATGCTCCATATCTGAACGTCGGATCATTTTTTGCGTTTTAACATCAACCAAGAACGGCAAGTCTGTAAACGTTTTCATAAATTCAGGTTTATAAAGCTTCTCTTCCAAAATAACTTGGATAACGCTCATTGCCAAAATATTATCAGATCCCGCTTTAATAGGAATCCAAAGATCCGCTGATTTAGCGGTTGCATTGAACTCAGGAGTAATAACGATGATTTTCGCACCGTTGTATTTCCCTTCCCAAACAAAGTGAGCATCAGGGATACGAGAAACCGATGGATTTCCGCCCCACATAACAGCCGTATCGACGGTATACATGAAATCCCATGTACAACCAACGTTACCCTCGCCGTAAGCAATCGCAGCACCTGAGAACATGTCCCCAAGATACGATGACGGATAAATACGGATTGCACCCAATTGTGTAGAGAAACGCAATGGAGCACCGCGACGGCCTTCAGTAAGAAGACCCGTACCTGCGTGAACCATCAATTTATCCGGACCGCGTTCTGGATCTGTCAAACAATCAAAAATTTGTTGACATACGACCTCAGCCGCTTCATCCCAGCTTACACGTTTCCATTTACCTTCACCACGTGCACCAACACGCTGCATTGGGTAAAGAATACGGTCTTTTTGGTACATTACTTGTGAGTGCTGAACCCCTTTATTACATCCACGCGGGTTAAAGTCAGGGATTTTAGCATTGATAATCGGGTAACGAGAAGATTGATTCTCACGCGTTACAACACCGTTATTTGACCATACTTCCCATGCACAGTTACCTTGACAGTTTACACAGTGATATGCAAAACCGTGCTCTTCTTTTTTGCCGTAAGTAAATGCAAACTCGTTGCGGTACATCTCTTCGCTATAGTTGGTGTTCGGGTAATTTTCCTTACCGTTTTCAACCGACATTACATTGGTTTTTGCAAACAGTGACCCTTGAGAAGCCACCAATGCAGCCGTCATTCCTGAAACTTTCAGGAAGTCACGACGATTATTGTTCATTACTTTTGTCATATTTTCACCTTTGCCTTATCGTTTAATCGGAAGGTTCATGTCGTTACCCCAAACATCCCAGCTTCCAGTGAAGACTTTGACGTTTTTGTATCCGAGCAATTGAAGCGCTGTAATGTGTTCAGATCCGCGACCTGCACCTACTTGACAATACGCATAAACCGTTTTGTCTTTGGTAATACCGTAATTGTTGTACACTTTTTGGATCTCGTCTGCCGATTTAAAAGAAAGCTTTTTCTCAGCATCTGAAATTTGGCTCCACTCGATAAATGTAGAACCTGGAATATGACCGCCGCGCGCAACGTTATCCATTTTACGCTCGCCGATAATTTCTGCAAGCCCGCGAGAGTCAATAATCACAAACTTAGAATTCTTTCCATTTTTGAGAATGTCTTCCATTGCATGTTTGACTTCATTTTTATCAGCGATTACACTGAATTTGATTTTTTTAGGATCGATTTTGTAGGTTTTAGGGGTTACAACTTCGTCACCTTTAACAACCAAAAGACGTTTCTCGATTTCACCCAATTTTGTTTTCAATGCAGCCATATCTGCAGTTGCTTTTGCAATAGCCGCATCTAGCACAGGCTTATCCGCATCGGTTGCTTTTTTGAGTTTTTCTTTATCGTCTTTTTGTGTCTTAGTGATCGCTTTCAGCTCTTTTGTAGCTGCATCAAACTCTTTTTGAGCTGGATCTGCTGCCATAATAGCCGCACGTCCGCCATTGAGCACTTTTACGTTTTTATGACCAAAACTGTCAAAAAATGAATACACGCCTGTCGCATTTGGGCCTTTAAAGTCATCATACGCAATGACCATCATGTCATTGCTGATCCCTTTTTTACCAATGGTTTGCTCTGCATCATCGACACAGCGGTACAAAGGTGCACAGTGCATCTCTCCATCAATATCCGAGTGGTGCAAGTGGTGAGCATACATCTCCACTGAACCCTTAATATGACCTAGCTTGTAAATATCTTCATTATCACCTGATACAAACATAACTTTTGGATTACCGATCAGCTTTACTGCTTCATCGGCCGAAATAAGAATATTCTTATTCACGTAATCAGCTGCCAATACATTAGCCGCAGACAATGACGCCGCTAAACAGAGTGTCGTTAACAATCTATTCATCCATGCTCCTTTTTCACTAAAATTAAATATTTTATTGCCGCATCAACGTGCTCAATACAGCTTTTTTTGTAGAATACCGTGCCCATTATAGGTTTGCCACTCTTAATAACTCTTAAATTGCTTTTTTTATTTCACTTCATCTTTACTAATTGTTACATTCTTGTCATAATTTTACTCGTTAAAATGAGATGTTGTTTTTTTACGTTTTATAAGCAAAATATTAACTTTTGTATAACTTACAATGTATAACTAAAAGTGCTTGTTTAATGTGTTTTAGATAGTATCCCACATACATTATTTTACATAACTCAAAAGGAGTTCACCCTATGAACACCGAATCTATTCGCAATGCGATTGAACATGCCGACATCGAAACTCTTATCGAGTTGCTTGAAGACGTTACCCTTGCTATTGAAGACGTACAAACGATTTACAATGCTTTTAAAACACACAAACAGCTTGTAGGCCAAGTCGCCATGAACCTCTCTCTTCGAACTTCGGTTTATGAGCGTGAAAAAGAATACAGCCCCATCATGGTTGATCTTCTCATCGACATTTCTCAAAATCCAGTAGACATGGGGGCTCGTTGGGCGGTTGCTAAGAACCCTCATACGCCGGTTGAAGTTTTACGCCATTTAGCACTGGACCCCATCAATTTGGTACGTGCCCTCGTTGCAACGAATCCATCTACTCCCAGTGATATTTTAGAAAAATTCTTTAATGATGAAAAAATTGTTCGTGATGGCCTTTCCGGTAACCAAAACACTCCTGTCAAACTTTTGAAAATTTTAGTCGATGATAATGATAAAATGGTTCGCATGCGTCTTGCTGAAAACCGATCTGCTCCCAAAGAAATTATTGAATCCCTTTTAAAAGACAGCGATAATGATGTGACGAAAGCAGCTCAGGCCAATCTGGACTCACGCGCATGAAAAAAAAACATTACGAAGAACGAAGTAAATTCTTAACTCTTGAAAATCATTTCCTCAATACATATTTTTCAGGACTTTACCTAAGCGCAGCTGACTTTATCCATATCGCCTCGATTAATGGACTTGAACTCAATATGCATTCTAGAGAAATGCTTATTAAAGAGCTTCTCAATGAAACATACAAACTTGGAACAATCAATGGTGTATTTGTCGCTCTCAACCAACTCATTGACGAACGGATAACCGCATATCATCGCCTCAGCCTTGAATACCCTTCCGCACGTATACCGCTAGCAAAGCTGGCACAAAAAGCAACCGGCACAAAATCCCTCCTTGCCAGAGAAAGCAGAGGAAACCCTTATGAACACTAAATCTCTCACCGAAGCCATCAGCGCACTTGAATATCCGGGACTCAGCCGAACCATTGGGGACTTAAAGCTTATCTCTATGGTCAAAGTCACTGACGGTCATGCAAAAATTGAACTTCTAACCGTTAGCGCATGAGTTCACTTCCCTTGATATCACCAAAAAAGCACAAGTGTCCAAAGACACCAACTACGGTACTACTGCAACCCCTAACAATCGTGCTCCCTACGCTAAAAATGTCATTGCCGTAACAAGCGGCAAAGGGGGAGTTGGTAAGAGTACCGTGAGTGTTAACCTTGCGATTGCCTTGGCACAGCTAGGGTATAAAGTAGGCTTGCTCGACGCCGATGTCTATGGCCCCAATGTCCCGCGCCTGACCAATACCGATTTGGAAAAAATAAGCTGGAACGATGACAATAAAATCGTCCCAAGTGAAAACTACGGAATCAAGATCATGAGCGTTGCTCTAACAACTCCAACATCCGATACACCACTCGTAGGGGAGAGCTTGACTTTATGGTCATCGACATGCCTCCGGGAACCGGAGATATTCAACTCACCATGGCACAAGAGCTTCCAATCACCGCAGGAGTTTTGGTTACCACCCCTCAACTCGTAGCATCCGATGATGTCAGCCGTGCTATTCGTATGTTTCAAGACATTCATGTCCCTATGGCAGGTCTTGTCGAAAACATGAGTTACTTTATTGCACCGGATACCAAGAATCGTTATGATATTTTTGGAACAGGCGGTGGAGCGCGATTAGCCGAGCGTTACAACTTGAAATTGTTAGGGCAAATTCCGCTGGATATGGAAATACGGGAAGGTTCAGATAATGGTGAGCCGCCAGTCGCATTAGGCAATGAAGAACAAAAAGCTTACTATCAAAATATTGTTAAAGCAATGCTAGAAGAGATAAATTTTAAACGGTAAAAGTAAATGAAGATTTCCCCCATAAAAGGGGAAAAGAAGAAAGATTAGTTAAACGTCTTTTTGAGACTTTTTGTAGCAGCATCAGGAATTGTCATAATCCCCATAAACCCGCCCATATCAAGTAATGGATAGCTAATAGCGATAAAATATTTTGCGTTCAATGCTTTTGCTTTTCCATCTTCAATTAACACAGCCCATGGTAGAAGTCCAGCGTTTTGAGTTCCGATCTTTTTCACAAATTGACTTGTACGTTTATCCAAATCAACAAATGCAAGATAACGACCAGCCCCAAGATCAACAATCATCCCTTTTGCCGCTTTTGCTTTAGCAACCAAAGCGTCACTTGTTCCTTCACCAACAATATCCATTTCTTGATAATATGGCATACCCATCATGAAGTGGTAATCCGGTAATTTGTTAAATTCCCAAACATCTTCAGAATTTTTCAATGGACCAAATGCTTTTTCCAATGCAAAATACGTCGCAGAAGCAACAGCATGGTTATACTGATCTTGCTTAAATGCTTTGTCAAAATAAACCGGATTAGCAATGTGCACTTGCTTACGCTCATCGTCAACCAAAATTCTTCCTACTGCCGCTAACCCGCGCATTGGCTTACTAGCATCTGCTTTCATTGCTGCATTGGTATACAAAATCGTTGTACCGTTTTCAGCAGGTTTATAGGTACCTACGATTTCAAACCCGTTTGCTACCAACTTGGCTTTTGCCGTTTCTACATCGACATACGCACCGATTTTATACGCAGCTACCATTTTTTCTACAGCAACACCACCCTCAATTTTTGGTGCAGTTGCTGAACATCCTGAAAATGCAATGGCAAACGCCAATGCCACTAATGATAAAATTTTTCTCATAATTGTTTCGCTCCCAATTCTTGCATAATACGAATAATGTCTTTATCCAAAGCCATAATAGAATCTACCATTGCCTTGTCTTGGATTCCCATAACCGCAATCCATGTTTCAAGACGCGGCATACCCACCATTAATTTATTTGAACCTTTGTCAATGTACATGTACATAGAACACGGGGCAAAAGCGCCTGCATCCGGACGGCCACGATTGAAAATACCCTCAGAGAATCGGAAATGGCACAGTGAATAAACCCAATACGCATCAAAACGATCCATCTTAACATTAGCATTGTCCATAGACTCCATCATGTTTTTGAATCCGGCGATGATGTACTTGTTCTCTTCAAATTTTTCTTCAAATTTACTTTGGAAATCACCCGTAAACTTGTCAACACTTCCGGCACGCTCAAATGGAACTTCAAATGTCATCATCGGTTGTTTCGGCAATGCTTTGTAATCAACCATCTTGACCGTTGAGCCAATCTCTTTTTCTGTCAATTTGTCTAATTCTGTAAACGATGCCACAAATTTAGCACGAACCTCTTTGTCTTTTACCCCTACGATGTCTAGCATCGTCTCAGGCATAACATGACCAACATAGGTCTTGTTTTCACCCTTGGTTTTATAAATGTGCAGATTAAACGGAGAGAACCCACCCAACGCAGGCTCTTTCATCAACAAAGGACCAACAATCGCATCATTCGTGATTGAGAAGAATCCGAGATTATCCAATGTTTCTTTGAAATTTGGATCAAAATCGGGATGTGGACCTGTTACACCTTTAACCGTTTGGGTCGGTGTTCCCCATTTCGTTTTGTACGCATGATCGATATGCTCATGCGGATCTGATAATACAAATCCAAGCGGTTGAATTTTTTCATTGACCAAACTCATATACGCTTCAGACTTATCGCCTTCACCGACGTAAAACTTCGCTCCTTGAATACCAAATGCTACCGTTGCCGCCAATGACAACGCCGCAGCACCCATCAATAATCGATTAAACATGATTCTCCTTTTCATCTTTCGCTTATAATAAGCGAATATGTTCCATTGCTATTTTATCACAAGAGTATCAATTCTTCCTTGTGTCGCTAAAAAAAATAATGGAAAGAGGATTTAGTGGAAACAGTGAAGAAGAAATGTTACTTTATGAAATAATATACTTATAGATAATTTTCCCGCTCAGCGGGAATCAAAAATTATAATTTATTTGCGCAGAAACAGCTTGCTGACTTGCGCAGAAACAGCTTGCTGACTGTGCTTAACCTCAATAGCTCCGTATGGACCAGTAAGTCTTTCTTTTTCTTCTGGTACATAAACGTATGCCAAATCAAGTGAAGTTTGTTTACTCAATCCTAATGTTCCACCAAGAGTATAATGATCTTCAACAATACCTGGGAATGCTAGCAAGTTAAACATATTATACGTTTTAGCACTTGTTGTTGTTCCAAGATCTTTAATCGGGCTATCTGCATGATTATAACCTAAACGTGCTGCCCAACTTCCCGCATTATATTCATAACCAAGTGCATATACATCTTGATCTTCCCATCCAAAATCTCTATATCCTTGAGCATCAGACCATTTAACTTTTTTGTAATCAACTGCGATTGTGTGTTCACCCATTTTATAAGATGCACCAACACCAATTTCTGCAGGTTGCTCAAGATGATCGCTCAAAGCACCTGATAACATACCTTTTCCAGCAAAGTGCTCAGTAGCCTTATTTAATTGCCCTTTATATTCCATGTCGATAGCTGATTTATAAACAGCACCAAGAGTCAATCCAGCTACTTCGTATGAAGCTCCCAATGTATAACCAAATCCAAAATCTTGTGCAACACCTTGAGTTGGAGATTTATCAGTTCCATTGGTATCATAATTAATATCCAATGAACCATATTGTGCTACTGGCGCAATCGCAACTGTCAAACCATTCATAGTGTATGCCAAAGGAACTGCAAATTGCATTAATTGCAAATTCGATACCATCTGCATAGTTTGTGAAGCAAGAGTTACGTCTCTATAATCAACACCCATACCAGCAGTACCGAACATACCAATACCCCAGCTAAAGCTATCAGAAACTTTTTGAGCAATTGCTACTTCTGGAATAACAGAAAAATCTGCTGCACTCTCTCTAAAAGTTCCTGTAGCATTATCTACTTGAACGTCAGGCATAAAAACAGTCCCACAAAACGAAACTTCAGTCCCTTTTACAGATGAAACCAATGCTGGATTCGCAAGAGCAGATTCTGCACCATGACTCATACCGATACCAACTCCACCCATACCGCGTGCTTTTGCACCTACGCCAATAAGATTGTCTCCATTTGTAGCGAATGCCGCTGTAGAAGTAAGTGCAACTGCCGCTGCAACTGCTAATTTGATTGTACGTTTCATGAGTAATGTCCCTTGCTTGCTGCATTATTATGCAAAAATTACAAGATCATAACAAATAAAAAATTTAAAAAAGATTATATTAGAAGAGCAGGGGCTAGATGCCCCCTGCATTGTGTAGAAAAGTAATTAGAAAGTAAAGTTAACTTGCGCAGAAACAGCTTGCTGACTGTGCTTAACCTCAATAGCTCCGTATGGACCAGTAAGTCTTTCTTTTTCTTCTGGTACATAAACGTATGCC
>PDVJ01000039.1_pt1 | contig 33622 bp, 21 predicted proteins | sample 1369811 | NCBI WGS metagenome assembly PDVJ01 (sample SAMN07795376, study PRJNA414565) | Alkali sediment metagenome, whole genome shotgun sequencing project. | reverse complement strand
GAGGATTTCTTTCAGTGGTGCGTGTTCTTCTTTTTCAAGCAGTGGATCTCTTTCAATAAGAGAAAAGGCATCTGCTTTTGCTTCATTTAAGATATACACATCCCGCAGGATATGGGCGACCCGGAAATCAGGGATACCCGACTGCCTGGTTCCCATAAATTCCCCCGGACCCCTTATGGCTAAATCCTCTTCAGCGATTTTGAAACCGTCATTCGTCTGTTCCATGACAGACAGACGCTTTCTCGAATCTTCAGTGCGTTTGTACTGTGACATTAAGATACAGTATGATGGTATATCGCTCCTTCCCACCCTTCCTCTCAACTGATGCAATTGAGACAGGCCGAATCTTTCCGCGTGTTCTATCACCATCAGGGACGCCTGGGGGATATCAATCCCCACCTCAATAACCGTCGTGGAAACGAGGATGTCGATCTCTTTCTTTATAAAACCCGTCATCACCTGATCTTTCTCCTTCCCCTTCATCCGGCCGTGAATAAGCCCTACCCTGTAATCCGGGAAAATTTCACTGCTCAGGTGTTCCGCCATTCTCGTCGCGTCCTTCAAATCCAGATTTTCGGATTCTTCAACCAGCGGATACACAATAAAGACCTGGTTTCCCTTTTTTACCTCCATACGGATTATTTCATAAACCCTCGCGCGCTGGTCTTCAAAAAAGACCTTCGTTCGAATCTCTTTTCTTCCGGGAGGAAATTCATCGATGACGGAAATATCCAAATCTCCATACACCGTCATGGCAAGCGTCCTTGGGATGGGAGTGGCCGTCATGACCAGCACGTCGGGATTTACCCCTTTCTGTCGCAGTGTGGCCCTCTGGAGCACGCCAAAACGGTGCTGTTCATCAACGACAACAAACCCGAGGTTCCTGAATATTACCTCCTCCTGGATCAGCGCGTGGGTGCCGATGGTGATATGAATTTCGCCTTTCTTTATCTTTTCAGATATTTTCTTTCTCTCCGCGTTTTTCGTGCCGCTGGTAAGAAGAACCACCTGCAACCCAAGCCGATCAGCCCAATCGTTAATGCGGCTGTAGTGCTGTTCTGCCAAAATCTCAGTCGGCGCCATTATGGCCGCCTGATACCCGTTTTCACAGGCGGTGATCATTGCCGCCATAGAAACCGCAGTTTTACCACAGCCTACATCACCCTGGAGGAGCCGGTTCATGCCGCAGGGTTTTTCCATATCAGCCTCGATCTCTCTGATTACTCTTTTCTGAGCAGCGGTTAAAGCAAACGGCAGTATCGTGTAAAATGTATTAAGAAGCGTACCTCCTGTCTTAAATGCAATACCTTTGTCGAGAATATTCCCTTTTCTCTTCAGCGCTATGCCCAACTGAAGAAAGAAAAATTCATCATAGATAATTCTTCTGTGCGCGCGCGACCGCATATCGTTGAAGGCTTCCACATCGTCGTTTACTGCGGGAAAATGAAGGCTTCGGACGGAGTCGTGAATATTATCAAGACGGCGATTTGTGCATATCTCTTCAGGTATAGGGCTTATAATATGGTGTGAGTAGGTGTTGACCACATGATCCATGATCCTTCTTATATATTTCTGGTGAAGACCCTCCGTCTCCGAATACACGGGAACAATCCTCTTGAAGTGGAGAAGATTCGCCCCGCTTTCGTCATCGTCCAGTATCTCGAAATCCGGGTGCACCATGTCCTTGCTGAAAAGGTAACTGCTCACTTCACCGGTCATGATGACCCGCATGCCTTTTTTGAAAATTTTCCTCAGGTAGGCGTGATTCCCTTTGAACCACTTCGCCGTAAGCACTCCGGTGCCGTCGTCTATGGTGACCTCGTAAACTCTTCTCCTCCCGTAGAACCTGGTTCCTATTTGTTCAACGTTACCAATAACTGTTTCTCTTGCGCCAAAACTTGCTGATTTAATATCCTTTACAGTACGCCGGTCTTCGTATCTCCTTGGTATAAAGTACAGCAAGTCTTCGACTGTTTTTAAACCTTTCTTCTCGAGCAACGTGGAAATTTTTGGCCCCACCCGTTTGATGAACTGTACCGGGAGAGACAGTTTCTCAAAACTAAGCCCGACATTATCCAGAGTGTGGGATGGCGCATCTTTTTTGATGTCGGACGGCATGACGGTATATTCCGAGACACGCTTCTTTAGTTGATTCAAGAAAAGAATTGCCCTCTCTATCCGCTCCTTCTTCTCTCCCAACGACAGTTTGTCGAAACCGAGAATCGCCTTTTCAATTCCCGAAGCGATATCTCCACATGCTTCTCCATCCTGCCGCATCGCAGACGTTGGCAAGACATGTTTCATTTGCTTCAAGAACGCCTTCATCGTCACCTCAAAGTCTTTGATGAGGGACAAATTCCTGTACGAATCCCTCGACGAAAACAGCAACGGCGCTTCTATTTTCTCCAGGATTTCTTTGAGTGTCTCCATATGCCGAATCTTCTCAGCTCATTATTAATATAATAATTTCAAATACAAGGATTGCATGCAGTTAACAGATATTCGATTCTTTCGCAAGGAAAGAATTGACAATTGAGAGCAATTACGATAAAGATCGTCCCCATCTTACGGACGTATTGGAAATATTATGATTGATAAATTCACGTATAAGGATGCAGGGGTCGATATCGACCAGGGTAATCTTTTTGTTTCAAAAATCAAGCCACTTATAAAATCAACATTTCGTAAAGAAGTTATGGGCGCGATCGGTGGTTTCAGCGGTCTGTTTCATCTTGATGTGGGAAAATACACCAAGCCGGTACTGGTTTCATCCACGGACGGTGTGGGAACAAAGCTACTAATTTCCCAAATGATGGATAAGCATGACACTGTGGGCATCGATCTCGTTGCGATGTCGGTGAATGATGTTGTTGTACAGGGTGCAGAACCTCTCTTCTTTCTTGATTACATAGCAACCGGAAAATTGAATGTGGACAGGAACGTGAAAATCATAGAAGGTATAGTTCATGGATGCCGCGACGCGGGCTGTGCCCTTATTGGCGGAGAAACTGCCGAAATGCCCTCGTTTTACAAAGAAGATGAATACGATCTTGCCGGATTCTGTGTCGGTGTGGTAGAAGCCGATAAAATAGTGGACGGTTCGGAAATCCGCGTGAGGGATACGATTATCGGCATCGCTTCGAATGGTATTCACAGTAATGGCTTTTCCCTGGCCAGAAAGGTTCTGTTTGAAAAGGAAAAACTTGATATTAATAAAAAAATTGATGATCTCGGTCATTCTATAGGATTGGAGCTTCTGCGCCCTACAAAAATATACGTGAAGTCTATCCTGAATCTGATCAAGAACTTCACTATCAGAGGTATTGTGCACATCACCGGCGGCGGTTTTATCGATAATATCCCACGAATTGTCCCCGACCCTTGCCGTGCGGTTATTTTTCAAGACAAATGGGAAATCCCCCCCATTTTTTCTCTTATAAGGGCAATGGGTAACATCGATAATGAAGAAATGTATAGAGTCTTCAATATGGGCATAGGAATGATGGTAATCGCACCGGAGAAAGAAACACCTGAGATAATTGAACGCCTTGATAAATTAGGAGAAAAGGCATATTCAATTGGATTTATAGAAAAAAGAGACGAAAGCCAGCCATCAATATCATTCGTTTAACGCTCTCAATAGCGAGTATATCAAAATTCTTATTGTCTAATCACAACGCATGGTTTATTTTTAACGCATGTACGATACGATAGTTGTTGGCAATGATGTAAGCTCCCTAATCGCAGCAACAATGATTTCCCATCATGGGAAAAAAACGGTTCTTTTATCAGAAGGTGATAATCAATATGTGTATACTGAATCAGGCTACACATTCCCAATTGAGCCTTTCCCTTTGACAGGTTTCGGTCCCGAACAGACATGCACTCGCCTTTTTTTATCCCTTGGGGCACAATGTGAGGAAATCCCAGATCCACGGTTGCTGAATCCCTCTTTTCAGATTATACTTCCCGATCACAGGATAGATTTCTTTAATGATAAAGAAAAACTTCTTAAGGAGATGGAGAGAGAGTTTGCCGTTAATGCAGGGGACATTCGCACGTTGTATATATCGGTGTTAGAAATTAATAATATTTTCGAACAGTGGGTCAGGAAAAATCCCTACTTTTATCCGCGTAACTACACGGAGTTCATTTCACTTGTTAAAAATATACCAGTGCTTTTAAAAGAAAGATTGCGCCTTTCAAAAACACTTCAAGCTATTAAAAATAATCCATCATTGTATAGAGTATTCGAAGCGCAGATGGCCCTCTTCTCAAACTATGTTCACGGTTCTCAGATCCATTCGAATATATTAACGGCATATATTTTCTCATGTCCCTTCAGAGGAATATATTATCATGCGAACAGCAAAGAGTCACTCATGTGTTCACTCAGATCGATGTTCATAAAATCAGGAGGTCATTGGATAAATAATTGTTCTGTGAATAATGTGAGTATGCGAAAGGAAATTAATGTTGATATTGACTCATATGATAGAATGTCGACGATCAGAGGAAGGTATCTGATCACAAGCACAAAATGGGAGAAATTCTCAGCACTGTTGCTTAATAACCGAAAGTTTCGACGTCTGAAACGCAAATTAAAATCACTTCAACCATTGTACTATCCTTTTACTTTACACATGGGTGTTTATGAAAAGTGCATACCCGAAATGATGGCGTCATACTCCGTCATTTTGGGCAACCATCACAACGCAAAATTATACAATAATATCGTTTTCCTGGAATCAAGCTTTTGTGGCGAAACAGAAAGAGCTCCTTCCGGAAAAAGAGCATTAAGTGTGTCCGTTTTTTTGAAAGAATCCCCATTAACTATGAGTGATGTAGAATTAACTGATATTTCTACATCAATTTTTCAATCCCTCGATGCATTTCTTCCCTTCCTGAAGGAAAATATTGACTATATCAATGTCGGTAAATCTATCGAAATAGCAAAAAAGTATCAAGGTTTGGTGAACCTGAAGTATAGTATGGACACCACTTCTTTCTTCGGTCTTCATAATATATCCCATAAGACACCCGTGCATAACGTGTTTATAACGGGAGGAATGCTACTGGCAGGTTTGGGCTTCGAAGGAGAAATACTATCCGGTGTGAATGCAGCCAAGGCAGTAATAGAACAGGAGGAATAATATGAATATGGAAACCTATGATTTTACCATTCAGGATCTGGGAGAAAGAACCTTGCCGTCTCCGGTCAACGTTTCTTATTTTACACCCGATAGCAAGCGTGTGCTCTATAATATTTACCTTGAGCATTATAAAGACTTCACAACACTGGAGGGAGTACCCCTTTCTTTTGAAGTGGCAGGTCCACGAGAAAAAGTTTTTTTCGATCCTGTTCAGACAAAGGCCGCGATTGTAACCTGTGGAGGCCTTTGCCCCGGCATAAATGATGTGATTAGAGCTATTATCATGGAGCTTTTTTACCGGTATGGAGTGAGAAATGCAGTAGGGATTAAGTATGGATTTCAAGGATTAATACCAAAATACGGTCATCAGGTTATGGATCTGACACCCGATATTGTGAAAGATATTCATACATCCGGAGGAAGCATCCTCTCTTCCTCACGAGGTATGCAGGAAACTGTGGAGATGGTGAATACACTAAAACGTATGAATATCGATATACTTTTTTGTATCGGCGGTGATGGTACCATGAGATGTGCAAGATTTATCGCAGATGAGATAGCGAAAAGAAATCTCAACATCAGTATAATAGGCATACCAAAGACCATCGACAACGACCTTACCCTTATTCAGAAAACGTTTGGCTTTGATACCGCCATTTCCGAGGCGGTTAAAGTGATCCAATGTGCTCATGTTGAAGCGAAAGGCGCTCCCATGGGAATTGGTGTTGTGAAGATTCTTTTGATATGGATGGCGAAAGAGGCTTTCTCAATGCTCTTGAAAAACGTCTTCATAAAAGTGGGCATTGTCTGATACTTGTTGCAGAAGGTGCNGGCCAGGACATCATTCGCAAAGATCACGATGTCATGGAAAANGACGCATCAGGAAATATAAAGCTGTTAGATNTAGGCTCNTTTTTAAAGATGTATATTGAAGAGTATTTTAAGAAAAAAGGNATGGAGATTAATCTCAAGTATATTGACCCAAGTTACACGATTCGCAGNGTTCCTGCCAATGCCAGTGATAGTATCTATTGCGGAGCCCTTGGNCAATATGCAGTTCATGCNGGTATGGCNGGCAAAACAAGCATGCTGGTCGGTCTCATAAAGGATGAATATGTGCACCTCCCGTTCCGTATGGTTTCTTCAGGGTCAAAAGTAAATCCGGAAGGAAATATCTGGATGCGTGTTCTTGAAACAACAGGACAGCCGCCGTCTATGAAAAATTAATCAGCAAGGTCTATGTATCGTGGCAAAATAATGGCTGATGTTGCTCTTAGACACTTTACATTATCGATCTGCGTCCGTTATACCTTTCGATGTCATAGTATTTTTCGACGTCCACCAGCTTGAGCTTGTTAATGATTTCTTTCATGGGTACGCTAGTAATTTCGCCCCGCACAAGACTCACCATGCGTCCGAAATCCTCATTGAGAAGCATGTCTACCGCAGCGATACCAAACCATCTGGCCATAAGGCGGTCATGTGCAGATGGTGTTCCTCCGCGCTGTAAATGGCTCAATACGAGAGATCGTGCCTCGAAACCCGTTCGTTTGTCAATTTCATTTGCAACAAAGCTTGCGATACCTCCAAGTGTGGGATGTCCGAAATCATCAATTTTATTGTCCCTTAGGAATTCCTGCTTTCCTGAGAGTTTCGCTCCTTCCGAAATCACAATAATTGAATAGTGTATCTCCCGTCCTTTTCTTTCGCGAAGAAGCTCACACACTACGTCCATATCAAAGGGACACTCAGGTATCAAAATTATATATGCACCGCTGCATTCTCCTCCATGAAGGGCAAGCCAGCCTGCGTGACGGCCCATCGTTTCAACTACAAAAATCCGGCTGTGAGAACCCGCGGTAGTTCTTAAACGGTCAATTTCCTCCATAATCACATTCACTGCGGTATCAAAACCGAGTGAATATTCGGTTCCTGTAAGGTCATTGTCAATAGTTTTGGGGATGCCTACCGTCTTAATACCCAACTTATGTAATTTGTATGCGACACCAAGGGTATCTTCACCGCCAAGGACGACAAGAGCATCAATCCCGAGCTTTTTAACATTATCTATCAATATCTCCGAACGATCATTCTTTGGATTAAACGGATTCGTCCGCGATGTTCCTAAGTTTGTTCCACCGTAACGGTCCCACGTTCGCACGGTTTCTTCATCGAGACGTTTGAGGTATCGATCACAACTTTTGGGATCACTTGGATCAATCTCTATTAATCCCTTCCAGCCTTCCGTAATACCGACAACCTCAAAGGATATGGAACGCTTCCCGGCGAGTTTTTGATCAAGGGCGCTTTTTGTTACCCATTTAATTGCACCATTTAAGCCGGGACAGTCACCTCCTCCTGTTAACACGGCAACCTTCAGACGCATCTTTTTCCCCTCCTATAGAGTGAAAGAAATATTTTAAATTTTCAATTATTTTGACAACCTATTAGTAATAGGATATTCTCAATATATAAAAATATCAATCTATAGTTTTACAAAAACGGTCTTTTCACGCGCAGTTTCCCACGTAATCCACATATGAATATACATATAAAAAAACTCTTGCAAAATTCACAATGATGTTTTAGTAAGCATCCCTCAGTTGCTTTAGGAGATTTGATATGTCAAGAATCTGTAAAATATGTGGCAAAAAGCCTGTTGTCGGTCATAATGTAAGTCATGCAAATAATAAATCGAAAAGAAGATGGTATCCTAACCTGCAGAAGTTGCGTTGTGTTGATGAAAGGACCGGGGCTGTGAAGCGTACAAAAGTCTGTACAAGTTGTATTCGTTCCGGTTTTGTCAAGAAAGCACTATAATAAATTACTGATCGAGCATATTCTTCGTCTCATGTAAAGTTGTATCGTTCTGAATTATCGGGGGAGAGTGAATGTGTACTCACCCCCTTCATCTCTCGCAACATAATCCAGCCTCTATCAATTCCTCAATAATTTTATACATAATCAATTTGTCCCAGAGTACATAGCGTTATGCATACCGCTGTCATTCTTTTCTTGACATAGACTCATACACTGATATTATCTCAAGGAATAGCATACTGTAAAATTTATAATCATATACCCTTATGAATTGAAACTGCGTTCACTATGAAAATAATATCGCTGCCTACAACACAATGGAAGATATCGGAAGGCAACAGAGAGGCCGAAGATATCCTGATGAAAGAACTGCGTGTTCATCACATCACATCGCGCATATTAACAAGCCGCCGAATTCTTAGCACTGAGGACGCGAACAGGTATCTCACTCCCTCTTTGAATGATTTGCACAACCCTTTTTTAATGAAAGACATGCAAAAAGGCGTTCAGCGTATAACCGGGGCAATTTATAATCATGAAAAAATAGTGATTTATGGCGATTATGACGCTGATGGCGTGACATCGGTTGTTGTTCTGCTCAAGTTTCTCATGGAAATCGGCCATAACGTTTCACATTACATACCTGACCGTATAAAGGATGGATATGGCCTGAACAGGCGCGCAATTGACAAAATGAGAGCTGACAATGTAAAGCTCATGGTTACCGTAGATTGTGGTATTTCTGATCATGATCAGATATCATATGCCCGCTCGCTCGGTATAGACACGATTATTCTAGATCATCACGAAGTTCCCATGAATCTCCCTGATGCGGTCGCCATAATCAATCAAAATCGCAAGGAATGTACTTTCCCCTTTAAGGATCTTGCTGCCGTAGGAATCGTCTTCAATTTTCTCATTGCGCTAAGAGCAAAACTGAGGAAAGACGGATTTTGGGAAAATAGAAAATACCCTAATCTCAGAGAGTATTTAGACCTTGTTGCCCTTGGGACCATCGGAGATATCTGCCCCCTAGTCGATGAGAACAGGATATTTACAAAAATAGGCCTCGATCTGATCACAGAAGGCAGGAGGGTGGGATTACGGGCTTTAATGGAAATTTGCGGCATAGACAGTCAGGTTATTGATACCGTGAAGGCTTCTTTCAGCCTGATTCCAAGGATAAATGCAGCAGGACGCATAGCGTCTGCGAATGTGGCAGTGCAACTTCTCTTAACGGACGACATGGAGGAAGCCAGGCGGATCGCATACGATCTGGAACTCTATAATCGAAAGCGGCAGACAATGGAGAGGGATATTCTTAATGACATACTTGAGGAAATAGAAAAAACAACAGATACGGAAAAAGCAAAATCCCTCGTGTTTGCTTCATATAAATGGCATCCTGGCGTAATAGGCATTGTTGCGTCAAAACTTGTTGATCGATATTGCAGGCCTACTATTCTTATCAGCCTAAAGGATGGCATCGGTAAGGGCTCCGGAAGAAGCATTGCCGATTTCAATATTTATAAGGGGTTGAAAGAGTGCGATTCGCTTCTCTTATCGTATGGTGGTCACCGGTATGCAGCCGGTATTTCTATCAAGGAAGAAGACATTAAGGAATTCTCCCACATGCTTGAAGATATTATAAGCAAAAAAGTAAGCGTCGCCGATTTTATTTCTCATACAAATATTGACGCCTTGTGTGATCTTAATGATATCAGTTATGAACTCATATCGGAGATTGGCAAGCTCGCCCCCTTCGGGAGCGGCAATCCCGAGCCAATTTTATGCGTCAGAAATATCAATGTCTCCTCTCAGTCTGTGGTGGGGAATAATCACTTGCGCATGCGCGTGAGCGGAAATGGCGTTTCTTACGGTTCAATCTGGTTCAATAAAGGCCATCTTATTAACTTTCTTTCTGAACCTGCACTTGATATTGCCTTTACGCCTCACATCAATAACTGGAACGGAGCTTCTGACATCCAGCTTAAGATGAAAGATATCGCAGTTCCTGTCGCCGTTTTGTAAAAGAGTTATACGTTGAACTATTTCCAAGTGCGATCGTCAACTATCAATCTTCCATCTTCTTTCAGCGTACCCTGTTCTACGTGTTCCATACGATCAATCTTGACTGTGCATATATCTCTAAAAAATTTTCTAAACATTTCTTCTATGGTTATCGTATTTATTGAAGAGGCTCTCGGTTCCATTCTGACCGTTAATACATCTTCATGAGTGATCCTTTCTACACGCAGCTGAAATTTAACATCTTTAAAGGTTTCCTGGATTTTCTTCAGCTGACTCGGCGCGATGAAAAGACCCCTTACTTTCACTGCATCTCCCACCCTACCCCAAATTCCATCTAAACGGTAGGATGTCCTGCCGCAGGGGCAGGGAGATTCCATGATTTTGGAAAGATCCCCCGTTCCAAACCTGAATAGAAAGAAGACACTATTGAAGCGTGTAACCACGACCTCGCCAAGAGAATCCTTTGGTAACTTCTTTCCCGTTTCCGGGTCAATTATTTCTACGAGAACCTCTTCACATATATGCCAGCCTTGTTTTTCGGAACATTCATACGCTACGTCACCTACTTCCGTTGCGCCGTACATTTGATAGGTGTCGATCGCAAAGTCCTTTTCAAATCTCTCTCGCAGGGATGGTTGAAGGGGTTCTGCGGCAAAGCATGCGCGCCTCATCCTGAAATCATTCTTAAAATCATATCCTAATTCTTCTGCCGTTTGTATGATGGCCATTAAAAAGCTGGGAGTGCCCGTATAGGCAGTGACATTGAGATCGCGGATTAATTGTACCTGCTGCTGTGAGCTTGAAGTTCCTGATGGTATAACTGTTGCTCCAAGGCGCCGCAATCCACCATGAAATGTTAAGCCCGCAGCTACCATGTGATAGGAAAAGGCATTGAGAACGACATCTCCTTTGCCTATACCTGCGGCATGATATGCCCTCGCCCACAGATGATCACTCTCAGAAAGGTGCGGTTCATAGACAGGGCCCGGAGAAATAAAAATTCTGTCTATCACCGCATCGGCATCAGAGAGACCGCCATAAGGACGTTCGGACATTTCCAGTTCGATTAACCTCTCTCTTGAAATAACGGGAAGACTTTCAAAATCAACGAGAGTGTGAAACGCGGATGGATCCAGATTCAAGTCAGTAATCATCTTTCTGATGCGATTTGATTTCCGATAGCCTAAGTCAATCATTTCAAGTACCTGCACTGTTTGCCTGCGCTCTCTTTCTTCAGCGGTAGTGCACTCTTTATGATCGTAATAGTTTGCCATAGGTATCCTCCATGAACTATAGCCATCTTTTCCTGCGACGATATGACTTTACATCTTTATAGGATTTTAACGTTCCCGATGAACCCATGCCGAGGTAAAATTCTTTTATGTCGGGATTCTCTACAAGGTTTTTTGCAGCACCTTCCATAACGATCTTGCCGTTTTCCATTACGTACCCGTAATCGGAAATCTGCAGGGCCATATTCGCGTTCTGTTCGACAAGAATTATACTTGTACCCTGTTCTTCATTTATCTTTTTTATGATCTGGAATATTTCAAGAACCACCATTGGCGCGAGTCCAAGAGAGGGTTCATCCAAGAGCAATAGTTCAGGGTGAGCCATCAAAGCCCTTCCCATGACAATCATCTGCAGTTCTCCGCCACTGCAATATCCTGCAAGCATTTTTCTTCTTTTTAGAATCGCAGGAAAATAATGATACACCATTTCGAGATCTTTTTTATACGGCTTTCCCCACCTGATAGCTGTTCCCACAATGAGGTTTTCCTCTACGGTCAAGTATTTGAAAGGTTGACGCCCTTCAAGAACCTGGATTATTCCTTTGCGTGTAATGACTTCCGGAGCCTGATTTTGAATCATCAATCCCTCATACATTATTGTTCCGTCTGTCACCTTACCGTTTTCCGGTTTTAGGAGGCCCGATATGGCCTTCAGCGTGGTCGTTTTTCCGGCGCCGTTGCTACCTAAGAGAGACACTATGCCCTTCTTTTTTGCACTCAGTGACACTCCTTTAAGCACTTGAATAACATCTGAATACACGACAGAAATATTATTGATATCGAGAATAGTGCTATCGACCATTTACCTGTCCATCGCCCTTGTTTATATCCCTCCCCTTTTGATATTGTAGAGGTCCATGGAAATTGTCATTGCTTAGAGCCTTTGTGTACATGCGCTTTAAAGATTCCTGATGTCCCTGACGAAATTAATTTTTAATACGGGAATGGCCATAGTCTGAAATGAGCGCGAATAATACGCCATACTTCTGCAAGACCACGCGGTTCAAAGAGAATAAACATGATTATCGCCATTCCAAAGAAAAATTCCCTCAATGGCGCCACATTCAGACGTGCTTCTGCAAATACTCCCATGTTCATCAGCATGTCTGTCAGCGCGCGAAGAAACTCATTTAAAAAAGTTATAAAGATGGCACCGTAAATGGACCCTGTGATACTCCCAAGCCCGCCGATAATTACCATCGCGATATATTCCACGGAAAGTCCCAGGTTAAATGGTTCTGAGGTAACACTGACCATATAATATGCCCACAGAGCACCGGCAACACCAGCGTAAAACGAACTGATACCAAATGAAAGGAGCTTATATCCAAATATCGGGATACCCATCCCTTCTGCCGCCCGATCGTTATCGCGAATTGCGATAAAGGCTCTCCCGTACTTTGTCCGCATGATGTTTGCCGCGATCCAGGTCATAATAACAAGGCATATGAAAATAACAAAAAAGAATCTTTGATCAGATACGATCTCAAATCCAAAAATACTGGGTCTGGGAACTGTGATACCCATAGTACCTTTCGTCAAGCTTTCCCAGTGTATCAATACATATTCGATGATAATCTGTCCCGCGAGTGTCGCTATGGTGAGGTACAGACCTTTGAGACGCCCTGATGGTATGCCAAAAATCATTCCTGCCAAAGCAGAGATCGCCCCGGCAAGTGGCAGGCTGAGAAGAAACGGTATATTAAGTGTTGTGGCGAATATTGCGGCAGCATAGGCCCCAACACCAATGAAAGCCCCGTGGCCGAGAGAGATCTGGCCCGTAAATCCTATGAGGATATTCAGCCCGATCGCGGCAATGGATGCAATTCCTATTGTGTTGAGCACGTACAAAAAATAAGGACTAATTGCAAAAGGTAAAATAAAAAAAAGAAAGAAAATCCCTATGCACAGCCAAAACCTCCCGAAGTCTGTTTCAAAAATTGTGAGTTCCTGGGAATAGTTATCATGATAATTACCACAAGGGTGGAAACGAAATTTTTTCATCTTCACCTTACACCCTTTCAATTTCTTTCAGACCAAAGAGTCCGTAAGGTTTTACCATAAGAATGAATACAAGTACGATATATGGTACAACATCACGGAGTGATGGCGAAAGATAACCACCAGTGAATGTTTCAAGAATTCCAATAATAAGACCTCCTATTATAGCACCGCCAATGCTATCCAAACCACCAAGAATAACCACAGGGAACACCTTGAGACCGATGGCGCTGAGATCGTGCACGTTGATACCATTTATAACACCCAGGACAATTCCGCTCATGCCCGCTACAAGCGCAGCAATAGCCCAGGATAGCGCAAACACTCTCTGAACGTGAACTCCCAGGGAGAGGGCAGCTTTTTGATTATCGGCGACAGATCTCATAAATATCCCCTGTGAGGAATACTTAAAGAAAATTCCGAAAAGCATAAGAAACAGCATGCCAATAATGAGAGCTGCTGTATACACAGGCGGTATATTGATCACATCCCACTGAATATTCAAGAATTTAGGGAGAAATTCAGGATAGGTATGCAAATTACCTCCCCACACAAGAAGCATAATGCCTTTGAACATGGACGCCAGCCCCACTGTGAGCATAATGACATAAATAAGGTGTTCACCAATGAGAGGACGTAAAAAGAAACGTTCAATGATAAATCCAAGGACAAAACAACCCGCAAGAGTTACAAGAAATGCAACTGCTATCGGCAATTGAGCCCAGGTTATCGCGGCAAGAAAAAAGAACGCCCCCAGTGCAAGTAATTCCCCATGGGCAAAATTAAGCACACTTGAAGACTTAAAAATCATGACAAATCCCATTGCAGAAAGACCGTATAAAAATCCAATGCTTAGACCGTTTATTAGAAGCTGAAGGAAAAAACTCATATGTATACCTAATTTACGTTAATTATTCTTACTGTAGTTTCAATTTCTCCGATTTGTCCGTCCCTATACTGTATTTTTGTTTTGACTTTCACATCATTTATACCTGTATACATCGCCTCAATGAGTTTGATATAGAGGCCGTAAATGAATCTCCTGCGTACTTTGCCCGTCCTTGTCAATTCTTCATCATCAGCATCTAAAAGCTTGTAGAGCAATATAAACTTCCTGATTTTCATAAGATCCGGCAAATTAATATTTACTTTTTGTATTTCATTGAGAATGAGTTCTTCGACCGCCGTCTGTTGTGAAAGGTCCAAATACGTTGTATACGGTATCATACGCTCTTCCGCCCAGTTCCCTACATTACCCATGTCGATATTAATCAAGGCAGATATATGAGGGCGTCCTTCACCGAACATCACCGCCTCTTTTATATAAGGACTGAATTTAAGACGTGTCTCAATAAAATCCGGTGAAAATGAGTCTCCGCCTTTTTTCTTAATAATATCAGCCTTCCGTCCAATTATGACGAGATGACCGTCTTTGTCCAAATATCCGGCGTCGCCTGTTTTAAGCCACCCATCGTGAAAGGCCTCTTCAGTGGCCCCAAAATCATTAAAATATCCGACAAAGTTTGCATCGCTATGCACAAGGACTTCCTGATCATCAGCTATTTTTACTAAAGTCCTCGGCAGGGGTTTTCCTACAGATTCTAATTTGATTTCACCGTCTGGCTGGGCCTGGAATATACCGCCAGATTCGGTAAGTCCATAACACTGTTTGAGATTAAGTCCGATCGCACGAAAAAAAAGAATCACATCGGGACTAATAGGATGCCCCCCTGTGAAGGCGCTTTGAAAACCAGCACATCCAATTCGATCAAGCAAAGGTTGATAAATGATACATGAAGCGATACGATGAATTAACTGAAGATGACCTGGGACAGATTCCTTCTTCGATTGTAGTTCAACCACCTTCTTCCCGATTTTAGTGGAAAAGTCAAAGAGTCTGCGCTTGATAAAACCAGCATCGTCCATTTTCACCATGATCCGCGAAGCAAGATCTTCCCAGAATCTGGACGACGTGATAATAAATGATGGTCCGATTTCACGAAAGTCTTCTGTAACTGTCTCCGGCATTTCAGGAAAATTCATGGTCATCCCGCCCAGGAGAGCGACCCCGACACCCCACATCTGGTCTACTATCCAGGCTGGTGGAGAAACGGATATCCAGTTACTTCCGGAGGTGTTTGGCAGCACTTCTACCCACTTTCGTGCCATTTCTGTAATGTTACGGTGAGAGAGCATCGCAAGTTTAGATATGCCTGTGGTTCCTGAAGTTTGAATCATTATGGCGACATTATCACGTCGACCCTTTTGCAATTCTGTGGAAAAAAGATCCGGCTTTTTTCGATCAAGATCTTCTCCGAGTTCCAAGAGAACGGAAAAACTCAGAAGCCATGGATTATCTCTATACATCCTCATCCCCGTCGGATCGATGTAAATGACGCGACGAACGTGCGATAATTTCTCCCGTACTTCTAAAAGTTTATCAACTTGTTCCTGATCCTGAGCAATCACATAGGAGACTTTAATGCGACTGAGTGAATGATATAATTCTTCCGTAACGGAAGCGGTAAATAAATTGAGTGATATACCGCCAACCGATTGACATCCCAGTTCACTAAAGAGCCATTCCGGCACATTATTTGTGATGATGCCGATATGTTCTCCCCTTTTCAGACCTATGCTGTGGAGGCCAAGACCTGTATTTTTCACGCATCGATAGTAATCCTGCCAGCTATATCTCTGCCATATCCCGTATGCCTTTTCGCGAATTGCTGTCTCTTCATTTCCAAACCTCTCCGCTTGTTTCNTTAAAATCTGAGGCAANGTGTACTGCGTAAAAGAAGAGATCACTTCTTCCGACATTTTATGACTNACCACNTGAAACCTTATTTTTTATACACTTGCNGTATCGCCGAGATACGCTTTAATAACCTCTGGATTGTTCCTTACNTCATCAGGAGTGCCTTCNGCAAGTTTCTCTCCAAAATTCAGAACCACAATTCGCTGCGAAATGCTCATCACAATGGACATGTCATGTTCCACGAGAATCATTGTCTGACCCCATGCCTGGTTCATTTCAGTCAAAAAACGAACCATGTCTTCCTTTTCTTCCAGATTCATGCCTGCAAAAGGTTCATCTAAAATCAAAAGTGAAGGTTCCAGAGCAAGAGCACGACCAAGTTCTACTCTTTTCATTAAACCATACGGTAATGATCCTACCTTCTTTTTCCTTATTGCCTGAATTTCCAGAAAATCAATGATTTCTTCAAGAACACGGCGGTGGCGTATTTCCTCTTCGCGGACTGAAGATAAGAACAAGCATGCCGGCGAAATCCCGTAGTTACAGTGATTGTGCCTGGCAAGAAGCAAATTTGATAAGACTGTCATGCCTGGGAACAGTTCGATATTTTGAAAAGTCCTGCCGATGCCGAGCCGAACAATATGATGGGGTGGGAGATTGGTAATATTGTTCGCATTGAAAAGGATTCGTCCCTCCTGGGGCCTGTAAAAGCCGGTAATACAATTCAACAGGCTCGTTTTACCGGCTCCATTAGGCCCGATAATCGCTACAAGTTCTCCCGTATGTACCGAAATATCAATATTATGAAGCGCCTTGACTCCGCCAAAGTTCAAGGAAAGGTTTTTTACCTCAAGCTCGGACGCTTTTTTCTCATCTGCATTATGAGAATTAAATATACTCGGCTTTCCCCGATACGCCTTCATAAAACCGATGCTACTTCTTTAATGTGATTTTTTCTTTCAGAGGATTATAAAAATTTGTCAATGGGCTAAATGTACCGTCTTCTCCAACCTTTACAATTCTCGCCTTAAATGATCCTTCATGATCATTTGCGGTATAGGTAATATTAGGAACAATACCACCAAAATCTTCGTTATTGAAAGATTCCATAGCTTTGTTAATTGTCTCTTTGTTGATGTCCTTATACACTTCATTGGCCCGGGTAAATGCTCTTTCCATAATCATGCCGATGACCACACCTTCCCAGTATGAGGCATCAAACTTTTCCACTGTTTTGTAACGCCGCCATAAGTCTTCCATGATCTTGATGCCGGCGCTTCCGTCTGACGGCAATCCGCCCGGAAACTGGATTCGTAGGCGATCTCTTATCAAGCCTTTGCCTAGTTTGAAAAAATCAGGATCTGTTGACGTCCAGGTTCCTAAAAAAATTGGATTATAATTAATGCGATCCGCACTTTTGAACGCGGTTATTATCGCCGCAGGCAGCATTTGCATTACTACATATTCCGCGCCATTCTTCTGCAGACGCAATAACTCCGTCGTTAAATCAACCGTTTTCGGTGGAAACTCTTCAATTGCCACGATATTGACATTGATTTTTGCTGCATATTCTTTGCAGGGCTGGTGAATAGACCGTCCGTAAGCGTTGTTATATGTCAATAGGCCTACTTTTGGCGCATCCTTCTTTTTGTGGATGGTTCCTATATACTGTAATATTGCATAACTATCCATCCGATAGCTTCCAAAGGGTAAATACATGTATCCCATGGGTGGCTCAAGAATCTCCCAGCTTGTTGAGTAATTAATGGTAGGTATCTTGTATTGCTGGACAATCGGCTTCGCTGCCAAACCCTCGCCAGCGCCCCATGTCGCTATCATATCGACTTTATCCTGAATGGCAAATTTTCTTACCGCAGCTTCAGCCTCTGGTACCTTGTATCCAGTATCAACAAGGATCATTTCAATCTTTTTCCCCCCCACTCCTCCTTTGACTTCGTTTACATAACGAAAATAATCCTGTTGACCCTTGGCATGAAACTGCCCCCAGGTGGATGCGGGACCGCTTAGATTAATCGCTGCCCCGACTTTGATTGTCTTAGGTTTTATCTCTGACGTACTGCAGGAACAAAGTACCCCCACAAGAAACGCTAAAATAATTTTTTGAAATAATGTGTACATTTCACCCTCCTATGAAAATAAAAAAGGCCTTGGAAAATCCACGGCCCTTTACAAAAAAGCCGCTGGCAGTAATAAGGTCTGCCTACGGCTCTATTTACTGTTTCAGGTCATGAGCACAGCAGGCAGACCACACTAAAAAAGCAAAAAAAATTGAAGGATTTTTCTACCTGGTTGCGAATCATGTCCATAATATCTCGCTCTCATCGCACGTTTTCCGTGCCTGAGACTTATAAAACCAAACCACGACTATGTCAAGAAATAATTCTTATTAATCTATGCTTATGCCAAGTTTTTCGATCCTGTAACGCAACGAATCAAAACTTACCTGGAGAATCTCGGCAGCCCTTGTTTTTGATCCTTTCGCTTTCTTTAACGCTTTTTCTATTAAGTGTTTTTCATATTTTGCTAATTCTTCATTCAAGTCAACACCATCTTTTGGTATTTCACCGTCACTAAATCTACTTAATTCCTGTACGTTTCCCGCAAGAATGAGATTTTCCGGCAGTACAATGTTGGATGTCTCTAGAGCAACACTTCGTTCTATAATATTTTCAAGTTCTCTTACATTCCCGGGAAATGGGTATGTCATTAAAAGTTCAAGGGCATAAGAAGAAATTCTTTTTATTTCTTTACCAAATGCCTTTGAATACTTTTCAATGAAATAGTTTGTTAATACGGGAATATCTTCTGTCCTTTCTCTTAAAGGTGGGATATGTATAGCGATAACGTTAAGGCGAAAATATAAGTCCTCACGGAACGACCCGTCATTGACTTTTTCTTCAAGATTCTTGTTTGTCGCCGAGATGATTCTGATATCCACTTTTTTATCCTCTGCGCCGCCTACCCTTCTGAACGTTTTTTCCTGGACAACCCTAAGAAGCTTAACTTGAAGAAGTGATGGCAAGTCTCCTATCTCATCAAGAAATATTGTTCCTCCCCGCGCGATTTCAAAAAGTCCCGGCTTATCAACATATGCGCCGGTAAATGCACCCTTCATATGACCAAATAATTCACTTTCCAACAGACTCTCCGGAACACCGCCGCAATTAATCACTACAAAAGGCATGTTTTTTCTTGGGCTGTGTTCATGGACAGCCTTGGCAACAAGCTCTTTTCCTGTACCGCTCTCGCCGAGAATGAGAACGTTTGTGGGCGTTTCAGAAACTTTTTTAATTACTGAATACACCTTCAACATCCCCTTGCTTTTCCCAATCATATTCCCAAAGGATACGGCATCCTCAACTTTTTTAATGAATAATGCATCGTCTCTCTTCACACCTTTTTTATCAAGAGCACTGCTTATTATGGATTTGATATCTTCTAAATCAAAGCCTTTTTCGACATAATCATAGGCCCCTTCTTTCATGGCCGACACGGCAGTTTCGGGAGATGCATATGCCGTCATCAGAATCACCATCGTTTCCTGACAGATATCTTTTACTTCTTTCAAGAATTCAATGCCATCGATTTTAGGCATTTTTAAATCGGTGAGTATGAGGTCATATTTCTCCTTTTTACATTGATTCAAAGCTTTATTTGCATCAGAAGCGCACGTTACCTCATATCCTTCCCTGCTCAGCATGATTTCCAGAAAATCGCGGATACCCTGATCATCATCAACTACAAGAATCTTTGCCATTCTATGTGCCTTTAACAATGAAAATGATGTAATTTAATACATCAGCAGCGTTATTTATGAAAGGGAAAAGAAACCACGCACGTTGTCCCTGCCCCACCATTATTTTCAATACGAATAGCTCCGCCATATCCTTCAACGATTCGATTCACGATGGCAAGACCGAGGCCTGTTCCTGTTTCTTTCGTTGTGAAGAATGGTTCAAATACCATATCTAAGTTTTTTTCATCTATACCGGAACCAGTGTCACGTATTGTTATTTCAAGATACTCAGTCCCTGCGTCACTAAATGAGATATTCTTTGTTTCAATATACAGAATTCCTCCATCATTCATCGCTTGAATGGAATTTAATATGAGGTTCCAAATAACTTCCCTCAATTCTGTCCTGTTTGCCAGTATGCCTATGGTATCGGATAGTGAAAGTGATACATCGATATTATCGCTCCAATCCGGCACTAACTTTATGGATTCGATCACATCTTCTATAACTTCTTTTACCACTATTATTTCTTTTTTGCCCGGCGCGGGTCTCGCAAGCAAAAGAAAGTCCTTTATAATATTGTCTAATTGCTCCTTTCCTCTGAGAATGATTTGCATAAGCCGTTCATCCACTGGATTTAAGTTGAGATCTTTCTTTAATATCTGAATTGATCCGCCAAGTGATGCGAGCGGATTTCTGATCTCATGGGCAAGACCTGCAGCCATTTCACCAATAATCGCCAGTCTGCGACTTTTTTCAAGAGACTTTTCCATTTTTATTATGGATGTCAGATCCTGAAATATTACAATGTCACCTATTCTTTTCCTTCTATGGTCTTTGAGGTTCGATACAGAACAGCCTAAAATACGTTTCACATGATCTTTGCCCTCAAATTCCATATTGTATCTGCTTCGCGCAGAACTTCTATTATCCTCTTTACTAATTATTTCCTGTATCTCTTTAAAATCTTGAAATAATTCTACAATATTTCTATTTTCTACCTCAGCGAAGCTGAGTCCTGAGATTTCTTCCGCGGCTCTATTAAAAGATTTTATCATTCCCCGGAGATTGATGGTCATAATGCCTGTATCAATCGATTCAATAATACTCCTGTGCAATAAATCAAGCTGATCAAAGGCTGTTTCCTTCTCAGCGAGCAGTATCCATGCCTTTTTTTCCTGCTCGACGACAAAGCTCGCGAGAAAAACAATTATATAAAAAGAAAGAACGTGAATGGCGATTTGGGAAAAGACATATGCCGATCCCAAATCATATTTATAGAAAGTTGTCGTATATATGGGTTGAATTATGCGGTAATACTCTAAATCAATCAATAGGCCATAGAGAATGCTTGAAAAAGTGGCGATTATCAATCCTCCCCGCTTCTGCAGGAACAGAACCGCGTATATGATGACCAGCGGGTACAAGACTGAATACACACTTGTTACTCCACCTGTTGCATATACAAGCCCTGTTACTAATGCCACATCTGAAAAAGACTGAATGTAAATATTTATATTCGGGTTTTCTATGAGCCTAAACTTGAGAATACATAGGTAAAGCATTGATACGGCATACGCAACCGCGAATATTATATAAAGTGGCGTAAGTGATATCTCGGGGAAGAGGTCTGTTTTTTGAAGTTTGATGAATGTTGTGAAGCTTAAAAGAATGGTGACAAGGGCAATCCTCGAGAGCATTAACCATCTAATTCTTTTCTCAATGATATCTTCTTGTAACAGCGCGTCATTCATGTTTCAGTAAAACATTACCTATGAGTCACATTTCAATACGTATATGTGCATTGTGTACTGTATCTAAAATTGCTGCTATGTTATAATAAAGTAAGAATTTAGTCTAATATTTTAATATTCTTGATGAGCGTTCAAACATCAACCCGATATGTACTTTGCACCCGCGTAACATTGATTGAGATTCTTATTGTAGACTAAAAAATTCCAGTTTGTACTCTATGCGACGACCATTGGTTCCATTCCTTGTTTCCTTTATACTTGGTATAACGATTGGCAATTTTTATCGAGTTTCCAATGAAGCATTGATTCTATCCCTTCTTATTATCTTAATCCTTCTCCTTATAACAACAATCAAAAAATCAGACAAACTGATTACTGTTCTTGCTCTCATATCTTTTATTATCCTTGGTCTTTTAAACATTAACCTCTGTCTTTATCGAGATCCAGGATCAACGCATATTATTCATCACATCAGCAAGGATAAGGTAACGGTGGAAGGGATAGTATCCGAAAACCCTCAAGAATTCCCAGATCGATCAGTATTAATTGTTTCCGCACAGAGGCTTATTAAAGACGGCAGTGATATTCCTGTCGAAGGATCTATATTGCTTGGTGTAGCCAGCGACCAAGAAATAAGTTACGGGGATTATATACGATTTACAACGAGGCTAAAAACGCCGAGAAGTTTTTATAATCCGGGGGGTTTCGACTATGAAAAATACCTCAAATACAGAGGAATCCTGGTGCGAGGTTTTATTAAGGACTCCTCAGGCATTGTGGTTTTAAGGGAAAATCAGGGGGATGTATTCAAAACGAAACTTGAGGGGTTTAGAAAAAAAATTAAAAAATTCATCGATGATAATTCTCTCTCACCTGAAAGAGAAATTATACAAGCCATGATTCTGGGAAATCAGAGTGAAATTCCAAAAGATATCATGGAAAAGTTTAATAGGACTGGAACCACACACATTATTGCGATATCCGGATTTAACATTGGTATTATTGCGTTTCTTTCATTTTTTACCATCAGATTACTCATGAGAACATCCACATATCTTCTTTTGCGGTTCAATGTCGTGAAAGCATCAACTATTTTTGGAATCATACCGGTCATTATTTATACCTTGATTGCCGGCATGGGAATCTCCGTTGTGCGCGCTTCCATCATGGCATTAACCTTTATGATCGCCATAATTCTTGGCAAGGAAAGAGAACTCTACAATAGTTTAGCACTGGCAGCATTGATCATCCTCATTGCTTCTCCCTACTCTCTCTATGATGTTTCTTTTCAACTTTCATTTGTGGCTGTATGGGCCATTCTCTTTATCACGCCGAAATTTTCCGAGATAATACCTCGGGGCAATCCTGAAGGCATATCTGCACATACAGTGTGGTTAAAAAAGATTCTAAAAAATACCTTTACATTCGTGATCGTATCATGTGCAGCAACCCTTGGAACCCTCCCTTTAATAATATTTTATTTCAATAGAGTATCAACGATAGTCCTCCTGTCAAATATAATTGTTGTCCCTATCATGGGCATTCTTGCCATTCCCGTTTGTATGTCCATCATTATTGCTCTTCCATTGTCCAATGCTCTGGCCTTAGTATTTTTAGAGATCGCATCCTATCTTGTGAGGATTTCCATATCAATTGTTGATTTTTTTGCGTCTCTCCCCGGTTCTTCTTTTTTTGTCAGCACACCAACGTTACTGGAAATGGGAGCGTACTATTTACTGCTCGTAGTGAGCGTAAAGCTCTTTGATATATGGCGGAACAAGAGAGACAATGATGCTGAAAGGAAGGGGGGTATAAGTCAGAAATGGTATCAGATATCTTTTGCAGCTTTGGTAGTATTTATTGCCGGTGATGCAATGTATTTATATGCACGCCATATTCACAATGAAAAAATGAAAGTTACTTTCATCGATGTCGGTCAGGGGAGTTCCACCTTGATTCAATTACCAGGAGGCAAGAATATTTTACTGGACGGCGGTGGGACGTATGGGAACGTATTTGACATTGGAAAATACGTTATTGCCCCCTTCCTATGGCATGAAAGAATAAAAACCATTGATATCGTAATCCTTTCCCATCCTCATCCAGATCACCTCAACGGGCTTATTACAGTATTATCAAACTTTGATGTGAAAGAGGTCTGGACAAACGGTGAAAAGGGAGATTTTGAAACGTATGAAGAGTTTATGAAGATCATAATGGAAAAGAAAATAATCCACAGGATTGTATCTGAAAAATATACCGATACCATAATAAACGGCACAACACTAAGTGTCTTTAATCCGGTTACGCCGATGGACATGAAAAATAGCCTTCCCCGGAAGTTTGACAGGTCGAATAATGATTCCATTGTGGTCAAGTTAACTTTCGGGAAGGTAAGTTTCCTCCTGCCTGGCGACATATCGGAGCCATCAGAAACTCGGATAGTCAACTCCCGCCACAACATCAGAAGCGATGTAATGATCGTCCCTCACCATGGAGGTTTGACTTCAAGCACAAAGCCATTTCTTGACAAAGTGCAGCCTAAGTTTGCCATAGTGAGTTGTGGTTTTGATAATATTTTCAACGATCCTCACCCTGACGTTTTGAAAAGATTCTCAAGTCTTGGTGCGAAAATTCTCAGAACAGACATTGACGGCGCTGTCATGATAATGACAGATGGTATAAATATCACGTACAGTACGTTTAAGTGAACTATTATCGGCGCTTCATGGTTCTACGATTCAAGGGATCATAGAGATCAAAGAAGAACTTTTTCTTAACACCTCTCGAATCCCTGTAACGCAAAATATCGCACTGACGTCATCGTATCAATGCGAGGGTCCTTTTCCCAATCCCTGAAAGGGACAATAATGCTGGCAAAGAAAATCTCTGCACATTTATTTCACCAAAACTGCCAGAGTGCCCCGCCCTGCGGTCAGGGTGCTTCACTTACCCCGTGTGTATACATCAAGAGAAATATTTATTGCACTTCCAGGCTTTGTGTGTTATCGATCGCCAGTTTAAAATAATTATAACTATAGTAAAATTATTTATTTAACAATGATCAGGATAATAATAAATCTCCATGGAAAGCATCACCGCAGTTAAAGGATTCAAAGATATCCTTCCGCAAGAAACAGGGAAATGGCACTATGTTGAAGGAGTCGCGCGGGAAATATTTACCGCGTTCGGTTTCCGTGAAATACGAGTTCCTATTCTCGAAAAGACGGATCTTTTCAGGAGAAGTATTGGCGAAGGTACCGATATTGTAGAAAAGGAGATGTATACATTTTCTGACCGGGGTGATGAATATGTGACCCTCCGTCCTGAAGCAACGGCGTCCATCGTACGATCATATTTGGAACACACCATGTATGCCGTTGATACTATAGCAAAGCTATTTACCATCGGTCCCATGTTTAGACGGGAAAGACCCCAAAAAGGTCGCTACAGGCAATTTCACCAGATCAATGTGGAGCTCATCGGTCTCGATGATCCCCGCACTGATGCGGAAATGATAATTATGCTCATCCAATTTTTGGAGCGGGTACAGCTTTCTCAATTGAAGCTGCAGATTAATTCCCTCGGTTGTGCCGCATGCCGCCCTCCTTTCAAAAAGGCATTAACAGACTATTTAAAAGGTAAAGAGGAAGGGCTATGCGATGATTGTCGGCGTCGTGTAGATACAAATCCCCTAAGGGTTTTTGATTGCAAAGTAGCAGGTTGCGCTGAATTGATCGACGGTGCGCCAAGGCTGATTACCTTTCTTTGTAAGGTGTGTGAAGATCATTTCATGAAAGTGAGGGACGCCCTGGATACATTTGCTATTCCCTATGAAATAAATACGAAGATGGTGCGTGGCCTTGATTACTATACGAAAACAACCTTTGAAGTAATAACGGAACATTGGGGAGCTCAGAATGCTGTCGTCGGCGGAGGTCGCTATGACGGACTCGTAAAAGCCCTTGGAGGCCCGGATGTTCCCGGAATCGGGTTCGCCATAGGATGTGAACGTCTGATTTCTCTCTCACCATTAAAGGATTCTGATTTTCTTAAACACCCAGACCTTTTCATTGCTGCTTTGGGGGATGAAGCACAGACGTTAGCCTACACAATGAGCAACCGTCTTCGTATTCGGGGTGTGCAAACGGAAGTCGATTATGCTGGCAAAAGTCTCAAGAGTCAGATGAAAAGAGCGGACAAACTCCGTTGCCGTTATACGCTCATCCTTGGTGAGCAGGAGATTACAGCAAATAAAGCACAATTGAGGGATATGCATGATGCAACACAACAAAGTGTTGATCTTGATTCCCTGGAAGATACCATTATACATATTGTGAAAGGAAAATAATACGTTGACCGATTTTTTGACAACGAAAAAAAGATCGCATTATTGCGGCAGTCTTAACATATCACATGTTGGTCTCGAAGTAATCCTCATGGGATGGGTGCACAGAAGGAGAGATCATGGGGGGGTGATATTTGTTGACCTCAGAGATCGTGAGGGACTCGTACAGGTCGTATGTAACCCGGATGCCAATCCGGATAGTCACGAAGAAGCGCATAAAATCAGGAGTGAATTTGTTTTGGCCATACGAGGCAGGGTGCGTAGAAGACCTGATGGAATGGAAAATCCTGATTTGCCCAGTGGCAAGATCGAAGTTCTGGTTGAAGAACTTGAGATCCTAAACGAGTCAAAAACTCCGCCGTTTATGCTGAATGAGGATTTGGAGGTGTCTGAAAATGTTCGTTTGAAGTATCGATACCTCGATCTTAGGCGGCCTGAAATACAGAAAAACCTCATGCTGCGCAACAGAATCGCCGCCGAAGCACGGCGCTACTTTCAAAAAAATGGATTTATTGAAGTAGAAACACCCTTCCTGACAAAGAGCACGCCTGAAGGGGCACGTGATTATCTTGTGCCGAGTCGCGTGAATCATGGTATGTTTTATGCCCTGCCCCAGTCGCCCCAGCTTTTTAAGCAGTTGCTCATGGTTGCCGGTTTCGATCGATACTATCAAATCGTGAGATGTTTTCGTGACGAGGATCTAAGGGCGGACCGGCAGCCGGAATTCACTCAAATTGATGTGGAAATGTCGTTTATTACAGAAGAAGATATTATCGGAATAACTGACGCTCTTATCGCCGATCTGTTCAAAACCTGTCTCAATAAAGAATTGACGATTCCCTTTCCCAGGATATCCTACGAGGATGCCATGGAACGATACGGCAGGGACAACCCCGATATACGTTTTGGCATGGAATTAAAAGATATTACAGACATCGTCCGGGAGTCAGATCTAAAGCTTTTTCAGGAAACCTCATTAGCCGGCGGCATAGTAAAAGCGGTAAAGATTGATGATGGAAGGAACCTTACGAGAAAAGATCTTGATGGTTTGGCTGATTTCGTCAGCACCTATGGTGCAAAAGGTCTTGCCTGGGCCAGAGTAACTTCCGAAGGATGGACATCACCGATTTTTAAATTTCTTAAACCTGCAGAAGTTGAAAATATCAATAAGAAAATGGAAGCAAAAGAAGGGGATGCGATTGTTTTTCTCGCAGATATTCCCTCTGTTGTAAATGATGCCTTGGGAAATCTCAGGATTCACCTGGCAAAAAAATTAAACCTGATAAATACCGATCAATTTTCTTTTACATGGGTGAATGAATTTCCGTTATTTGAATATAGCGAGGCTGAAAAAAGACTGGTTTCGAAACACCATCCGTTTACATCCCCCATAACGGATGACTTCGTCCTCCTTTCTACCGATCCGGGAAAAGTAAGGGCCAGGGCTTATGATATTGTCTTAAACGGCACGGAGATCGGGGGAGGAAGTATTCGCATACACAGGCAGAATATTCAAGATATGATTTTTAGAGCTCTTGGTCTTGATGAGCAGGATGCAAGAAAGAAGTTTGGATTCCTTCTTGACGCGTTAGATTACGGGACCCCCCCGCATGGAGGTATTGCCATAGGCTTCGACAGGCTTGTAATGATAATGGCCGGTGTTGATTCAATTAGAGACGTGATCGCCTTTCCCAAAACGCAGAAGGCGACATGTCTTCTCATGGATGCACCATCGGAAGTAAGCATAGAACAGCTGATGGAACTTTCCCTAAAAATAGTCTGATATTCATCAATGGAGGACCCCGCCCACAGGGCAGGGCTTCACGTGCATCCTGGGACGGCATCCCATTATCTCTCACAAACTCGTTGTTTGGTACCGCAAAGCGACATCACTTCTTTTAAAGATGTATGCATATTGCTGAGCGAAAAGTCCCCTGCATCTAAAGCGTAGCGTTCTGACAGATTTCATAAATTTCTATTGACAAAAGAGACAGGCATTAATAAATTTGATACTATAGCTAAGGATTTTGTAAGACTTTATTCGGCAGACAGATGCTTTCTGCTTTGTAATGAGACATTGTATATGGTACATAATGGATGGTTTTGGGGATTATTAAATGTCCTCCTTATCGTGAGCCGTATTTCTTTTTTTATTGAAAGACAGGCAGGTGCACCCAAACCCTGTTTACCAAATCAGAGAGCACATGTACCGTTAGACTGAAACCCGCGGCATATTGCCAAAAGGGGCACCGCTGGTTTCTGGGTGCCCTCTTTTTTTGACAACAAAATAGGAGTGATCATTATGGCACGATGGAATAAAGAAAGAAGAGTTCTTGACCACGAGCACACCAAATTCTGGAAGCTTGATCTCAAGGACGTGGTTGAGCCCAATTTACAAAAAAGCGTTTTCCCCTATGATGAGGTAAGCAGGATTGATTTTGACCACAAAATCATTCCGATAAATCCTGCTGAGGACATATTCATTACCGATACTACTTTCAGAGACGGTCAGCAGGCAATGCCTCCCTACACAGTGAAGCAGATTGTTGATCTCTATGCATTGATGAGCAGGCTCGGTGGCGTGAATGGGATAATCAGACAATCGGAATTCTTTCTCTACAGCAAAAAAGATAGAGATGCTGTGGCAAAGTGTCTCGAACTGGGTCTAAAATACCCGGAAATTACGGGCTGGATCAGGGCGCAAAAAGAAGATATCAAACTGGTGAAGGAATCAGGATTGAAAGAAACGGGCATATTAACGTCCGTTTCTGACTATCATATTTTCCTCAAGCTGAATTTGACACGAAAAAAAGCGCTCGATGATTATATGGGTATTGTGAAAGACATTCTTGAGGAAGGTATCGTGCCGAGGTGTCACTTTGAAGATATCACAAGAGCGGAAATCTATGGATTCTGCATTCCTTTCGCCATTGAGCTCATGAAGCTGCGTGAAGAAAGTGGCATCGATATTAAAATACGGCTTTGCGATACCATGGGATACGGCGTGACATATCCGGGTGCATCACTGCCGCGAAGTATTGATAAATTAATCAGGGTTTTTGTCGAGGAAGGAGGTGTTCCCGGTCATCTGCTTGAATGGCACGGCCATAACGATTTTCATAAGGCCCTCATAAATGCCTCAACAGCCTGGCTTTATGGATGCAGTGGTGCAAACGGAACATTGCTGGGTCTGGGAGAAAGAACGGGCAACGCTCCCATTGAAGGTCTTATCATTGAGTATATCGGCCTTAGGGGAACAAATAATGGTATCGACACCACGGCGATTACTGATATTGCCGAATACTTTGAGAGTGAAATTGGTGTGAAAATTCCTGTAAACTACCCCTTTGTGGGTGCAGAATTTAATATTACCAAAGCAGGTATCCATGCGGACGGTCTCATCAAGAATGAAGAAATCTACAATATCTTTGATACTACAAAGATATTGAGGAGACCCATAGTAACCATGATCACCGATAAATCAGGGAAAGCCGGTATTGCCCACTGGATCAATACGCGTCTCAGCGCAAAAGGTAAAGCGATTATCGATAAAACACACCCTGGTGTTTCTAAAATCAACAAATGGGTTATGGAACAATACGAGTCTGGCAGGATAACCGGGATATCCCATGAAGAACTTGAGAGAATGGTTCGCAAATTTCTCCCGGAACTCTTTATGTCTGATCTGGACAAAATCAAGTACATGGCGACTCAGGCTGCGATGGACGTTGTCAAACAGGTAATCGATCATCCCGTAATGAAGACAATGAAACCAGATCTTCAGGAACCGATTATGCAGCAGACTATTGAAGAAAATCCATCTATACAGTTTGCCTATGTGGTAGATATGAACGGCAAAAAGACAACAAAAAATATTACCAACATCGCTGACAGGGCAAAATATGAAAACTATGGGGTCGGTACAGACCAGTCCGATAGAGAATGGTTCATCAAGCCCCTGCAGACAGGGAAGATGTACGTAACCAACTTCTATATATCAAAAATGACAGGCGCTTTATGTATAACGGTTTCCTCTCCCCTTGTCGATGATAATGATGAAATGGTTGGCATATTCGGAGTGGATATAAAATTCGAAGATTGGGTGAAGAGGGTGGAAGACATTGCCGAAGCAACACACATCGCCCTCAGGGAAGAATATGAGGCGAAATCGAAGTTGGACCGCTGGATCTAATAGTATGTGACGGATTCATCGATAATCCACTGGTCATATGGACAAGCATTTCTATATCCCGGTGAATGGGCAAGTTCTCTAATAAACCTGGAGGGGCAATGGGTTATATAACCTGCGCCCCTTGTATAATTGAGCAAAGGGTAACAGAGATAAAGCTGATCCTTTGCCCTTGTCGTTGCAACATAGAAGAGCCTTCGTTCTTCTTCTTCACCGTCCGGATCTTTCAAAGCGCGTGCCAGAGGAATCATTCCATCTGAACACCAAATCATTAACACGACAGACCATTCAAGTCCTTTTGCTTGATGGATCGTGCTGAGAATGATTTTGTCACCATTCATTTCATCCAGATCAGCGTCATTCGTTTCGGATATATTTGTCATCAGGGCCATTTCACCTACAAAATCTTCCAAGGAATGATACTTAGCAGAGAACTTCGATAGTTGTTCCAGATCGTCTTCTCTGGAAGCTGCATCAGTATATCTCCTTTGCAGGTAATCCCTGTAGCCGCTTTCCAACACTATTTGGATAATCCTTGAAGGACTTGCGCCGGGCATAGATTGTGTGAGTCTTTGGAATGTCCGCTGGCAACTTACCATACCCTGCCGTGCCGATTTTGTTACTCTCTTCAGCAAATCCTCGCTTTGCACCGCGATAACAGGCGATTGCGTCGACAGCAGATACTTCCATATTTTTTCCGCTGTTGCCTTACCAATCTTATTGTAAAGTCCGAGTATCCTCTTCCACGCCGTTTCATCAAGAGGATTTACAATAATTCTCATGTATGAGATTACATCCTTAATGTGGGCATGTTCAAAAAAACGAATTCCGGAACGGATTTCAAAAGGAATACCCCTGCGCATCATCTCCATCTGCAATTCCATGGAATGATAGTGAGCCCGATACAGCACCGCTATTTCACTCAGCAGAGCACCCTCCCCTATCAGCTCGAGAATCCTCTGGGAAACGAAATTCGCCTGCTGCAGCACGTCTCTTACCGGCACAAGAATCGGTTTTACTCCTTTGCTTCTCACAGACCTGAGAGTTTTTTGATACTGTTTATCATTATTCACAATGCTCATGTTCGCCAGATGGAGGATTTCCGGGGTACTCCTGTAGTTGGTCTCAAGCTTGAAGACTTTGCAATCCGGATATTTTTCAGGAAATAAGAGTATGTTTTCAAAATTCGCGCCTCTGAACGCGTATATACTTTGGGAATCATCACCGACTGCCATGATGTTTCCATGGTACGACGCCAAACTATCCACTATTTCTGCCTGGATTGTATTGGTATCCTGATATTCGTCAACGAGGACATTGGTAAACTTCTCCGCATAGGCATGCAGGATATGGGGATATTCTGCGAGTATTTTTTTACAATTGACGAGCAGATCATCAAAATCCATGACGTTCAGCTTGGTCTTACGAATGCAATACTGTGCTGCAACCTTCCCTATGTCGTCACCACAAAAATAAAAATAGGGGTACCTTCTTTTTACCACCTCTTCAATGGTAATTCCCGTGTTCACGGAAAAACTGATAAGATCCCTCATGACATCTCCCTTGGGAAACTTTTCATTTTTCGCGTTAAGCCCTATTTCGGATGTACATTGAACAATCAACTGCGCTGAGTCGTCAGAGTCTAAAATAGAGAAGTTGCGCTCATATCCTAAATAATGTGAATTTGCTCTCAGGATAAGATGGGCAATATGATGAAACGTCCCTCCCCACATATGACTTAAATCGCGATCAGTGAGGGCATTTACTCTTGAAAGCATGGTGCGCGCGGCCTTGTTGGTGAAGGTTGCCAATAATATTCTTTCCGGCTTTACTCCCGTTTCTATTAAGCGTGCAACCCGGTAGGTCAAGGTTCGGGTTTTCCCGCTTCCTGCACCGGCTATGACGAGAATGGGACCGCGTTCCTCCATTACTACATGCAGTTGTTCAGCATTAAGCTCTTTCTCGTAATCAATCATTAAGATAAAAGCCCGTTTCTTTTGCGTACTCGAATTGTCTTTGCCAGGGTATGTTTGGATGGGCCTTTTCAAAATGTTCCGTACCGATAAGCTTCAAGGATTCAGCGTCAACTTCTACAGGATTATACCCAGCGACAAAACCTAAATCATGAAATATTGGGGGATTTTCTCCAGGCAGACAATCGCACTCAGCCGTGATGTTGAGAAGAGCATTTATTATGATACTTTTGCCTTTAATGCGGCTCCATACGGCTGCTGCAGTTTCAATCAATTTTTCCTGAAAAACCTTATCGTCAGTGCTCCACAGTATCTTGAGTGCCATTTCCGGACAGAGGCCAATACATTGTGCACAGCCGATACACGTAGCAAGGTCATACACGGGATATCCATCATCGCCACACTTTGCCGCTCCCGCCGGACAGACTTCAACACATACTCCGCAGCGAGTACATTTTTCTCTTTTCATGGAGGGCCGTGCATCCGCATGCATGCGCTGCTTCTGCGCTCTCGACGCAAAGCCCATTGATATATTTTTAATAGATCCACCGAAAACAGCAGCCATATGACCTTTAAAATGAGAGAAAATAACAAACCCATCCGCTTTTTCTATAACAGAAGCAACCTGGACAGTCTGAAAATATTTGAAACCTGAAGGTATCTCCACTATATCGCGACCATCCATGCCATCGGCGATTATAACGGGGCATCCGAGGTAATCGGCGGTATAACCATGCTCTTCCGCCGTTTTTAATGCATCAATGCCTGTGCGACGTCCACCTGAATACAGTGCCGTTGTATCGAAAACAAAAGGTTTAGTACCCTGCTTAAAGAGCCATTCGACAATTTCTTTCGCGTACACCGGCGGTAAAAAACTGTGATTGCCTCTCTCACCCCAGTGAAGTTTAATACCCACTTCAGTACCGGCTATAAAAGGAGTTTTTATATCTCCGAGTAATGAAGAGAGCTTCTTCGTGTATTGACCGGGGTCACCTTTAATGCTGCGAAATACAACATGCGACATACTATTCCTCCCTCTGCTGAGCAAAATGATGCACACAATAGTTGACTTGAAGTTTTCTGTCAAGAAAGATGCCAGCGCAGGAGAAGATGGATAGCGCTTCAATTACATGGTAAATAATGATATGCGTCACACCATGGGCCTTATTTTGACGTCATTTCTTCTTGACACATACCATTCTTTTTCTTACATTGACTTATTACATTGCTGGGATATATTAACTGAAAAATATGGTGAACATAATATAAACAACATTCGTGAGTGGAGGCTCCATGACGGGATTACGGATTGACGCTGAAAGAAAAAACATTCTCATCATCGACGACTCATCTGATGATGTTGCATTCATGAGTTCCTTGCTAAAGGATCACTATAAAACGAAAATAGCCACGAATGCCGATAAAGCTATTCAAATCGCATTTTCAGAAAATCCTCCGGATCTCATTCTCATCGATAACCTTATGTCGGGGATGGTAGGATATGAATTGTGCCGCCATTTCAAGAAAAGTCCCGAAACGGAAGATA
>PDVJ01000038.1_pt1 | contig 33639 bp, 28 predicted proteins | sample 1369811 | NCBI WGS metagenome assembly PDVJ01 (sample SAMN07795376, study PRJNA414565) | Alkali sediment metagenome, whole genome shotgun sequencing project. | reverse complement strand
TTCATGTTATAATTCGTCTGTGCGTACTCGGAAACATTACGGGTAACCGGATAGGTATTTTCCCATGTTATACCATTAATAATTTGACGCTCGGTAACCATTTCAGTGTACGTCATTTGTCCTTTCGGAATTAAAAAGCGTGTCGCACCAACAGAATGTGCCGCATCTATCTTGTACGGAATTCCTCCAATCGGACCGATACTTCCATCTGGATTGATCATTCCGGTCATGACCGTTTTATTGTCAAGTGTCCAATTCTCTAAAAGTGAGATCACCGCGACCGTCATAATCCCACCAGCAGATGGACCACCGATCATAGGAGAAGTCGTTCGAACAACAAAGAAGAAATCACACGTACCAGGATCAAGGTGAGGCCGTGAGTCAGTGCTTACTAGCGCACTAGCAACTTTCACCGCGAGACGAGCAGAACCTTGCATATCCACATCAGTAAGCGGGAGTGTATCAACAAACACCCGTCCACTACCATTTCCCTGAATCGAAACGGTGATCGTAGAAATCACTCCGATATACCCCGTTCCTAGTTGAGAGACCGCCGGTGCATATACCGTAACATTCCGATACTCTAGAGAGATATGTCCTTCTGAAATCGTCCCAGAAGGGAGTCCAACTGAGGAGGGAATACAAGAAAAACAGAGAAGACAAACACCTAATATTATCAAAACGATCTGGTTTTTCATAGGCCTGCCCCAAATTAATTCTGGTCTAATACTATATCATATACAAATAGATTGCTGTGTAATAATTGTACTATCAACAGGAGTATTTTCCTCAGGGTTCTTGAAAACATCTCAGGTTTCATCCCCGATATTTTTAAGTAGGTTCACAGGATACCATCTCTCGTTTATAACCATCCACTCAACAGTTGTCAGAGAAACATGTTGGGAGCTGGAGGAAGCCTATATGGTACAACTACATGAAATGATCCTACGAGACGGACATCAATCATTACTTGCTACGAGAATGCGAACTGAAGATATGCTGCCAATTGCGGAAAAACTTGATCAAGTTGGATTCTTCTCACTTGAGGTTTGGGGTGGCGCAACCTACGATGTCTGCATCAGGTATCTGAACCAAGACCCCTGGGAACGATTAAACAAACTGAAAAAAGCAATGCCAAACACACCTCTGCAGATGCTTGAGCGAGCAATGAACATTGTTGCGTACTGGAATTTCCCTGATGACGTTGTAAAAAAGTTCATCCACCTTGCAAAGAAAAACGGATGTGATTATTTCCGTATCTTCGATGCCTTAAACGACCTTCGCAATATGAAAGTCCCGATGCAAGCGGCCAAAGAAAACGGTGGACATGTACAAGCATGTTTGAGTTACACAATTTCACCAATTCATACAGTTGATTATTTTGTCGATAAATTCATTGAATTGAAAAAAATGGGTGCGGATTCTGTCTGCATAAAAGATATGGCAGGGATGATTTCGCCGAAACGCGCCTATGACATTATCAAAGGAACCAAAGACGCTGGCGTTAACCTACCGATGGATCTTCATTCCCATTATACGAGTGGGATGACTGGGATGGCGTACCAGCGAGCAGTCGAAGCAGGTGCTGACATCCTCGATACATCAATGTCTCCAATCTCAGGAGGTACTGCTGCTCCTGCGACCGAAAGTGTTGTTGCCGCGTTACAAGGAACAGAATGGGATACGAATTATGATCTAGAGTTACTTATTGAATGCCGGACATATTTCCTTAAAATCTGGGAGAAGTACCGACATCTCCACCGATTCGATGCGTTGAAGGTGGATCCAAGTGTCACACTTCATCAAGTCCCTGGTGGTATGCTTTCAAACCTCATCTTCCAGCTAGAGGAGCAGGGTGCTCGTGATAAATACCGACAAATCCTCGATGAAACCGCGCGGGTGCGAGAAGAACTCGGGTTTCCGCCTCTTGTGACACCTACCAGTCAAGTTGTTGGAGTCCAAGCAGTCATGAATGTGTTGCACGGACGATACAAAGTCATTCCGAAAGAAACAAAGGATTACTGCCGCGGTATGTATGGGAAACCTCCTGCGGAGATCAAACCAGAGGTCATGAAGAAGGTTCTCGGACCGAGATGGAAAGAAGATATTATCGATTGCCGACCATCAGATTTATTAGAACCTCTCTGGGATCAGAAGAAGAAAGAATTAAAGGAAATCGATGGCGGATCACTCATAAAGAAAGAAGAAGACATCATGACCTATATTCTCTATCCCCAAGTAGGTTTGAAATTCCTGAAAGGCCAAGCAATCGCAGAGTTCACCTCTGACGGTTTACCTCTCCCCATTGATCACCAATTTACAAGAGCGATGGTGAAACAATCATTCCCTGAGGTAAAACAACTCTGGCTTGAGACACAGCCTCCTGAAAAACGAGGAGGATCAATACAAATTCCAACAGAATTCCAAGTTGAGGTCGATGGAGAACCATACGAAGTCAAGGTCATCCCATCTGGTGGGTATCTTGTCGCTGGTGCAGGAGGTACAACCCCGCAAGAAAAACCAAAGGATGTCGAAGGTGGCATTAAATCAAGCATGCAAGGGACCATCCTGAAAGTAAAAGTAAAGAAAGGTGACAAAGTCAAGAAAGGGGATATAATCGCTACTATTGAAGCAATGAAGATGGAACAAGAGATTAAATGTGAAGCAGAAGGGGAAGTTAAAGAGATCTTCGTAAAAGAAGGAGCTCCGGTTAGTAGCGGAGATCTTCTCATGCAGATCCTCTAAAATTGGTGATGTATCATGTTGAATAAAGTGCTCATTGCAAACCGCGGGGAAATTGCAATACGAATCATGCGGGCGTGCAAAGAGTTCGGGATTGCGACCGTTGCCGTGTACTCGGATGCTGATCAACACGCATTATTTGTTAAATACGCCGATGAGAAGTACAATATCGGCCCAGGTCCAGCAAGTCAAAGTTATCTGAATAAACAGAAGATCATCGATGCTGCGTTGAAATCCGGCGCGGAAGGGATCCACCCGGGTTATGGGTTTATGGCGGAGAACTCTGAGTTTGCGGAAATGTGCAAAAAAAATAAGATTGAGTTCATCGGTCCGCCGGTTTCCGCGATGAAACTCATGGGATCAAAGATTGATTCGAAGAAATCTATGATTAAAGCAGGTGTTATCGTCGTCCCTGGAGTTACGGAAGCGATTGCTGATCATGAACGGGCAAAAGACATCGCCCATGAGGTCGGTTATCCAGTAATGTTGAAAGCCTCGGCTGGTGGCGGAGGAATTGGGATCCAACAAGTAGATGACGAACAGCAGATGGAAAAAGCGCTCTCTACAGTCCGACAGCTTGCAAAGAACTCGTTTGGCGATGATTCTGTTTTTATTGAGAAATTCATCGAGAACCCGCGTCATATCGAGTTCCAAGTGATCGGTGATAAGAAAGGCCATCTGATTCATTGCTTTGAACGTGAATGCAGCGTTCAACGACGACATCAGAAGCTTATCGAGGAAACACCGTCCTGTGCTTTGACACCTGAGCTAAGGAAAGAGATTGGTACACAAGCAGTCCTTGCAGCAAAAACCGCAGGATACTACAATGCAGGTACCTGTGAGTTCATGTTTAAAGATGGAAAATATTATTTCCTTGAGATGAACACCCGGCTGCAGGTGGAGCATCCAATCACGGAGGTGACAACTGGTGTTGATCTCGCACGAGAACAGCTCCGTGTTGCTTCAGGTTTGGAACTTGAATATGAACAGAAGGATATTCACCCACGTGGCCATGCGATTGAATGTAGGATTAATGCAGAAGACCCATTGAATAACTTCATGCCAGCTCCTGCGAAAATCATCCGATATGCAGAACCGAGTGGTCCTGGTATCCGTATTGACTCTGGCGTCTACCCTGGGTTTACGATTCCACCATTTTACGATTCCATGATAGCAAAACTCATTGTTTGGGGTGAGGATCGTCCCCGGGCGATTGAACGAATGAAACGAGCACTCTGGGAATTCCAGATTGGCGGCGTGCGAAACAACATCCCGTTCCATCAAGTCGTCATGAATAACGCTCAATGGCGTTCAGGTACCTACGATACCAGCTTCATTCCCCGGTACAACATCCTTGACCAAGTCGTAAAATATGTGCAAGAGACAAAAGCGCAATCATCTGGGCCGAAGACCGCGGCGGCGATGGCAGCGGTCCAAGCAGTGATTATAGCTTCGAACAGCGGTCAACAGCAGAAATAATCAATGTCTAAACGTTGTATGAAAGAGAGAGCATTTGTAAAAAAAACACGAGAGTTCTCAAAAAGATTACATATCGATGTTGTTAAAAATCTGCTTGTTTTCGATGAACTTGATTCCACGAATAGTACCGCAAAGGAACTTGCACTCGCTGGTGCGGAAGAAGGAACCGTTGTTCTCGCCCGAACACAAAATCAGGGGCGTGGACGTTTTGATCGCATCTGGCAATCACCAGAAGGTGGTATCTATCTTTCTTTTATTCTTCGACCGAAGGTATCAGCGGAGAAGACATCACTTCTCCCCTTTGTTGCTGCACTCGCTCTTACCAAAACCATTGACTCATATGGTCTTCATGCAACCATTAAATGGCCAAACGATGTCCGGGTGAATGGTAAGAAAATCGCAGGGATCCTTCTTGAATCAGAAGTAATTGGACACTCGAGCAACTATGTGGTGGTTGGGATTGGGATGAATCTCAATATCGACATAACGCATTTCTCCACAGACATTCAACCTAAATCCACGTCAATGAACCATGAGTTAGGTAGTGCTGTTGATTATCATGGATTCCTAAGGATATTCTTCATACAGTTTGGGAGCTTTTACAAACTTTTCCTAGAACAACAGTACAATAGAATTATCGATGAATGGAAAACCTATACGGACACGCTTGGTAAAACAATTCGCGTGGAAACATCCACAGAAACACTTCAGGGAATAGCCTCTGATATCGACCAGTCGGGGTTTCTTCTTCTCAGGACCCAACAGGGAGAAATAAAAAAAATAATGAGTGGTGATTGTTTGTATTTCGATGAGTTAAACCATACTTGACATGAAACTCGGTGGTGTTCCTACTGTGATATACACTACCTTTTCACCACCGGTATTTCGTGCATGATGTGTCAACATGGATTTATGCCAGAGGATGTCTCCTTCTGAGAGTTTAAAGGTCTTGTCACCAACTGTATATTCCATTTCACCCTGCAGAACAAGATGCATTTCCTCGCCATCGTGTTGAAACAATTTTGATTCCGTGTGAGGATCAAGTTCTGCGATGATCGCTTCCATCATATGGGATTTTACCATTAATCGATAAAGCTTCCCTGGTTTCATCGTTTTATTTTTTTCCTCACCGTTTTTAATAAAAACGACGTGCTCATCCATAGTTATCATCCTTAGAAGAACATATGGACTAATAAAGATTTCCAAATTCTTTCAAATGGTTGCTTTTTTCAAGAAAATTAAGTCATTTTAAGCAAAACTATAAATAATTAACGGTGTTAAGTATGTAATTGATAAGGGGAAAATTATATGAAAAAAATATCTTCAACCATGGTAAAAATGGTGGTGGTGTTCCTTGCAGTCTTTTCATTAATCATCGCAGCAAATGCAGGATATGTATCTAGTAACCTGAAATCTCAAAAGACAACACAGATAATGAATACCCAAACAGCTTTTTATGCAAATATCACCTTCAACCTGTATGAAGGTGAAGGGTGCGAACAAGGTTGTATTCCACTTCGAGGCGTAACCATAAACGCTACTAGCAGAGATATTGAACATCATAACACATCTGGTGTGACTGATGATAACGGTAATTGTGTTCTTCAACTCATGTATACAACGTATCGAATAAGCATCCAAGAAAAGGATCATGAATCTGTGCTTTTTGATTTTGAGGTCATCGACGACCAAGCGTTCTCATTCCTAATAAAAAAAATAGAAACATCATCGAATCGTTTCTCATTCATCCAGATGATGCTACAAAAGATACTATTTGCTAAAAAATTAATACAGTAACTGTCGTTGAACGAAAACATGAATACAAAACAAGATATTCCAAAAAAAGCGTACGACCTTGCATTCCAATATGAAGCAAAATTGGGGAGTTGCCCGCAATGTGTGCTTGCTGCCTTGAAAGAAACTCTTGATGTAGGCAATGAAAATATTTTCCAGGCGGCTCAGGGACTGACTGGTGGTACTGCGTTGTCGTCACAAGGCACATGCGGTGCGCTTGCTGGTGGGATGATAGCTATTAGTTCTCTTATAGGGAGAACCTACCATGAGTTTACTGAGGGACAAAAAAAACGACTTGTGTTTAAATACACAAAACTTTTGTATGATAAATTCATCGAGGAGTATGGATCTCCGCTCTGTTGTGATGTTCAAAAAAAGCTCTTCGGGCGAAGTTACATTCTCTTGGATAAACAGGATTATGAGGCGTTCGAAAAAGCTGGTGCACATGTCGATAAATGCACCAGTGTTGCAGGCAATTCCGCAAGATGGACTGCAGAGATCATTCTTAATGAACTGCAAACCAATACCTTGTAACAGATAAGTATTTAAATTGACGGTTCAATAATATGGAAGGGGAATATATGAAAAAATACGATAAAACGGTACGGGGAAGTAGTAAGGTTTTTTTTATCTCAGTTATATTACTAATCACCTCGTTCTCTGGTATGGTACTGGCGAGTCATGAACAACCCCCTCATTCTATAACAATGACATATTCGTTTCTATCGCCGACCTTCTCAAAAATATCTATTAAAAATGATGTTTATGATCAAATACTGCTTCAAAACGCACCATGTTCTGGATACCCTGGCGAACCATTCTTACCGACAAAAGGAGCATACCTCCTGCTTCCACCCAACACAAGGGTCAATACCATTGCGATTAACGGTGAGAAAACATTTGTTGGCTCAGGATTTGAGATAGTTCCGTGTGGAAAATCGATTCCACTTACACCACATGCTGTTGATGCAGCCCCCACGCCAAACACTGCAGTGTATACCTCTAGTAATCTGTTCCCCGGTCGTTTATTTTCCGAAGTCGGTGTGTATCAGTTCCGAGGGTATTCAATTCTTGTGCTGATGCTTCATCCAGTTCAATACATCCCTCTCACAGGAGATCTGTTTTATTACCCGATAATGAAAGTGACGGTTACCTTAACTAAAGAAACGTTTGAGAATTCGCTGTACCGTAGTTTACCCCAAGATAGCAATGACCTACTTACGAAAATTGATAACCCGGCAGTCGGAAGCACTTATCAACAACTTTCACCACATAAGATGGTATCAAAACAGTGTGACCTCCTGATTCTCACGACGGATAGTTTGAAAAGTGGTTTTATGCCACTCGCAGAACAACACAATGCTACGGGCACCAGGACGATCATTCGAACCCTTTCGGATGTCGGTGGAAATACACCAGAGAAAATCAGAGATTATATCAGAACGGTCTACACAACATTGGGGATTCGTTACGTCTTATTGGGTGGCGATGCACATGTTGTCCCTGCGAAAATGTTGTGGGTTGAAGGAATGGATGAGAACATCTATCCGTATGAAACCAATATGCCTGCCGATTTGTATTACGCGTGTCTTGACGGTACCTACAACTACGATGGAGATGAGAAATGGGGCGAGCCACACGATGGAGAGAATGGCAATGATGTTGATCTTATCGCAGAGGTGTACGTCGGACGAGCTTGTGTAGATAACGCAGAGGAGGCGAATAATTTCGTCCAGAAGACGGTTGAGTACCTCTCTCTTCTACCGGGTGAAACCTACCTTGGAGATGCCACGTTTGCTGGTGAGTACCTCGGCGATTATGGAATCGCTTCGTTTGGGGGAACCACTCTTAATCAACTTATCAATGGATCAAGCGAAAACGGTTTTACTACCATTGGAATACCAGCCAGTTCTTATAACATCGATAAGCTCTATGACGAGAATTACCCTGGTTTTGACCCGAATAATCCCTGGGGGACAGGATGGCCAAAAGAAGAAATAATCAACCGGATTAACAACAGTGTCCATCTGATCAACCATGATGGACATGCTAATTACGAATATAACATGAGAATGAACACGGGGGATGTCAATGGACTTACCAACAATGACATGTTCTGTTTCGTGTACTCCCAAGGGTGCATGTCAGGCGGATTTGATAATCCTGCAGGAGGAGATTGCATTGCTGAGTATTTCACCGTGAAAAATACAAATGGTGCGTTTGCGGGGATTTGGAATGCTCGGTATGGATTTTTCTGGTCATATAGTACCGATGGTGACTCACAACGATACCACCGGCAGTTCTGGGACGCGGTCTTTGGAGAAAATATAAAAGAAATTGGACGGGCAAATCATGACTCCAAAGAAGACAACCTCTTCATGATTCAACGGTCCTGCATGCGCTGGTGTTATTACGAGACTAATCTGTTTGGGGATCCTGCAGTCGCGTTCGTGAATGCATCAGGAAAGCCTCAGCTGAGCATCAGCGGCGTAAAAGGTGGTATGGGAGTCGTTCAAGCTTCTATTCTCAATAACGGGGAGGTACCGGTGAGTAATATTCCCTGGAGCATCTCAGTAAATGGCGGAATATTCGGGTTTGTCAACATATCCTATGAAGGCTCCCTTGCAACACTTACAGTCGGGAATACCACGACCGTCCAACAGGAAAAAACTATTTTTGGGTTCGGAAAAATCTCTATTCAGGTTGACGTCAAGTACGCAGAGAAATGGAATGGAACGGGTTTTATCCTTGGTCCGTTTGTCTCACGAGTCATTCGTATTTACTAAGGAAACCATCAGATTAGATGAGAATAGACACCATCTCATTTTTTTCATCAGCATTACTACATTCATTCAGTGAATAAACCATAAAAGTACCATGGTGATTCACCTATCTGCCATGGTGAAGAACCTTCTGAATAAAGCAAAACTCGTTCTTCCATTCATTGGACTTATTATTCTTGCCTACATTTTCTACTCACTTGATGTTCATAAAATCATAACCGCGTTTCTCTCCATCGAGCCGATATTTATTATATACGCTCTGCTCCTCACCATCCCACTTCTTTTGATCCGAAATGCTGCATGGCAAATAATTTTGCGAGAACAAAAGATAACCGTTGGGTTTTTTTATTCCCTGAAAATCTATCTTATTGGCCTATTCTACGGCAGTATCACCCCAGGATATTATGGGCAGTTGATGCGCGTCCCGTACCTAAAAGAAAAAACCGGCGAACCATTTGGGAAACTCTTTATTAATACCATTATTGAGACCTTTGTCCATTCGTTCTCGCTATATGGAATGATGATTATCGGAGCCTTAATGGTGATCGGGACGCTTCCGGAATTACTTCCGATCACAATTGTGTGGATCCTCTGTTTTGCTCTTTTGTGTGTGTATTTTACAAAGAAGGATCGTGGCGAAAAATTCTTCAGAATCATCATCAACTATCTCATTCCAAAAAAGATCAAACCCCATTTTAACGCATTTGTTGATACATTCTACATTGACTTTCCTCGTTTTAAAACGATGATCATTCCCTATGTTTTAGGTATTATTACCTGGATAATCGTATTTTCACAGGAATATATGATTCTATTGGGATTACGACTTCAGATTCCGTATTTTGCATTTCTCTTACTCTTTCCAATAGCAAATACAGCAGGTTTTATCCCGATTACATTTGCTGGGTTAGGAACAAGGGAGTTTACCGCTATTTTTATTTTTACGACACTTTTCCAAGTGGCGGGAGAACAAATTCTAGTGTTGTCGCTTGTTGGTTTTATTGTCACTGATCTTTTCTTGGGATTTCTTGGGTTTTTACTTTCGCTTACCGAATCTCGGATCACAACAAGTTTACCTTAGATGTCTCTTAGACTTACACGCTTTGCTGCACCGATTCCAGGAATACTCAGGTGTTTTGCTATCCGGTCAATGATTTCCGTTGATACGATCGTTAAGATAAGATAGATGACTGCGATCATCGCAAACACCTCAAGGTATCGGAAGGTGTGCGCTGCGATGAATTTCCCTTCTGCCGTTAATTCTGCAACCTGGATGATATACGCAATTGAAGAATATTGCAATAGATAAATGAATTCGTTTGACCAGGCAGGTATAGAGATACGTAAGGCTTGGGGGAGGATGACATGCTGTATCGATTGAAGTTTGTTCATTCCGAGAGATCTTGCTGCTGTCATTTGACCAGATTCAACAGATTGTATTGATCCTCTTAGATATTCAGCTTGGTATGCCCCGCTGTTGATAGCTAATCCAATTAAGGCTGCCTGAAGCGGTGAAAAAATTATTCCTACCGAAGGAAGACCAAAATAAATAATGAATAACTGTACAAGGAGTGGTGTGCCACGGATCAGTTCGATGTACCCGACACAGAAGCCATTAACGATTTTATTCCCATAGACGCGACCTAACGCAAGGACAATTCCTAAGAAAAAACCAACGGCAATTGAAACAAAGGTAAGGAGAAGAGTGTATCCTAACCCATTCAGAAGATTTGGCAGGGAACTCAGGAAGAATTGACCAAAATCAGTTGCCATTTATCCTCCTGTCTCTTCTTCGCCATATAACGCACCGATTCTCCCAAGGAACTCTCTCGTTCGCGCTAATTTTGCATTCGTAAACATCTCTTTTGGCGAGCCCTGTTCAACAATAACGCCTCCTTCCATGAAGATAATCTCATCAGCAACATTTCGTGCAAACCCCATTTCATGAGTAACGACAAGCATCGCTACCTTGCCGCACAGTGATTTCATGACATCAAGGACGTCCCCAATGAGCTCAGGGTCGAGTGCTGACGTTGGCTCATCAAATAAAATGACATCAGGGTCCATTGCTAATGCTCGTGCGATCCCTACTCTTTGTTTCTGGCCACCGGAAAGCTGTGCAGGGTATTGATTTGCTTGTGCTTCCAAACCAACTCGAGTAAGTTCTTGCATTGCTCGTGTTTGTGCTGCTTCTTTTTCTATTTTTTTTACTTTTTCTAACCCGATGCTGACATTTCGTACTGCAGTGAGATGATTAAACAAATTAAAATCCTGGAACACAAATCCTATTTTTTCTCGGATTTTATTGATGTTTGTCTTCGGATTCGTAATTTCTTCCCCGTCAAGCCACACCTGACCTTTGTCAGGGGGGCTGAGCTGGTTGATACAGCGAAGAAGCGTGCTTTTTCCGGTTCCACTTGGTCCGATGATGACCTTTGTTTCCTCTTTCTCCATGGTAAATGAGACTCCTTTGAGAATCTCAACGTCCCCATAGGCTTTGTAAATATCCTTTACTTCCAGCATTGCCATAAATGCTTCCTCCTTTGTTTCATCGGTGAGCCTCCGCTTGATATCCTGCCATTTGATATTTTTTTTCGACATAGCGGAGGATTTTATTTGCGGTAAACACAAGTAAAAAGAAAATGAGGGCGATAAGTAAAAACACCACAAGAACAAGGTCAGGGTCTCTTACCTGGATATACCGGCCTTGTCTCATTAATTCAATAACGCCGATACCAAATGCAAGTGAGGTATCTTTAAGAAGAATCGTGAATTCATTTGACCATCCCGGGATTGAAAGTCGAAGCATCTGAGGCATTATCACATGGCGAATAGCTTTGAGTTTACTCATCCCTAGCGAGTATGCTGCATGGATTTGTCCTTCAGGGATAGAGTTGATTGCCCCACGATAAATCTGTGCTTGATACGCCGCACTTCTTAGCCCTAGACCGAGCACGGCAGCGGTGAATGCATTAAAGTTTATACCAATCTGAGGAAGCCCAAAATAAAGGAGAAAGAACAGTACTAAGAGTGGGATTCCTCTAAGAACTTTCTCATAGATTAAAATTAAATAGGCAAGCGGTCGTGATGCATAGGATCGACCGGTTGCAAGAGCGATTCCAAGAGTCGTCCCAAGTACGATACCAACTGCAGTGAGAAGAAGGGTGATTAAAAGTCCATCAAAGAGTGAGGGGAGTGATTCTATCAGCGTGTCAAGCGCCAAAGGATCACTCCAGGTCCACGTTAGGTTGTAAAGTATTTCTCAACGAGTTCCGCCCAATAGGTCGTCGCCATAACCGCTGTTAATCCTGTGTTGATCTTATTTACTAGTTCTGTATTGCCTTTTTCCACCGCAAACCCGTATGATTCATTGGTCGTGATGTTCAGCACTATTTTCACATTTCCATTCTTTGCAAATGCTTTTGCTACAGGTGAATCGATGACAATAGCACCAACTCGCGAAGGTCCGATAATCAAATCAGCGACAGCATCGGTGTACAAATCATAACTCCTAAATTTATCACTGCTTAATTTTTCGGTAGCAACAAGTGTATCGTTCACCCAATCCCATCCCGTCGTTCCTGTTTGAGCACCAATCGTATAATTTTTCATATCTTCAATTGTTGTTATATTTACGTCTGCACCTACCTTCACAAGGACTGTTTGGTTTGAATCATAATACGGGATGCTAAAGTCAACCTGTTGCTTACGTTCATCATCAATTGTCATTGCAGCGGCAATGACATCGATTTTCCCGGTTTGCAGTGCCGGTATCAAGGAATCAAATCCTATGTCCTGGACTTCAACAGTATACCCTTGGTCAGTAAGGACTTTTTTAATCAGATCAATATCAAATCCGATAATGTTACCATTTGTGTCTTTGTACTCAAAGGGGGGAAAATCAGCTGATGTTCCCACAATGATTTTGTTTTCTGTTTCTTGCGTACATCCTGATAATGCAACAGCACCTATTACCATTGCGAGAACCAGGACAATTGAGAATATTTTCTTCTCGTTTTTCATAATTTACCTCACCCTCAAGTGTTAAAGATAATGGTCTTTGTATTATTTAAATATTGTAGTTATAAAAAATTTGGTTCTCTAAGAGGACGAAAACAACGTTTGTCATTGCCTGGTGAGATACTTAACAAGTCCAGGAGTAATAACGGGTTTATTCTCAATTATAGGATATCCAAACGGTAGTATAGTAGAATGAATTTGATCATGGATGATTTCGATTTCTCGTGCAATTTCTATATCTTTGAGGTTCAGACCCAGGCATATTGCTTTTGTTACAAACACGGTTCCATCGATGGAAAGTTGGAATTTTCCAAGGTGCCGTATTTCAAAATCTGATTCGTCACTGATTAGTTTTTTTGTGCGTCCTCGTGGTTTTTCATAGCCGAGAAGTCCGCCGATAATGATTACATCACAACCTGAACAATCATTTGGTGTGAGAGGTTTCTTTGCTTGAGGATCAAGAACAATACATTTTTTGTTGGAAAACACATCTTTTGCTTTTTCTTTTTCAACCTGACCAAGCTTTTTAAGGACTTGTGTTGTTTTTTTGTTTATTACTCTAGTGAAGATAAGATGACCTTTCCAGAGTTTGACAACGTGTTTGTATTCAAGCAGTAGCCATTCCGAAAGTTTTGGTTCGCAGTGTTCAATAACTAGAGTTGGTTGTTTCTTCATACCCTGAAGTACGAGTACAGAAACAGAGGGTAATAATGGTTCCTGCGAAAAAGTATTTGAATCAGATGAGTATCGATGGTATGGTTCTATGGATCGAATAGGGTCGTATGAGATAAAACCGTTTTCGAAAGCTCGTCAAGATATTGTAGTTGTTTCTCAAGAGGGGAAACGACGCTTGAACGTATACGCGTTACTTCAGATTGATGTGACTGATGCTCGTGAGATCATCAAAGCGTTAAAAGGAAAAGAGGATATTTCGTTTACCGGTTGGATCATTAAATGTGTCGGTCAAGCAGCCCATGAACATAAACAGGTGAACGCATATCGATTGGGTCGGAAAAAAATCGTGTTCTTTGATGATGTTGATATCCCTATGCCGATCGAACGTGAGATAAATGGTGAAAGTCGGCCACTTGTATATATTGTCCGGAGGGCAAACACGAAAACTGTTGTTGAAATCACTAGGGAAATACGGCAGGTACAATCTCAAGCAATTGATCCAACGATTGAGGTGCTTGGGGAGAATCTGACTCGTCTGGAGAAAATGGTGATTCATGCCCCTATATTTATTAAGAAACTTGGTCTTCATTTGTTGGTCTTCATTTGATGAGACGACAAGGTCTGTTAAAAAAGAAACACCTAGGAACGATCGGGGTGACTTCGATAGGGATGAAAGGTCGGTTCCCTGGATGGGTGATTGGGATGGGTGGACCGATTGCAACGCTCGTTGCTATCGGGGGGATCATGAAGAAACCAGGGGTTGTTGAAGATAAGATCCTTATTCGTGACTATCTCCATGTCACCATTGCAGCTGATCATAGCTTAGTTGATGGTGGTCCGCTTGCCCGATTTATTTCAAGGCTTACAGAGCTTCTTGAAACCGGGTATGGGTTACTCGAAAAATAAGCACTTTATTTTTTTTATCTAAGACTATCGACAGATAACAACTTCGTTATTAGGTTGATAATAATATTAAAAAAAATCATTTTCTATACGCGACATAGATATCAGCTTCAATCATTGTATCATCTTTGTAAAAATGATGGGTGAAGTAAATGTTACCTTTAGCATCAAGCGAACATTCACCAGCCAGAGGTGAGATAATAAGTTCAGGTTCTGTCCACTGCCCAGCAACCTTTTTTGATCTCCACAATCCATATTCTCGTGAAATCCATAATTCAGTTTCGTCCTGGTTCACAAAAGGCCATCCTTCATTACCTGGTGTATTTACTGCCGCAACATTTTCAGGCTCCTGCCATTCATTATTTTCTTTTTTAGAAACCCAGACATCAAGTCCACCTTTTCCACCGTCTCGCTCTGAATGAAAATACAACTCAGTCCCATTACTTGTGATATGCAGCTCACCAACATTGTATGCAGGATTAAAGTCTGCGTTTTTCCAGTTGCTCCATTTTCCGTTTAGAAATTCTGCGGTAAACCAATGCACTCCTGTGTATCCCTCTCTAGCTGAAGCAAACCACATCGTATTTCCTAGGACAAATTCAGCACCATCCAATGCAAGCTTCCCTAGATTCTGCAGGACAACCCGTTTTGGAGAACTCCATGTTCCATTTTCCATTATTGCGACATAAATTCCGGTCACATCATCAAGAACCTGTTTTTCCACAGGAACACGAACATCCGGTGTAAAAAAGAAATACAAGGTATTACCATCGGGCATGATATACGCAGAATCCTCTGCTCCGGCTGTGTTTATAGATGAAGGTAGGGGAACAGGCTCATTCCATTCATCTGAATAGAGTTGAGGGGGATGTACATCTGTTTCTGGTGTTACTTTTGCTATATCAGATGGAATTTTACTTTCTCGATCCAAGGTTTGTTGATTATGAGATCCCTCATTATTCACACACCCGGTAATGAATAGAACAAGAAACAAAAGAACACCAAGAATCATCAGTCGTGGTTCGTTTCCTCCACTCCTATGCATAATACGAGATTATCATATTCATTATTATAACTATATGCATAGAAGAACCACTGAACCAATAGAGTAAATAAAAAAACAGTAAAAATCAAACGGCGAATATATACTATTTAAAAAGATACGGGCATGTAATCTAATTTATGCATTTCTGTAACGTAAAAATAATTGTAGTTCTTTATAGTACCTGGAAATCTTCTATTCAGGTCATCCATAATTTCATGCATTTGGTTTAAACCTTGTACGCGGAACGTAGGCTCCAAATCTGCATGCCCAGCAGTTTTTGTTATATAAAACAAATGAGGATTTTCTTTTAGATAATTTGTTATCGCATCTATTTTACTATAATCCTTCAAATCAATATCAACTTTAAATTGTTGATAACCGAGCTTTGAAATGTTAAATTCTGTTCTGAACCCTTGAATGATACCTGTTTTTTTCAATTTTTTCAACCGTGCAGTCACCGTAGGTATTGTTGAATTTACCTTTTTTGCGATAACAGTAATTGGCATTCGTGCATCAGGCGCTATTATTTTAAGGATTTTAAGATCCAATTCGTCGGCATGAATTTTTTCACCGCAACCGATGACTTCATATTTATCACGGTCTTTTTTATCATAATCCTCTAAAAGATATGAATTGTGAAAATGAAATAGTTGAAAATAAAAAGAAAATTCCTTAACTTGAAAATAATCCCGAAATTTTTTCAAACTATTCTGCCATAACATATAGAATCTACAAGGATCCCTGACCCATAATATGACAACAAGATTGTATTTTCCTTCAGTTGAAGCTATCCAGTATGTGTCATTATTATTTACAAAAAATTCTATAATATCTTTCTGTAGATTCGCTGTGGTATACTGATAGGTGAAGTATATTCGAAAACTTATATACCCTAGTCTGAAGGTGTCAATAATTGTATAGTATCTTTGTATAATTCCTTCTTCTTCTAATCGTTTTATTCGATATTGCACAACGTTTTTTGGCAGGTTGACTTTTTTTCCTATTTGTGTTAGAGATTGTCGTGCATCTAAATCAAGTTGATACAATATTTTTCGATCCTTCAAATCAATGTCAACCATATATATAACAAATAGAAAAATATCCTTAATAAGTTTATCGTTTGTCCAATTTTAACTGTCAATATAGCACATTTTTTATTAGAATCATAGCTAAATTCTACATCAATATAAAAAGAAAGAATTGACAAATACGACCGGATTTGAACGAGTTTTTATAAGACAATCCCAGGAAAACACGCAACTAATAGAATTAAAACAGCGCATCGCATATTCGGCATTAACCTCAAGCATATAACAACGTCTTCGATCAAATAACACGTTTCACCGCAAAACGACGGAGGGCGGATAACAAAGAATCTTCTTGTCTAAGGGAAGTTTTCATAAACTTTTTAAACATATTATAAGATCATTTGAGAAATAATTTCTGGTTCTTACCTACCAATAGGAATTACAAAGAACGGGAGAAAGTTTTCATCCAACTGTAGTAGTGATCGAAGCGCGAGGGTATCGGTTGGTAGGACGATGGTTGCAGAAAGATTCCAAGATATTGCTTCTAACAACACGTTATGAGCAGAGGCTCCTGCTTCAAAGTACCAGAACCGATGATAGATCTCAGCAGACAGATCTTCACCACCAGCAGGACGGGTCATCTTTAAATCGAGAACCGAAAGGATGATCAGCGGAGCAGACGCAATCGATGGCTGAGCGGATGCTTCTGCGGCCTCTAGGCGATGATCACCAGATATACGTTTCATTAGGAACGTCAGTATCGGTAAACCCAAGAAATCAACCGGATATGTACTTAATTTCGTAAGTAGATTCGGTTGGTAGTAAAAGATTCCTTTCTCGGTCACCGCATACATCTGTAAAGGATAATATCCATGGGCACTTGGTACCGTGCGATGTCGTTTCACCGCGTTATTCTGCTGCCCACTTCTATCGATAAATGGGGAAAAACCATAGGTGCACCAGAGGAATTGACTCATCTCATTCCTTGTAAGGGTCCCGTTAAACGATGTTCCTTCGGTTCGCTGGTCTAACGCTGTACAAAGCGACAGTGATGACGTTTGAATCCGTGGAAGCAAAGAAATCCAAAGCGGTCTGTTTTTAAAATTATATGGATGGATCATGTGTCCTAAGGGCATTACAATCATCCCTTCTTCATTTTCTGGGATTTCAAGCGGGTCAATAGCAGGAGGATTCTGCCCGCAGACAACCGTTCCTAAATCCAGCGCATTGGCCATGAACTGGATGTTCTGACCTATTTGCCCTAGTTCAGCACCACCGAATTTTGCATCTACCTTGTTTGTATCATAACACAGACCCAGTTGAATCGGTGCTTTGTATTGCCAGCCGACGATATCACGCCAGTCCCCTTCTTTAAAGAAGACAAGCGAGTGATTCAATGGATTATAGGTATAAGCTGCATCTTCCTTTAACACATAGATAATTCCTGAGTACGTCTCATTGATTCCCGCAATCGTTCGGCCACCATCCGACTGATATCCACAGGCTGCCCAGAGAATGGTTGATAATTCTTCATCGGTCACTGTCTCATTGGTGAATTCACGGACGGACATCCGCCGAAACATAGATTCTTCCAGCGCGATGTCTACAATTAGTGGGGGCGGCAACGGATACTCTGCTTGCGATCCTGCTCGCGATACTGGCATTAAAATGGAACTGCAAAACACTGCAATAATTCCAATAATCAATACTTTCTGTCCCCAATTCTCTTTTTTCATTGACCTTTCACCAAATAATTATAATTTAAACAATGGATATAAATGTTAGCACTACAACTAAAATTCGATTTTTTATTAATTCAATGAGTGGATTTTTTGTCGTGGTCATTTTATCGTTTTGTAAACATTCCTCGATACTTCTTAATACATGGAATGATAAATATAATTGTAGGAGAGTATAACGCACTTGTTATGCTTTCTTAAATAATACGATCCAGCTCCTTTCAACAGGAAAAAAATAGGGTGCATATCCTGCATATTCATCGAGGCATCATCTAATCTTTTTCACTGCAAAAGGGGGAGTAGAACATACACTTAAAGGATGAGATGGTTGACATGATACAAACGCTGACCTTAAAAAATTTTTTTTATGTAAATAATCAAACTACAGGAGTGGCAGAGGAGTAATGAATCGGCAACAACTCACTTATTTTAGAGTCGTTGCCCTTATAATGGCTGGTGTTGTGGCAACACTAACCATATGTAATCTTTTTACCATTGCCACGAAAGGTATTTCTGTTGATCTCCCTGCAGAAGAAGATATTCATTGGTCCATCGACCCGGTGCAAAAAGAAATATTGTTTCGCACGGCGTTCTCAGTAAAAAACCAAGGTGTTTACGATATTAGTGATATTGATATCTCTGCTCAATTAGTGAAAGATGACAGAACTCCTCTGTTCTCTTTTGAAAAACAAGATATGGTGGTCTTACGAGGTAGCAATACAACCTTTGATTTACTTATTCCTATTGATCTTGATAAAATTTCATTTATTGATTGGTTCAGTCTCATGTATAAGAATACCACGCTGCAGTTACTGCTGGACATCGACGCACTCTATATGTTTGGTTTGGTTGAGTTCACTGCGAATGAAGCAATTGATGTCCCATGGTCTCCACCTCTGAATCTCTCAGACAATAAGTCTGTTCAGGCAGGGGTAAAAGGCATCTTATGTCTTTTAAACATCGCACAGAATAAATCAATTGCTTCCCTATCTGATATCATTTCTTTGTTTTCTTTACCGCAGGTCTCCTATATTGCAGATAACGGGTTTGCGTTTTCCCTCAATATCTCCAATTATTCAGAGACAGTGAAAAACATCACCTGTCATATCATCGTACCATTACCCGTGGTCAATGGTGGTTTAGAAGTCACTGTATCCATTCTTGTGGGTTATGAAGCAGGCTGTCCCATGTTTCGAATACAGGAGGTCGGGATACAGTATGCCGACTAAGAAACGATGCATCTCATCAAAGGTCTGGTTGGCTCTATTATTTTATCTGATTATTCCTCTCTGTTCTCTTCTCCTTATTTTGCAGTCGTATCCAGAGCTTTCTAAAGACCAGTTTTATATGCGTATTTATTGGATTGTTCCTACCGCTATAGTCATTGTCTTTCTTGCACAATGGAGTGCCTTCTATCAAAAAGGGGATACGAGGCGATTTCTCCTAAATATCGGATTTTCTGTAGCGACTATGATCTGGATGTTTGGTTTGTTAGGCGGTGGGGTGGTGATTACGACACAATGGAATGGATATGATTTCTCCCTTCATATGGACAAATATATTGTGCTAATCGCGTGTGTCGCCGCACTGAATGTGATCTATTATACGCTTGAATGGAGGGTGTATCGCAAAGACATCATCTCAGTTTTATCGCACAAGGAGAAAAAAACCGGTACGATCATCGAATAAACAGGACACCTTGTTTTTAGATACAGGACCATAATTTTTTTGTTGTTCTCAAAGAAAAATGGTACCCTACTGATTGTCCTTGTTGTTCTTTTTAGTGTAGTTGACCAACTATTTTTTCAATATAAGTGAAAAATTGTCAGCAGATAAAACCAGATATCGAAAGGATTTTTATAACCCAACTAAAAGAATTAAAATGGAGCACCGAATATTCAGCATAGATCTTGGGCATAAAACAACATACAAAGTCATATAACACGTTTAGTGCCATAGGGAGACTGGGCGGGTGACAACGTTGTGATGATAGTTTGGGACGCAAGGTACACTTTTTTCATCATTTTTATTTAATGTAAAAAAGTATGTGTATTGTTTTCTCTTTGTTCAAAAAAACCAGCAGAGACTTTATATAAGAACCAATAATTGTAAAATATAAGGAGAATTATGAAGAAGATAGCGTGTGTTTGTGTGTTGCTGGTTGTGCTGATGTGCTCAGGTTCTGCGGTGGCGTGTACTGGTTTTATGGCTGTGGATGAAGATCAAGTGTTGATGGGGAATAATGAGGATTGGTTATACCCTGATACGTATCTATGGTTTTATCCATCGCAGGCTGGGAAATATGGTAGGATGTACATTAAGTGTGTTTATCCGCTTCCGTCGGATCCTGATTATCTTTCTTCGTTTGCTGGTCTGAATGATCAGGGTTTGTGTTTTGATGTTTTTCTCCACCCAGCTTTACTACCGGTGAATTCTTCGGATAAACCCATGTTCAATGGTGATTTGATGGCGTATTGTCTAGGAGTGTGCTCAACGGTTGATGAGGTGCTTGTTCTTTTTGATCAGTATAATTTGGAGTTCATGGAAGATATCCAATATTTTGTTGTGGATGCGTCAGGGAATTCTGTTATTATCGAAGGTGATCATACAATCCCCAAGCAGGGGAGTTTTCAGGTGGTGACGAATTTTCTACAATCCAACCCTGGACAGGGGTGGTATCCCTGCTGGCGGTATGAGACCGCTGTGAGCATGCTAGAAAACATGAGTGAGCTTTCCGTTGAGCATTTTAGGGATATCTGTGCAGCGACCCATCAGGAGGGGATGTATCCAACGATTTATTCCTATGTCTTTGATCTAAATGCAGGGTTGATCCATCTGTATCATTATTATTCGTATGATGCTGTGGTTACGTTTAATCTCACTGAGGAGTTGGATCTTGGGGTGCATTCGTATTATCTGCCAGGGCTGTTTGAACCAGAAGGTAACCAACCGCCTCGTGTTCCAGACCGGCTGAGCGGCCCAACGTCAGGCAGAGTTGGGGTTGAATGTACGTATTCCAGTGGTTCGTCTGATCCTGATGATAATGTGATGTACTATTTGTTTGACTGGGGTGATGGGACGACCAGTAACTGGGTGAAACAGCAAGACAGTGGTGATGGGGTTGCGACTCATACGTGGACGTTACGGGGGACGTATGAGGTGAAAGTAAAAGCAAAGGATATCTACGGGGTTGAGAGTGATTGGTCTGAGCCGTTGCCGATCACCATGCCAAAAAACCTCTTGCTCGAGGGGAGATTCCCATTCTTTGAACGTCTCATAAATTTTTTCTGGATGTTGTTGATGCCTTGAACAGAGCTTCTTTGGTGTAGAGAAAAAAAAACTATAAAGGACATACACCCTTCTGAAGAGGTGAGAACATATGAATTATGAAAAACAAAACGAAAAACTTGGCATTACGTTAATCCTGAGATCCATATCTATTTTTATTGTATTCGTCATCGTGACGTTTATAACCGCAGGCAGACTCGACTACTGGCAAGGATGGGTGTTCAACGGGTTAAATATTTTCTTTATCATTGTAACCTACATTGTCTTACGGGACAGGAAAGACCTGATAAAAGAACGCCTCAAACCAGGAGAAGGAATGAAAAAGTGGGATAAAGTCTATTATGCGGTTTCCACACCACTGTTTTTTGTCATGTTTGTTGTTTCTATTCTCGACGCCAGTCGTTTTTATTGGAAACCTGCTGTTCCCTTTCTCATTGTTGTTATAGGAATCATAACATATGCAATTGGGCAGCTCATCATCCTTTGGGCGAAAAAAACAAATAAATTTTTTTCATCAGTCGTCAGAATTCAGTCAGATCGAAAACACACCGTGTGCTCGGATGGCCCCTATCGTTTCATGAGACATCCTGGGTATTTCGGCGGGTTGCTATTTACCATCGCTACCCCATTGATGCTTGGTTCATTCTGGGGTATACTTCCAGCAATTATTACACTTATACTCATGTTCGCAAGAACGTATCTGGAAGATAACACACTAAAAAATGAACTACCCGGTTACATAGAATATTCAAAAAAAGTAAAATATAAAATCATCCCCTTTCTATGGTAAAAAAAAATACGAATATGAATCAATATATCACCTCAGATTTGAATTTTAGAAAATTTTAAATGATGCATCTGTTTCATCAATACCATGGATGTAGAAGTTGACAAATATATAAAAAAACAAAAATCTCCGCAAAAGGAGATTTGCCAGGAACTAAGGAGAATTATTCTAAAAACATATCCTGATATCAACGAAAAAATGATTGTAGGGGTCCCTTGTTACGGCCATACAAAAATAGAACCCTGTGGAAAATATTACATTGCTGCCCTCAAGGACCACGTGAACCTTGGCTTCTCATTAAAAGGATTAACCAAAGACGAACAGAAACTTTTTGAAGGTAGCGGAAAAACAATGAAACACCTTAAGGTCCATTCATTGAATGACATAGACGAAAAAAAGCTAATAACGCTCCTGAAAATGGTAAAAGAAAAAAGTCGCTAGACTTAAAACGACCTCTAAAAAGCCCACAGTTTCTTAATAAAATATGCGACCAAAACAGTTAAAACCCGAGGGTGAATTCAGTGGCTACCAATAGTAATGTTGGTCACATAACCGTTTTTCGCCACATAACAGGCGACCTTGGGCGGGTAACAAAGTGGCTATGTGGCGGACTGCAGATCCGCCTACGAGGGTTCAAATCCCTCCCCGCCCTCTAACAAAAAAAGTCTGGGAGAAAATATTATGATACGAAAGAAACATTACGTCGAAGTCTCAATCGTAATTTGTATCTTATATAATGTAGTACTCCTACCAATAAATCAACCATCGAGAGCAGAACCATCAGGATTACTCCTCATCAATGAAGTGATGTACCACTCTGCTGAAAATGAAAACACCAACGAATGGATTGAATTGTATAACCCGACCACGGAGCTTCTTGATGTTTTAGGCTGGATGATTGCCGATGAAAAAGAAACAGACACCCTCCAAGCTGATACTGACCATGGCGATGGCACCACCAGCATCCCACCAGGTGGTTACGCTCTCATCACCGACAAAGGAACAACCGTCTATGAGACCACCACTGTTGCTGACAACGCAGTACGATTATCTGTTGATGACAGTACCCTGTGTGGATACGGACTTAATAACCAAAAAGAAAAATTACTCCTCATGGACTCAGCAGGTACCCCTATCGATGCGGTAGAATGGGGAGAGGACTACGACGACGTTCCTGGTTCCCCGCCCTCGAGCGTTGTAGAAGGGAACTCACTTGCGCGATATCAAGAAACCGATACGGACGATTCTTCTCTGGATTTTTTTGAGTGTAGTAATCCGACACCAGGTGGTGAAAACAAGCAAAATATACAAGACGATCAATCAGATGGTTTTGCGTCTGAAGAAAACACCGGATGCATGTCACCCTCCGTGCTCATCATTGAGCTGTACTATGATACCCATCCGAACGTCAATGCAGAATATGTTCGACTGTTGAATCCTACAAACAAATCGGTGGATATCTCTGGATGGTATCTCACCGACGAACCATGGAATGAACCTGATGATCAGCCAAAAATACTCTTTCCGGAACACACACTCATACCACAGAATACATCGTGGTATATCACAAAAAACGCGTCCGCCTTCCTCTGGGAAACCGCAACACTCCCCGATTTTGAATACGCGGTTGACTCCCAACCGCTGGTCGCTCAACTCCTCACCTATAGAACAGTTACCTACAGCAATACCGGTGGCCTTGTCGGATTGTACACTGCATCACAAATTCTCATCGATCTTGTCATCTACGGTACCACCGATCAGTATATCTCCTGCTGGGAAGGAGCATCGATACCCTCCTCAGGACAAGGAGTCATCCTCAAGCGAAACAGTATCAACGGAACGCTGGTTGATACCAATTCTGCGTCTGACTGGATCCATCCGAGAATCTACCACATCGGACAGTCTGATTTCCCCATTCAAACATTTACATCCACGGGGGAGATAACCACCTTTGTCTCACCGGACAATAGTTATGAAACGATTACGAGTGAATTACGTAACGCACGCTATTCCATTGACATAAACATGTATGAATTCACCAACCCGTTCCTCTACAGAGAATTAGTCAACGCGCTCAAACGAAACGTCACGGTTCGCTTGTTCATGGAAGGCTCTCCTATCGGGGGTATCGACGACCGAGAGAAATACATACTCAGCAGTCTTGCCTCCAACGGTGGTCTTATACGTTTCATTGTCAGCGACCAAGAAAAACATGTTAACGCGAGATACCAATTCGACCATGCGAAATACCTTCTTATCGACAATGAAACCGTGATCGTTGAAAGTTGCAACTGGGCGAAAACCGGGGTCCCAAAAAACCCGACGTATGGCAACCGAGAATGGGGCATCATCGTACGAAACAAAGAGATAACAGCAAATTTCTACCAAGTGTTCCAGGATGACTGGAATCTAAAACACTCAGACAGTTACCCGATCGAAGTAATGAATTTTACGATTCCACCAGGTTTTTCACTGGATTACGAGACTCCGACCGGCTCCTACATTCCACAATTCACCGCAAAAACAATCACAGGACCTTTTACTATTACCCCTGTTTTCTCCCCAGATACCAGCGAGCAAGCTATCCTTGATGCGATTGATTCCGCAACAACCACCATTTATGTGCAACAACTCTACATCTACAAAGACTGGGAAGAAACACTTAGTCCATTTGTGGAACACCTCGCCAACAAATCACAACAGGGTGTCATCGTTCAAATCATCCTTGATTATAACCTTGCATATGAAGGAACTACCGATGTGCTTAATGAAACCAAACAGTACCTGGAAGCATACGGCGTGAAAGTCAAATTCATCTCTAGCGAATGGTCTCCTTTTACCACGGTACATAATAAAGGAATGATCATCGATAATACCACCGTCCTTCTTTCGAGCATCAACTGGAATGAACAGTCTGTTCGAAAAAACCGTGAGGCAGGTATCCTTCTTGAAAACCAAGAAGCGGCCATCTATTACGCCACCGTTTTCCTCTCTGACTGGAACCTTGACATCCACAAGAGTAAAGCTTCTGATTTCTCGTGGGCAGACTATAAAAACCTGTTGCTTATTGCCCTAGTGATTGGCATCGTTTTAGCCCTTATCCTACGTGACTGGAGAAAACGAAAATGGAAATAGTCGTTCTGCAACCCTCGTTGATTTCCCTGGTTGCTATCGCAATCATGATTGGGACTATTGTCGTTGCATACCTCAAAAAGATAACGATAACCTATGCGATCATCATTGCAAATTTCCTGGTGTTTTTCCTCACGATTTTTTTCTCAGATGAGATTATCGGTGAATTAGGATTCAAATCGGCGTATCTTTCTCCAGAGCTTTTTCCCCAGATGTATACGATTCTGACATCGATGTTTGTCCATAGTGGGTTTTTACATATCCTGGGAAATATGTTTATTTTTTTCTTTATGGGGATCGCGTTTGAACAGCGGATCGGCAGGAAAAAATTTTTGATCATCTATCTCCTCACTGGAATATGTGCTGCGTTGGCACAAACATTCGTCAAATGGGGATCACCACTTCTCTTGGTTGGCGCGTCCGGTGCGATTTTTGGAATCCTGGGGGCGTTTGCGTTTTCATACCCGCGTGATGAGGTTGTGATGCCGGTCCCTGTTGGCATTATGTTTATCATGCGCATCAAAGTGATTTATGCAACTATCTTGTTTGCTGCCTTAGAAACCATAATCGTTGTTTGGGAAGTCCAGGATAGCACCGCCCATTTCGCGCACCTTGGAGGACTCGCGAGTGGTGTTATTCTCGCTGCAGTGCTTGTTGGGAAAAAAGCAGAGAGGACAAAGCAAGTAAATACTACGGGATCGCTTGATTATATGCAGATTAAAAAATCGGATACCATTAATTTTTCGCATTTAAAGGAACTTGTCAAAACCCCTGATCTGAAGAAAATATTACAGCACGTTGAAAAGGAAAACGTCCTGCAAGCGCGAGACATGTGGCTTGAGCATTTTTTGGAGAAAGTAACCTGCCCTGTATGCAATAAACCGTTGAAACATTTTGATAGGAAGATTTGGTGCGAGCAGGAACATTTCCGGACCGACTATTAGAGACTAAGCCCGACGAGTGTCCCGAAAAACACGTAACTGGAAATGAGATATCCAAGGATGGCACCGCTGCAAAGCAGTGGGAGCCCTGCTTGTGGTTTTCCTTTGATGACAAACGTCATAAGAGCCGCAAACCCCACGAGTGTTCCTGCAAGGACAGACAAGGCGACAGGTAGCCAATTGGGATCTCCTGTGTAAACGGTTGCGACTAGGATTCCGGGCATGACAACATCCCCAAGTCCCATGAAGAAGGCTTCACGTTCTTCCCCGTCTTTGAGTGTCTCTTTCAAGTGTTTGGTTTCTTTTAGAAGTGAGTAATGTCTGATTTTTGGGACGACCAGCAGCACCGGTAGTTTGAGGTCCATAACGGTATCTGCAAGATCAATCATATGTTTTGTTTTGTACACCGAGATCGCATCGTAGACAGCTAACCCAATAAGCAAGATGAGGACGAGCAGAACGCTGAGCGATATCCCGAACAAGGCGACCGCGCCTGCCCCTATGATGATGCCGCAGAGGTCAATGACGTACCATTCTGGGTATTTCACCAGAACAACGACAAGACACGAAGCTAAGATGATCGATAGAAGAACCGTTACTACCCAGTTGGATATAACAAGAGAAAACAGGGGAAGAAAGATATAAAACGACGTGTACCCGACCGCGAATAAAATGATGAGCTGGATCAGTCGTTTCTTCCAGAATTTCGCAATCAACAAGATAATGATGGTCATACCAAGGACTGTGACGAACACCCAGACCAGGTTCATCGGGTTGTCAGCTTGTTCGAAGACTTCCATACCTGCGCCAATGAAAATATGCGAAAGAAGCAGGGCAAACCCGTTAATGATCACAAAAAAACATCCCATGAAAAAAATAGGCAATAACTCTTTTTTTCCTTTTTCTCGTGGTTCATCCATTTTGAAACAAGAATGAATTTGGTCTATTTATAGAGTGTTATTTTTTNGCTAAATTCGAAAAAAAGTTATATTATAAAATATCCTTATANATATCCATTAATATTTATTAATATATATCTTTCTTATGAGGACGACGTTTGTTTTTATTCAAATATTTATTCACCATTTCAAGTGCACACAGGTTCCCACACATCGAACACGTCTTCGTATCCTCAGAGGGCGACCGTTTCGCCCGGTACTCTTTTGCTTTCGTAGGATCAATACAAAGCTCGAACATTTTCTCCCAGTCAAGAGCTTCCCGAGCGGTACTAAACGTCCTATCGATATCTCGATCAATCCCTCTCGCGAGATCAGCAGCATGCGCAGCAATCCGCGTCGCAACCACCCCATCTCGGACATCGTTCTTATCAGGGAGACAAAGATGCTCTGCCGGTGTTACATAACAGAGAAAATCAGCACCACAAAAACCAGCAAACGCCCCTCCAATGCCACCGACAAAATGATCATATCCTGGAGCAATATCGGTCACCAAGGGACCGAGAACAAAATACGGTGCTTCTTTCGTCACCGTTTTCATCACCTGTATGTTCGCTTGAATATCAGACAGCGGCATGTGACCGGGACCTTCCACCATCGTCTGTACCCCGAACTTCCGTGCTTTTTCAACGAGCTCCCCGATAATAAGCAACTCCTGGAATTTCGCCCGATCATTCGAATCAGACAGAGCTCCGGACCGCATTCCATCCCCTAGAGAAAGGGTCAAATCATAACCTTTTGCAATCTCCAAGAGATAATCGAAGTTCTTGTACAAAGGGTTCTCCAAATCATGATGAAGGATCCATGCCATATGAAACGATCCACCGCGAGAAACCATGGGAATAAGCCGCTTTTGTTTTCGCAGACGCTCCACGCTTTCTTTGGTAATCCCCACATGCACAACCGCGAAATCAACACCCTGTTTCGCCTGGGATTCAACCATGGAAAACATATCATCCTCAGTCATATCAACAATCGAGCCACGCTTCTCGATTGCCTCAATCCCAGCCTGATAAATAGGAACCGTACCAAAAGGAACCGCCACTGTTTTCAACAACGCACGACGAATCTTGTCAAGATCGCCACCCGTCGACAAATCCATCACCGCATGAGCACCAGCACCAATTACAACCTGAGCTTTCTCAAGTTCCTCCTTCAAACTACAATGCTCCCGAGACGTTCCAATATTTGCGTTGACTTTGACCCGCAAACCTTTCCCGATCCCCAGTGAGCTTGGTGCATGAATCGGATTCCACGGAATCACGATCTGACCAGCAGCGACACCCTTCCGAACCACATCGACGGTAATCTTCTCTAACCGAGCAACATCCTTCATCTGCGGAGTTGTTTTCCCCTGTTTTGCCTCAGAGATTTGTGTCATTCCAAACACCTAATGATTTCATCATATTAATACTTTCAATAGTACGATTTATTTGCAGAGTATCAAACGAGACAGCCCTATAACCATAACGCTAAAAACATCATGACATATACAGAGTCTTGAAATATTTTTGTGGGCGTGGCAATGAAATCAATTCTCAAACTATTCTCTGATCATGGGACGTTCGTCCAACCAGACGCACTCCAATATATTTCCTCAAAAGAAAACCCTGATGATTTTGCTACCTTTCTTATAAACAGCCTGAGAGAATACCCGTTATTCCTCGCTGTTGAAACCATCAAAAACATCGAAGAATCAACACAACAACTCAAAGAAAAACCAGCACCAACACCACTTCCACCCTCCTCAACACCACTCATACCCCCTGTTGAAAAAACCATCGAGAAAGAGTTCCAAAAAAAGATGCTTTCAAAAATCTACAGCGGATCCACCTTTGCCAAAGAAACGAGTGACGAGGAAGACGAGGAGGAAACAGAGGATGATGAGAAACCCACAGAAGAAAAAAAACCACTACAACCCATCGAGATAAAAACAGTCAAAGGCTGGAAACCACTCGCCAGAGACTACGAATCAGAAGACTACGAATCAGAGGTACGCATCATCAACGACATCACCGGAAAACGAACCAGCGAGGGAACCACCCAAGACTTCGTCAATTTATTCAAAGACCGGTACCAAGCAATACGAAAAATCCTCTGCAGCCAACGACGAGAAATCGCACAATTCATCCCTATCAACCGCATTCGAAAAACCATGACCGATGTCCAACTCATCGGCATTGTAAAAAACGTGAAAACAACACATAACGGACACCGACTTATTGAAATCGAAGACGACACAGGCTCTGCAACCCTCATGGCGCTGAAAACAAACACGGAAACAATGCAACAAGCAAATGAAATCATGCTCGATGAAGTGATCGGTGTCGTAGGAAAAATCAGCAAAACCGGTGACCTGATCATTGTCCAAAACATTATCTACCCGGATATAAAACTCCACCATGAACGCAAACGAACAGAATCCCCGCTCTGCGTTGCGTTTCTCTCGGATGTTCATATGGGGAGCAATATGTTCATGGAATCAGAATGGAACATGTTCCTCCGCTGGATTAACGGGGACCTTGGGAACTCCCGACAACGAGACGTCGCAAGCAAACTCAAATATCTCGTGTTACCCGGCGATCTTGTCGACGGCATCGGCATTTACCCAAACCAGGAAAAAGAACTCACCATCAGTAATATCTATGAACAATATCAAGCACTTGCAAAGCAGTTCGAATACATCCCTGATCATATCACGGTCATCCTCCAACCCGGAAACCATGATGCCGTACGACCCGCAGAGCCACAGCCCGCGTTTGAAAAAGAGATTCGTGATTTGTTCTCAGGAAAAGAATTTATTTTCATCGGAAACCCCAGTTATTTCTCCATTCATGGAATTGAGATCCTCTCATATCATGGTCAAAGCCTCTTAGATTATTCAACAAGTATTCAATCATTAAACTACAACGAGCCAACCGAGGTCATGAAAATCATGCTCAAGAAACGACATCTGTCACCAACATATGGGGGGTACACCCCGCTTGCCCCAGAGCATGAGGACTATATGCTCATCAGCCAAGTCCCCGATATCTTTGTGACCGGACATGTTCACACCTCCTTTATCGATAACTACAGAGGAGTAACCCTCATAAACGCGTCAAGCTGGCAGTCGCAGACTTCCTACCAAAAGATGATGAATTTCGTACCAGATTCTGGAAAACTTCCCATCGTAGATCTAAAAACCGGGAACGCCACGACCATGGATTTCAGTAAAGCATCTGCATGACCCAAGAAAAAACATCTGTCTTTTTTATGAGAAATAATACAAAACTTTAAGTGAGTTTGCGCCATGTAGAATTTGTTTATTTTCAGAGCATGAGAAACATGGATGGGGAGTTATCCAGAGATATTGCTGCAAGCCCGGCTATGCGCGCGTATTTTACCCAGCTTCAGCACGATATCGACGCCTGCTACAACATAGCAAATACCGCACGAAAAACAGGCTATGACCCAGAAACAACCGTAGAAATTCCCCAAGCTCTCGATCTCGCCTCACGTGTAGAACAACTGGTAGGACCAGAAGGGATAGCACCGAAAATTCGTGAAGCGACAAAACGGATTGGAAACCGGGAATTAGTCTCACTGGAAATCGCGCGAATGATCGTCGATAAGAAAACCTACACGTTTAATAGCATCGAAAAAGCACTTGATCAAGCGGTACGAACAGGACTTGCCATTCTCACCGAAGGGGTTTTGGTTGCCCCGCTGGAAGGCATCGCAGAGGTACGCCTCGGGCGGAACAACGACGGGACCAATTATGTTGACCTGTATTTCTCAGGACCAATCAGAAGCGCGGGAGGAACCGGTCAAGCAATGAGCGTGCTTATAGCCGATGTGATACGACGGGACCTCGGTATCGGCAGCTACGTCGCAACACAAGGAGAAATCGAGCGGTTAAAAGAAGAAATCCCGTTGTATAAAAGAGTACAACATTTACAATACCTCCCTTCCGTCGATGAAATTGATCTGATCATGAAAAACTGCCCGATCTGTATCAACGGTGAAGGAACCGAAGATGAAGAAGTCGCCGGATACCGGGATTTACCACGGGTTGGAACAAACCGGCTGCGAGGAGGAGCATGTCTCGTCATCGCAGAAGGACTCTGCCTGAAAGCACCGAAAATCTACAAACACATAAAAAAACTGAAGTTAAAAGGCTGGGAATTCCTCGAGACCTTTGTAAACAAGGGAACGGATCTCACAAAAGATACGGGAGCGATCGCGACGATACCTCCATCATCGAAATATATTGGGGAAGTCATCGCAGGACGACCAGTATTCTCGCATCCATCAAGGATAGGGGGATTCCGCCTCCGTTACGGACGGGCACGCACCGCAGGGCTTGCGTCCACCGCGATTAACCCAGCAACCATGTTTCTGCTGGATAGTTTCATCACCGTAGGAACCCAGATGAAGACCGAGCGACCAGGGAAAGGAACCATTGGCACCCCCTGCGATCAGATCGAAGGACCGATCGTGCTTCTCCAAAACGGGGATCTCATTCAGATTAACGATGTGAAAGATATCCGCAGTGATGTGAAAAAAATCATTGATCTCGGTGAAATCCTCATCCCCTTTGGAGAATTCATCGAAAATAACGCACTGCTCCCTGATGCATCGTATGTGTATGAATGGTGGGTGCAGGAACTCCAACAAGCAGTTGCAATTACCCCAACGAGTTTTGCCACCAGCGATGTAAATGAAGCAGATGGTCTGCTTCAACAGAAAATCGACGAGGAGTATGGACGACACGTTGATACACATCATCCCTTACCACAGGAGGCGTTCGCACTCGCAGAACGATATCATATCCCCTTGCATCCTGATTATAACCTCTTCTGGCATGACCTCCAGATAGACGATGTCGTAAAACTAATAACCTACGTAAAAGAGAGCAGCTTCTCCTTCCGAACAACCCCGAGATTAAAAACATCCTCATTGAACTCGGCGCGCTCCACAAACAACGAGAAGGATCGTTCCTGTTCGATCACTATACATACCCGCTGATCCGCTGTTGCGGTCTTGACATCAAGCAAGGACAACTCGTACCAACAGATCGGTGGGTTCTGCCTACAAAAGGAGAAACAACGTTATCTTTCGTATCAAAACTCGCAGGAGTACAGATACGCGCTCGTGGACCATTCCGCATCGGAACACGTATGGGACGACCAGAAAAAGCATCCCCTCGAAAGATGCGACCACCACCACATGTGCTCTTCCCACTCGGGGATTACGGGGGAAACCAACGACTGGTGAAGACCGCTGCGGAGAATGTTACCATCGAAGTTGAGGTAGGGAAACGACGATGCACGAAATGCGATAAAACCACATTTCATCTAGTATGCACCTGTGGCGCTCATACCGAAGTAATTGAAGGAAAGCTGGAAAAACAACAAATCAATCTGTCCGAGGAACTTGAGAAAGCACAGAAGAATGTCAAGGAACATACCCTTCCAGAGACGATCAAAGGCGTCATAGGAACGATATCGAAACACAAAACCCCAGAACCCTTAGAGAAAGGGATTCTACGTGCAAAACATAACGTCTATGTGTTTAAGGATGGGACGATCCGGTTCGATATGACAGATGCACCATTGACACATTTCAAACCAAAAGAAATCGGTGTCCCGTTGAAAAGAGTAAGAGACCTTGGTTATACAAAAGACTATCTGGGCAAGGAGTTGGAAAACGAGGACCAGATCTGTGAACTGAAAGTGCAGGACGTCGTTGTCAGCACTGCATGTGCTGATTATTTTATACAAGTATCAAAATTTATTGATGATTTATTGACGAAGTTTTATGGTATTGATCGGTTTTATAAGGTGAAGAAAAACCAGGATTTAGTCGGTCATTTGGTCGTCGGGCTTGCACCGCATACCTCAGCAGGTGCCCTGGGGCGAATCATTGGGTTTACTACTGCACAAGTTTGTTTCGCTCATCCCTTTTATCACGCAACGAAAAGAAGAAATTCGGATGGTGATGAAGATGGCCTTATGCTCCTGATGGATGCCTTATTAAATTTTTCCCATGCGTACATCCCTGATAAACGGGGTGGAAAAATGGATTTGCCCTTAATTCTCACCACTCGTCTTGATCCCTCCGAAGTGGATAAAGAAGCTCATAACTTGGATACCCTTGGCAGGTATCCGTTAGAATTTTATGAGGCGACATTGAAGCATGAACATTCGAAGAATCTAGAGTCAAAGATGGGATTGGTCGCAGCACGACTCGGCACAGAATTACAGTACGAGCAGTTTTGCTTCACGCATGATACCAACAATATCTCGGAAGGACCACGAGAATCGCTCTACAAGACCTTGAAGA
>PDVJ01000036.1_pt1 | contig 34815 bp, 26 predicted proteins | sample 1369811 | NCBI WGS metagenome assembly PDVJ01 (sample SAMN07795376, study PRJNA414565) | Alkali sediment metagenome, whole genome shotgun sequencing project. | reverse complement strand
GCTACGCGCCGTGGGTGCAGGAAATCCTGCGCCCCGTGCTCGAGGCGAAGGGAGCCAGGGTCAAGGCGGGACTCAGAGGAAATGCGTAGTCACGTGTTTAATCTCGACACCGTTGGCCACGCAACGGAGTTTCCCGGGCACGACCGGTGGCGCATCGCGGCCTGGAGTACGCCTCTGTGGTCGAGCCGAGCAACGAGGGAGTGCAGATGCTGATCTTCAGACAACTGTTCGATTCGCAGTCTTCGACCTACACCTACCTGCTCGCGGACAGCCGCAGCCGGGAAGCCGTGCTCATCGATCCGGTCTTCGAACAGGCGCGGCGCGACGCCGCACTCGTCCACGAGCTGGGCGTCCGACTGGTCTGGACCCTGGAAACCCACGTGCATGCCGATCACGTGACCAGCGGCTGGCTGCTCAAGCAGCGTCTTGGCAGCCGCATCGCGCTCTCGTCTGCGAGCGACGCCGACGGGGCCGATCGCCTGCTCGAGGACGGCGAGCGCGTAGTGTTCGGCGAGCGCTGGCTCGAGGTTCGCGCGACGCCCGGGCACACGAACGGTTGCGTGACCTATGTGCTCGACGATCAGTCCATGGCTTTCACGGGGGACTGCCTGCTGATCCGCGGGAGCGGCCGCACCGACTTCCAGCAAGGCAGCCCCGCGACCATGTTCAGCTCGGTGCGCGAGCGCATCTTCAGCCTGCCCTCGACCTGCCTGCTCTATCCGGCGCACGACTATCGCGGGCTGACGGTCACGAGCGATTTCGCCGGGTACATGGACAACCTCGGGCTGCCGCATCCGAAGCAGATCGACGTCGCCGTGCCCGCCAACCTCCGTTGCGGACAGCCAGCGGCAGGCGCGGCCGCAGCCAACGAGGATCCAGCGTGGGCACCGCTGACCTTTACCTTCGGCGGCATCTGGGAGATCCAGCCGCACGTCCTCGAGGAGATCCGCAACCGCGTGCAGGTGGTCGACGTTCGCGAGCCGGACGAGTTCGCCGGTCCGCTGGGTCACATCCGGGAAGCCACGCTCGTTCCACTCGGTACGCTCAAGGCACGCAAGGCGGAGCTCGATCCCGGCCGACCGGTGGTGACGGTCTGCCGCGCCGGGGCCCGGTCTGCGCAAGCGGTCGTGATGCTGCAGAAGGAGGGCTTCAGGGACGTCGCGAACCTCGCCGGCGGCATGCTCCGCTGGCGGGCTGAGGGCCACCCGGTCGAAGGTGGCAGCGGATAACCGCTGACCACGCTGCTGTCGTCCCACTCGCCCGGTTCCCTCCCCGGCCCCGCCCCGAATCGCGATTCCAGCTCAGGCCTGCGCAATCTCCTTGGCCACGCGTTCTCCGGAACGGATCGCGCCATTCATGTACGACCAGTACTCGACGTCGCACGCCTCGCCGGCGAAGTGGATGTTCCCCTCACGCTCCAGCTGGGCACCCCACCAGCTCGTCATCGCGCCGATGTCCGGCGATATGAACGCGCCGCGCGAGTAGGGGTTGTCCCACCAGTTCGAGACCAGTGCCCGGCCCGTGTACCGGGACTTGATGCCTGGCCAGATCTTGTCGAAATCGGCCAGCACCCTGGCGACGTCCTTGCTGGCGGCCTGGCCGAAGTGCGGCGCCTGCGCCCCCGGGATCGCGGTCGCATCGCGCAGGGTCTCGCCCGCATAACCGCCCGTGTAATTGACGATGATCCCGAGCTCGGAAGGACTCCCCGGATTCCCCTCCCAGGTCGAGATGAAGCCGGGCGCTCTCGACGTGCCGATATCCGAGTACGTCACGGCGCTCAGGTGCACGACTTCACCCGACACCACCCGCGCCTGGTCGTAGTAGCGCGAGGCGAACTCGAGCTGCAGCTTGCCGTTGTCGGCAGGCTTGATGTTCGAGATGGCCGCGCGCTTCGGCGCGCTGAACGCATCCCAGAGACGAGCGTCGATATCCACGGTCCGGATCAGGTGATACGGCATCGCGAAGACCAGCTGGTCGCACTCGGCCTGGCTGCCATCGGCAAACGAGAGCGTGTACGGGCCGGCGCGGTGACCGCGCACCGCGACCAGTGCCTTCCCGAGTTGCAGGGTGCCCGCCGGCAGCTGCGCGGCCATGGCGTGGATGACTCGATCATTGCCGCCCACCACATGGAAGCGCTCGTCGGTGCCCGCGAGTGGCAGGCCACCGGAACGGCGCGTAGACCAGCCGAGGAGATAAATCAGGTTGAGCGCCGAGTTGTTGTCGATGAGGCCGTACTCTGCGACCAGGTTGCTCATCAGCAGCTTGTGCACCCAGTGCTCGCGCCCGATCCCGTTCGCTGCCAGCCAGTCGCCGGCCTCCATCCAGTCGTACCTGCGGTGCGCTTCCGTGTAGGCGTTGTAGAACGGCTGCCACGGCGCTTCCTGCTGGGCACGCTTCACGAGTTCGTACAGCCCTCCCAGCCACTCCGCCAGCAGATCTGCCTCGCTGCGCAGCACGCCATCGATCAGGTACACCTCTTCCTCGCCCACCGACGACTTGTTCGCGTCCTCCAGCTCGAGGTTCAGCTGGTGCGCGAGGTTGCGCAGACTCGTGTGCTCGGTCGAGATGAGCTCGCCGCCCCACTCCACGACGCGCCCGCCCGTGAAGTAATCGGAGTTGGAGTACATGCGCCCGCCAATCCGGGTGCCGGCTTCATAGATCGTGGACCTCCAGCCGTACTGATGCAGACGATGCGCCGTGCGCAGGCCGCCGGCTCCCGCGCCGATGATCGCCACCCGTCCCGGGTCGCGTCCGCTTGCGCCGCTGCCAGCAGCTGCGGCCGCCCGAACGAATCCGCCGGCACCGAGTGCAGCTCCGGCGAGGCCGGCCTGCCTGAGGAACTCGCGCCTCGACTGCCGCTGCGCATACTCCCGCGCGAGTCGACGCCGCAACTCTCGGTCCTGCTCGAGAATCTCGCGGGGCGACGTTCCCGTCCGCTCCGACCGCTGCACGGCACCATGGATCCGGCGCAGCAACTTCGTGACCGGGGAATAAGGCATGCGACTCATGGCTGGCACTCCTCACCTGGCAATGATCGGGCATGACTCGCGGGACCATCGGCTGCCACCTGCACGGCGGCTGTCCACGGAGTCCGGTTCTTCTTTGCGTTCGCGGCCAAGAGTACCGTCCGGTGGCGACGAGTGCCAGCCGCCGCGACCGCAGAGCGGTGCGCGTTCCGGCAGGTGTCGTGATCAGGGCGGGGCGCTAGACTCACGGCCATGAAGACGCTCTGGATCGCCCTCGCTGCTGCGTTGTTCGGCGCCCTGCTTGCCCTCGTGCTGCCGCGGCTGACCGACGACTGGCCGTTCGGCTCGCGCGGCACCGAGACGCGCTCTGCGCTGGGCGAGGAGATTCTCGTCATGCGCACGCGCGGCGGCCTGCTCGAGGTGTCGCAGATCCGGGCGCAGGAATCGTTCGACACGAAGTTTGTCTACACGTTGCTCGGCATCCCTGTCGCCGAAACCGTGCCGCGCATCCGCGTGCCGGCGCATTACCGCTATCACATCGAGCTCGCGCCCGAGTGGAAAGTGTGGCGCAACGGAGATCTCTTCATGGTGGTCGTGCCCGCCGTGCGGCCGTCCCTTCCGGTGGCCGTCGACCTCGGCAAGATGGAAAAAGACGTCGCGGGCACGTGGGTGCTCCTGCCGTTCACCGGGGACGTCGACGTGGACGCGCTGGAGCGCACTCTTACGAAGAAGCTCGCCGAGAAAGCGATGAGCCCGGCCTATATCCAGATGCAGCGCGAGTCCGCACGACGGACGGTCGAGGAGTTCGTGAAGAAATGGCTCGTGACCCAGCAGCAATGGCAGTCGGCCGATCGGCCGATGATCCAGGTCTGGTTCGCCGATGAGCCGGTGGGCTCCGTGGACGCGTTCAAGGTACTGCGCTATCAGTCGTCGGTGAAGTCCGTGCGCTGACGGCGGCGGGCCGGGTTCCGTCCCGCCTTGCTGGTCGCCGCCTGCTCCATGCGCGTCATCAGCATGCCGATCGCATTGCCGAACATGCGCGAGAGACGGGTGCGATCGCGAATCATGGGGATCAGCGGCCACGTCGCCCGCTCGCCCATGCGGGTGTACTCGTGAAACTCCTGCAGCGAGGGATTGCTGAGCATCTTGGCGAATAGCCGGGGGCGAAACGGCAACTGGACGTGCATGTCCGTACCGGCGTAGTCCTGGCTGTACACGCCATGCGCCTTGTCGAACTGGGCGCGCAGGCGATCGCCCGGCGCATGCCTGCGCAGCACGTCGAGCGCCTGCGTCGAGGCGTGCCGGTAGACGCTGCCGCCGGCCCGGACCAGTGCCGCCGCCAGGCCCGGACCCGCTGGCGACATGGTGAGCAGCGGCAATACGTGTGGATTGGTCTGCGAGGTGATGAAGTGATTGATGTTCAGCATCTGCCGAAGCGCGTCGAACGGCAGGTCGTTGCGAACGGAGCCATCGATCCACCGTTCGTTCTTCATCCACGGCTCGACTCGGCCGCGCCGCCGGGCCATGAGCTGCACCGGCTGGAACGCCACCGGGATGGCACAGGAAGCAAGCACTGCGCTGTTCACCAGCACCTCGGGTGCCGACAGGTAATTGAGCAGGCGCGGTATCTGCTGCTTCCGCAGCGGTGAGACGGTGATGTTGAGGATGCGCCTCGAATGCCGCATGGACCGTGAGAACGTCCTGTTGCCCAGTACCGTCGGCAGGAAGCGACGCAGCTTGTCCTGATCCAGTAGCGCCGCCTCGCTCCGCATCCTGGACAGCGGCAAGGGCGCCAGCGCTTCGCGGTTGATGCGCGCGGGATCGGCGAACAGCTCGCGCAACTCGTCGTCGGTGTGCACGCATGCCCAGGCCGCGATGATGGCGCCCATGCTGGAGCCCGAAATCGTGCGCGGCAGGAGGTCCTGCTCGAACAGCGCCTTCACGACGCCGAAGTGGAACAGACCGAGCAGCGCACCGCCCGAAAGCATCAGGGCGGGCCTGCCATATACCCGTCCGACGCGCTTCACCTGCGCCAGGCGATAGGCATCGTCGACACCGGGCTCATCCAGCTCGAGCAGGTATGCGAAGCAGGCTTCGAGCTCCCCGAGGTACTCCTCGACGATGCGTTTCGTGCCGGCCCGGGCCACCTGGTACAGCTCGGGCTGGGCGCACTCGCCCTGGTGCCGGAACAGCGTGTCCTGGAATACGTTCAGGAGCTGCCAGGTCTCACCACGCTTCCGCATCCGTCGCAGGCGCGCGATGCTCGCGCGAAGCTCGCCCGCGTGGATCCATTCGCACTGGTCATCCTTGCGCCACGCGTCGGCTCCCGAGCGGCGATCGTGCTCGTGGGCAATTTCCAGCCACTCGTCGTAGCGCTCCGCCCGACTCATGGCGCGGTCCAGCTCGGCGAGCCCGCGAGGCTTCGTGGGATGCGGAGACCTCACCATCGCAGCAGCACCGAGCCCCAGGTCATGCCGCCGCCGACCGCCTCCAGCATCACGAGGTGACCTCGCTGGATGCGACCGTCGCGAACCGCTGCGTCGAGTGCCAGGGGTACCGACGCGGCCGAGGTATTGCCCTGGTGCTCCAGCGTCATCACGACCCGCTCGGGCGGCAGGCCGAGCTTCTGCGCAGTGGCCTCGATGATGCGCACGTTGGCCTGATGCGGCACGAGCCAGTCGATGTCGGCCCCGGTGAGTCCGTTGTGCGCCAGCGTCTCCTCGCAGACTTCCTCCAGTGCACGCACCGCAAAGCGGAACACGGCCTGTCCATCCATGTGCAGGAACGCGCGGCCTTGAACGGCGCCACCGTGCAGCACGCCCGGTACGCAGAGTATGTCTCCGTACTCGCCGTCGGCATGCAGGTGCGTGGAGAGGATGCCCGGCGACTCGGAGCGCTCGAGCACGACCGCGCCGGCACCGTCGCCGAACAGCACGCAGGTGCGTCGATCGCTCCAGTCGAGCAGGCGCGAGAAGATCTCCGTGCCTATCACCAGCGCCCGCTGGTGCTGACCGGACGCGACGAACTTGTCGGCGATGGCGAGCGCGTAGACGAAGCCCGTGCAGACCGCCTGCACATCGAGCGCTGCGCCGCGTGTGATACCGAGCTTCTTCTGCACGATGCAGGCGGTGGACGGGAACACCATGTCGGGCGTCGTGGTCGCGACGACAATCAGGTCGATGTCGCTGGCCGCAACGCCCGCCGCCATCATCGCCGCGCGCGCCGCATTCGCGCCGAGATCGGAGGTGACCTCTCCCTCAGCTGCGACACGCCGCGTGCGGATGCCGGTCCGGGAGAAGATCCACTCGTCCGAGGTATCGATTCGCTTCTCGATATCCTCGTTCGTCAGCACCGTGGCTGGCAGGTAACTGCCGGTGCCCGCGATTCTCGAGTAGCTCATGCCTGTCCTCTCGATCGCCGGCGCGGCCAGGCCCGATGGGCAGCAGGCTCGTGCGGCGCTAGCGGCCCTTGAAGTTCGCCTCGCGCCGCTCGACGAATGATCGAACGCCCTCGGCCGCGTCCTCGCTGCGCATTACCTCCGCCATGCCGTCGAACATCGGTCCGACGGCGACGGCTTCGCCCTCGAGCAAGCACAACCGGGACGAACGCAGGCTGCCCTGCACGCCGAGCGGCGCCGCCCTCGCCACGCGACCCGCGAGCGCCAGCGCGGCGTCGAGCTGCTGTCCGGGCTCGCTGAGTTCCTGCACCAACCCCAGTCGATGGGCCTCCTGCGCACCCAGCTCGTCGCCGGTGAGCAGGTATCGCTGCGCATTGCCCCAGCCGATCTCGCGTGGCAGTCGCAACGTGGCGCCGCCACAGGCGTAGAAGCCCCGGCGTACCTCGAGCATCGCGAAGCGCGTGTCCGTGGCGGCGACCCGCAGGTCGGTATTGAGGAGAAGCTCCCAGCCCCATGTGTAGCAGCGTCCCTGCACGGCGATCACCAGCGGCTTGGACATGCGCGGCCCGGTGATGGAGAACGGATCGATCTCCCCCTCACCGACCGGAAACGGCGTGCCGGATGCGAAGGCGTCCGCCCAGTCGCTCAGGTCGACGCCAGAGGTGAAGTGCGGCCCTTCGGCCCAGATCACGCCGACCCAGAGCTGCGGGTCGTGCTCGAGGCGATGAAGGGCGCGGGCCAGCGAGTGGTACATCTCGCGGCTCAGGGCGTTCATCTTCTGCGGCCGCCGCACACCCATCACCAGGAGGTGATCGCGCTGTTCGACTTCGATGGTCATGAGCCGTCTTCCTGTCGTGGGGTCTGGATCCGTCTGGCGATCGTCAAGTCACGCAAGCATACCCTCGAGCCGCGCGCGTATGAGTTCCTCCGCCTGCGACATGATCCGGTCGACGAGCTCCCTGACCGACGGTATGTCGTGGATGAGACCCGCGACCATGCCGCAGCTCCAGGCTCCGGCATCGACCTTTCCATCGATCATCACGCTCGGATAGATGCCCGCCACCTGCTCGAAGATGTCGGCGATCGCGAGCTTGTCGCCTTTCTCGCGCTCGATCTCGAGCACCCGCGCGACGCCAGCGTTGTTGAGCACACGCTCGGTATTGCGGAGCTGGCGCATGATGAGGCGCGTGTCCAGCTCGGTGGCGTCGACGAGCGCCTGCTTGACGTTTTGGTGCACCGGCGCCTCCTTCGTGGCGATGAAGCGGGTGCCCATGTTGATCCCGTCGGCCCCGAGCGCGAGCGCCGCCACGAGGCTGCGTCCATCCGCCATGCCACCGGAGGCGACGAACGGGATGCTCAGTTCTTCTGCCGCCCGCGGCAGCAGGATGAAGTTGGGGACGTCGTCCTCGCCCGGGTGCCCGCCGCACTCGAAGCCGTCAACGCTCACTGCATCGCAGCCGATCTTCTGGGCCTTGAGCGAGTGGCGCACCGAGGTGCACTTGTGGATGACCTTGATGCCGGCTGCCTTGAGCGACGGCAGATATTTCTCCGGACTGCGCCCGGCTGTCTCCACGGCCTTGATGCCGGCTTCGACGATTGCTGCGATGTACTCGGGATACGGCGGTTCCTTGAAGGCCGGCAGGAACGTGAGATTCACGCCGAATGGCTTGTCGGTCAGTTCCTTGCACCGTGCGATCTCCCTGGCGAGCAGCTCCGGCGTCTTGAGCGTGAGGGCGGTGATCATGCCGAGGCCGCCGGCGTTCGCGACGGCCGAGGCGAGCGGCGCGAGGCCCACGTAATGCATGCCGCCCTGGATGATCGGGTGCTCGATGCCGAAGAGTTCGGTGATGCGGGTCTTCATTCGGGAAACCTCTGTGTCGTCTTGTAAGCGGGCGCGTCGCCCGCCTGCCCGATGCAGGCGCTGTAGCGAGCAATCGACCGTGCCTACTGTGGCAGCTGGAGGTCGGCCTGGGAGCCCGGGAATCACGCAGCGCCCCGGGGGCGCGACCGGGCATGCTTGCCAGACTACGTGGGCGCCTGCCAGAAGGCTCCAAGGACCGTTCCAGCCGCCACCAACCCGACTCGGACACCCGCCATGGCGCCGTGCGACGAACTGATTCGTGCGCCCTGTCGCGCGACACTGTGATTGCGGGCGGTTAAAGTCCCTGCATGAAGCGATCCGTCATACCGGACTGGGTGCCGATCCTGCTCGCCTTCGTCGGGCTGTCTGGTTGTGCCGCCGGGCCCCCTTCCGCGCCTGCGACGAGCGGTTCCGAGCCGGGCAATGAGGCGTTGCCGCTCGATCTCGGGCGGGTGCAGACCCTGGAGCAGGACGGGGTCACCGTCGAGGTGGCTATCCCGACCGCGGCGCATGCGGCGCAGTTGTTCGGCGTCGAGCTCGCCAAGTTCGGGATCCAGCCGATCTGGCTGCATATCGAGAACGCCAGCGATGTGGACTACTGGTTGCTCCCGATCGCGATCGACCGGGACTACTACTCGGCCGACGAGGCAGCGCTGGTAACCGGCGCCAAGCTCGACAGCTCGGCGGGTGCCGGGCTGCTGCAGGCCTTCCGTCAAAGCGCGATGCCGCTTTTCCTGAAAGCGGGGACCACCAACGAGGGCTACGTGTACGCGACATACACCCGCGGCGGGCGGTTCGTCGACGTGCGGCTCTCAGGGCACAAGCGTGCGGTCCGCCTGCGATTTGCAGTCCTGCTGCCGACGCAAGGATTTGACTACGAGCTGTCACCGCTGCAGCAGCTCTACCAGAAGGTCGACAGTTTCCCCGACCTGAACCTGCAGCAGTTCCGGCAGCGCCTCCGGGAACTGCCCTGCTGCACGAGCCGGGAGGACGGCACCGGCGAGGGCGATCCGATCAACGTGGTCATCGTCGGGAGCGGCGAGGACGCGGTCGCCTCATTGGTAGAGAGTGGCTGGACCTTCACCGAGGCAATCACCGTCGACAGCATCCGACGCATGGTGGGCGCCGCCATCGCTCATCAATCCTTCTATACCGCGCCGGTGAGCTCGCTGTACGCGTTCGGGCGCAAGCAGGACCTCGCGCTGCAGCGCGGACGGGCGACGATCTCGCAACGGAATCACATGCGCCTGTGGCTGGCGCCCTTCCGGTGCGAAGGAAGTCCTGTGTGGATCGGGCAGGTCAGCCGCGACATCGGCGTGAAGATGACGAGCAAGTCGCCATCACTGACCACCCACATCATCGACCCGGTCGTGGATGAATCGCGGGAATACCTGTTCCACAGCCTGTTGCAGAGCGAGGCGGTTGGCAGTTTTGCATTCGTCAAAGGCGTCGGGGTCGCGACGATCGATGATCCACGCCGCAACCTGACTGGCGACCCGTACTTCACCGCTGGGATGCGACTGGTGGTGTGGCTGTCGCGCAAGCCGGTGCCTTCGCACGACACCGAGGACCTCGGCTGGAACGAGTCGGCGGATCCGGTGCGTGAAGGAAAAGGTGAAGAGGCGTTGATCGAGCCGCTGATGGACAGGCCCGCCGATCCGCCCCGCTGACGCCGCCGAAAGTCAGCTTGCCAACCTCTTGGATGAACTCGACACCCAAGCCGTGCCGCCGGGCCACGACGCCCGGTTGCGTCAGTTGGTGAATAAAGGGCTGCTCGATGGCGCGCGGTGATCTGCTGCGGAGCGCTCTCTTCCGCCGGATCGCCGTGGCCAACGCGTTTCCTGAACATTTCTATCGCATGAATCGAGAGCGCGAATGCGTCCTCATGATTATTGTTAAGCCGCCAGACGGTATTATTGTTAAGTCGCCAGACGATTCGTGTGGCCGGATGGCTCCAACTGTCAGTCCGAACAAGGACCTGCGGGACACTGCTTGCGGACTAACTCAGTTTCGCGGCGGTCGCCATCGCCCCAACTGTCTCCATATGGCGACAGCATGCCGATTGCGGTGACGGACGCAGTTGCCATAATCCCCCCGGTTTCGAAACGCTGATCAAGGCAAACCCGTCGTGAGGCGGGGACGCAAAGCTTCCGGTCCTCAAGGGGTAAATCCCAAGGATAGCGGTGTTGCCAGCGGTGACTTGCCGGGGCCCCTTCCCCTCTCCCGTCACCCCTTCCAACGCACCACCAGTAGCTATTTGCGGCGCCACCAGCGATCTGGAACTGCGCACCGTGGTAACTCGGCCATCCGACATCACGGCACAGTCACCGAACGGCGTGATCCTTGGTCACCTCGTTCGCATCAGAGCCTGGAGCAATAGTGCCGGTCTTCACCGTCCTCCAACGAGCCAACCCCCTTTACAAGTTCCTCTGCACCGCCCTGCTGGTGCTTGCGCCCGCGATAGGATCGGCGCAAGACGCGGTTGCCCCGGACGCGTCGACCGACGCAACCGCCAATCGCGCGCCGACGATTTCCGGCACGCCGCCGACGGCAGCGACGGTCGGCCGCTCGTATTCGTTCCTTCCGACCGCGGCGGACGCGGACCGCGACAGACTGCGATTCAGCATCAGCAACAAGCCCAGATGGGCGGACTTCAGCGCGACGACCGGCAGGTTGTATGGCACACCATCGAGCACGAGGGTCGGCACATACAGCAACATCGTCATTCGCGTAAGCGACGGCCGGAGGACCGCGTCACTCCCCGCCTTCTCAATCACGGTGTCTCCACGCAACGGCGCCCCGACGATCTCCGGCTCGCCGGCCCCAACGGCGACGGTGGGCAGGGCTTATTCATTCCGTCCTACTGCTTCCGACCCCGACGGCGACGCACTGAGCTTCAGCATCGCCAACAAGCCGGCCTGGGCAGACTTCAACCGCTCGACCGGCCGGCTCCATGGCACGCCGCCATCCTCGGCACGCAGAACCTACTCGAACATCAATATCAGCGTGAGCGATGGTCGTGCCACTACGTCGCTGCCGGCGTTCTCGATCACTGTCTCGTCCGGCACCGGCAGCAATCGTGCGCCGACGATCTCCGGCTCGCCGGCCACCACGGCGACGGTGGGCAGCGCCTATTCCTTCCGTCCGACTGCGTCTGACACCGATGGCGACGCACTGAGCTTCAACATCGCCAACAAGCCCGCCTGGGCAGAGTTCAACCGCTCGACCGGCCGGCTTTATGGCACGCCGCGATCCTCGGCACGCGGCACCTACTCGAACATCACGATCAGCGTGAGCGACGGTCGTGCCACTACGTCGTTGCCGGCATTCTCGATCACTGTCTCGTCCGGCACCGGCAGCAATCGTGCGCCGACCATCTCCGGCTCGCCGGCCACTGCGGCGACGGTGGGCAGCGCTTATTCGTTCCGGCCGACCGCTTCGGACCCCGATGGCGACGCACTGAGCTTCAGCATCGCCAACAAGCCCGCCTGGGCAGAGTTCAACCGCTCGACCGGCCGGCTCTATGGCACGCCGCGATCCTCGGCACGTGGTACCTACTCGAACATCACGATCAGCGTCAGCGATGGTCGTGCCACGACTTCGCTGCCGGCGTTCTCGATCACTGTCTCGTCCGGCAATCGCGCTCCCACGATTTCAGGCACGCCCCAGAGCACGGCGACAGCCGGCCAAAGCTACTCTTTCCGTCCGACTGCTTCGGACCCCGACGGCGACGCACTGAGCTTCAGCATCGCCAGCATGCCCGCGTGGGCAGACTTCAACCGCTCGACCGGCCGGCTCTATGGCACGCCGCCATCCTCGGCACGCAGAACCTACTCGAACATCACGATCAGCGTGAGCGACGGCCGCGCCACCACCTCGCTGCCGGCGTTCTCGATCACTGTCTCGTCCGGCAATCGTGCGCCGACGATTTCCGGCTCGCCGGCCACCACGGCGACGGTGGGCAGCGCCTACTCGTTCCGTCCGACTGCCTCTGACCCCGATGGCGACGCACTGAGCTTCAGCATCGCCAACAGGCCCGCCTGGGCCAGTTTCAATGCGGCAAATGGGAGCTTGAGCGGCAACCTGTCCAACGAGCACGTCGGCAGCTACGGCAACATCACGATCAGCGTGAGCGATGGCCGGACCACGACTTCGCTGCCGGCGTTCTCGATCACCGTTTCGGCCGCCAACCGAGCACCAACGATCTCCGGCTCGCCGGCCACCACGGCGACGGTGGGCAGCGCTTACTCGTTCCGTCCGACTGCATCCGACCCCGACGGCGATGCACTCAGCTTCAGCATCGCCAACAAGCCCGCCTGGGCCAGTTTCAGCGCGGCAAATGGGAGCTTGAGCGGCAACCTGTCCAACGAGCACGTCGGCAGCTACGGCAATATCACGATCAGCGTGAGCGACGGCCGGACCACGACGTCGCTGCCGGCGTTCTCGATCACCGTCTCCGCCGCCAATCGTGCGCCGACGATCTCCGGCTCGCCGGCCACCACGGCAACAGTAGGCAGCGCTTACTCGTTCCGCCCGACTGCGTCCGACCCCGACGGCGACGCACTCAGCTTCAGCATCGCCAACAGACCCGCCTGGGCCATGTTCAACCAGACCGACGGCACACTCTCCGGCACGCCTGGCGCGACGACAGTCGGCACCTACTCGAACATCACGATCAGCGTGAGCGATGGCCGGACGACGACTTCGCTGCCGGCGTTCTCGATCGCCGTCTCCGCCGCCAATCGTGCGCCGACGATTTCCGGCTCGCCGGCCACCACGGCGACGGTGGGCAGCGCTTACTCGTTCCGTCCGACTGCGTCCGACCCCGACGGCGATGCACTGAGCTTCAGCATCGCCAACGGGCCAGCCTGGGCCGTGTTCAACCCAGTGAATGGCACCCTTTCCGGCACACCGGCTTCGTCCGCGGCAGGGACCCACTCGAACATCATCATCAGCGTGAGTGACGGCCAGGCCACGACCGCGCTGCCCGCGTTCAACATCGAGGTGTCCGGGAGCACCACCGCGTCGTCAGTAACCCTGAGGTGGGTGGCGCCGGAAACGAACACCGATGGCACGCCGCTGCGAAATCTGGCGGGCTACGAGATTCACTACGGCACTCGATCGCGGCAGTATGACCAGGTCTTGCGCGTGCCCGGCGCCGGTGTCACGTCCGCCGAGGTCGAGAACCTCGGGCCGGCCACGTGGTACTTCGCAGTGCTCGCCTACACGAGCGACGGCACGGAGAGCGACCTCTCGGCCGAGGCCAGCAAGACCATCCGCTGATGCCCAACTCGGCACCGACCGCAGGACGCGGCCGGTGCCGAACCGGGCACCATTCTCGGTGACCCGCGCCGCGCGCAGGTCTAACTGCGGCAACCGTACAGGCAGCGACCCTGTGCGTGCATGACGGCGGGAGCCATCAACCCGTTCCTGGCGTATCCTCCCCCGCACGAGAACAAGCCGATCCGCAGGGGGAACCATGGACCGACGCGATTTCCTGAAGTCGTCGATAGCGGCTGCGCTCGGGGCTTCGCTCGCAAACAGCCGCGCGCTTGCGGCACTCACGCCCGTCTCTGCCGACATCGAAGCCGTCACCGGCAACGGTGCCAAGGTCGTGCTTGCCCGCAGCGACGTGCAGGTTCTGCGCGACAGCCTCCGCGGGGCGCTGCTTCTGCCGGGCCAGCCGGGCTACGACGAGGCTCGGCGCGTGCTGAACGCCTCGATCGACAAGCATCCCGCGCTGGTGGTGCAGCCAAGCGGCGCGGCGGACGTGCGGACCGCGGTCACGTTCGCAAGACAGCACAACATGCTGCTGGCCGTGAAGTGCGGCGGGCACAGCTACGCCGGCAAGTCGACCTGCGAAGGCGGCATGCAGATCGACCTGTCGCGGTTCCGCGCCGTGCGTATCGATCCGGACGCGCGCATCGCCTACGTGGCGGGCGGCAGCCTGCTCGGCGAGCTCGATCACGAGGCGATGTCCGTCGGACTCGTGACCACCGCGGGCACTGTCTCTCACACCGGGGTGGGCGGACTCACGCTCGGCGCAGGCTTTGGCCGCCTGGCCCGGCGCTTCGGCCTCGCGCTGGACAACGTGCGCGGCGTGGACATCGTCACGGCGGATGGCCGCCTGCTGCATGCGAGCGCCGAGGAGAACCCGGACCTGTTCTGGGGCGTGCGTGGCGGCGGCGGAAACTTCGGTGTCGTCACCACCTTCGAGTTCGCACTGCATCCCATGTCGCGGCAGGTGATCGGCGGCGAGATCGTCTTCCCGATCTCACGGGCGCGCGAGCTGCTCGACTTCTTCGCGAACTACAGCCCCGGCGCACCGGACGACCTGTACTGCGACGCCGTCATGTCCGCGCCGCCAGGCGGCAAGGACGGGGTGTTCCTGATCGAGGTCTGCTACTCCGGGCCCGCCGGCGACGCTGACCGCGTGCTCGCGCCGCTGCGCAAGCTCGGCAAGCCACTGAAGGACAGCATCAAGCCGGTCGACTACGTACAGCTCCAGCGCTCGGGGGATCGCACGGATCCGCGCAACGAGGGGCAGTATCTCAAGTCCGGGTTCATTGACGACTTCCCGCCCGGACTGGTCACCGCACTGATGGATGGCTTCCAACCCGACCCGGGCCGCAGCACGACGGTGTTCTTCCAGCACTCCGGTGGCGCCATCGGGCGCGTCGCGCCGGACGCCACCGCGTTCCCGCATCGTCGCTCGAAACTCAACAGGTTCGCGGTCGTCACCTGGCCGATGGACAGCGACGCGGCACCGCACATCGCATACGTAAAGAACTACTGGGCGCGGCTGCAGCCATTCACGGACGGCTACTACACGAACGAGGTCGCCTTCGAGCCGCAGCGCCAGGTCGACGAGAACTACCAGGGCAACATCGGCCGGCTGACGGAGCTCAAGAACAAGTACGACCCGACCAACCTGTTCCGGCTCAATGCCAACGTGAAGCCCACGGCATGAGGCGCCAGCAGGGAGCGGTTGCGCGATCGCAGCTCGTCGCGGCCGCCATGCCGTGATCGATTCAAAGCAGCGAGGCGCGACAGATCGGCCGGGGTGAAGTCCGAAGGCTGCTGGCGGCGCGGTCCAGACGCTCCTGCTCCACCGCAAACACACCGGGCAGACTCACCGTTTGCGGCTGCACGCAGGCGGGCGCGAACCACTCCTGCCGGGCCTGGATCAGGGCGAGCTCCAGCGCCCGATTGTCGGGGGTAACGCTGCTAGGGACGACGGTGAAGTACCCTTCGGTGAACGTGATCAGGTAGTTCGGATTCGACGCATCGGTCAACGTGCCCTGCGTGATCCGGTATGGGCTGCCGAGCACGGTTTCGCCGGGATCGCGAGTCAGAGCACCGTTGAGCGCGTCTCCGTTCACCAGGCCGCTCGGCACGTAGGTGAGTGGCGGGTCGGCCTCACCGTACTGCTTGCTCACATCGTCGGCGACCACGTCGATCGGGCGTGGCGCGACGGTCAGGTTGCCGGCGGAATCGAACGTCAGCGCGAACCCTGGCCCCGCCGACAGCGTGCCGGGCGCAATGTCGATCCGGTAAGGCGAACCGGCAACGGCTGCAGTGCCCAAGGAGCCCGTCGACGTGACCATCGGCGTGCCCGAGTAGGCGGTCGCTGGATCGTCCGGCAGGAATGCCCCGCCAAAGGTGTCCGTCTCCAGGCCGGTCACGAGCCAGCTCGAGGAGACCAGGGTGGCACTGTCATCGCCATAGATCTTCGTCGCGTCCACCGAGCTGAACGCCAGCGTGCGTGGAACGCCGAATACGTAGCGGTTCCCAGCGGGCGCTGCCTCCGGCGCAAGACTCGCCGACGTGGATCCCCAGAGCGCCGTCTGTCCGCTCGCGAGGCCGCCGAACTGGTCGAGCGCGGGATCAGCCGAGTAGATCACCCACCGACCCGTGCCCGGCACCAGGGTCGCGCCGTCGTTCACGAATCGCCGGGCCGCATCCAGCACCAGCGGGGTGCCGGCGCCGTCGGTCGTCAACGTCCGACCCGCCGCCAGGGCGATGTCAGCAGCCGTGCTGCGTATCGTCAGCGAACCGGCCGCGACGTCGGTGTCGACCCGAATCGTGCCGGGCGAACTCACGGTGGCCGCACCGGCTGTCTGCAGACCCTGCACCGTGACGTCGTCCGCATCGACATAGCCAACCCCAGCCACGACATTGCTGTCACCGCCTGCATTGCGAGCCTGGAGGTTCACTGCATCGACGTCGTTGCCTGCGTCCGTCAGCGTGATTGCGGCACCAGCGTCGCTCAGCGTCCGCACGCTCAATGTCGCCGCGGCGACCGGCGCGCTCTGGGTGACGGCTCCGCCGGCAGTCACCTGCAGCATTCCGCCTCGCGCTCACGACCTCAACCACGCCGAAATCGTTCGCCGCATTCGACAGCACGGCGGCCCCCGCACCGAGATCCAGCGTCAGCGTCCCGGCCANGCCGTCGAACGCGCCNCCGGCAGTGAGCCCCCCATCTGCGATCGTCANGAGCGACGTCGGGCCGCCCAGGATGACNGCGTCGTCGTAGGTCTGCGCACCCGTGGTGCGTACGAGACCNCCGTCCAGAGCCACGCTGCCGGGNGCATCCGTCGTCACGCTGTCCAGCGCNGCATTCGCGCCGACGGCNCCGCCGAANGTNGTCACGCCTGAGGTATCGACGACGAGNCGGGCAGCGGCGCCCGGGGAGTCGACGGTCCTGGCGAACGTGATTGCCGCGCCGTTGCTGCTGGCGAACCGGCGAGTCTGGCCGCTGGCTTCAGCGACCAGTTCGACCGCGTCGTTGAAGGTCTGCGTGCCACTCGTCTGCACGACTGCCAGCGCCGCGGCGCCACCGTGGAAGCGGGTCAATCCGGCTGCGTCGGTGGTCACGTCGCCGAGCGCCTGGGTCGCGCCCACGTCGCCGAGGAAATCGGTCGTGCCGCTCGCGTTTACGGTGAGGGCCCACGCACTTGCGTCGGAGTCCACGGTCGAGCCGAACAACACTGCCGTGCCGGACACGGTCGTGTCGCCGCACAGAGTGACAGCGCCAGCGATGCTGACCGCTCCACCACCGCTGCCCAGCGTTCCGCACAGGCTCGGCGCCGCTTCGTTGATCGTCACGATCGCGGCGCCGACGGTTCCGGACAGCGCCGCGGTACCCTCTTCATCCGTGCTCAACGCGTCGAGGCCATCGAGCCCAGACAAGGCCGTCGCACCGGCCGTGTTGATGGCGAGGTCGAAGGCCGCGCCGGAAACGTCGGTGAGCGTGATATCGCCGCCGGCGGTGCTGGCCAGCAAGGTGTCCGCCGCAAGCGTGACCGGGCTCGTGTAGCTCTGCAGGCCGGTCGTCGAGACGTTGCCACCGCCGAGTACGACCGGCGTCGCCGAGGTCGTCAGCGACGCGAGCGGAACCAGTCCACCGACCGGTCCGTTCAGTACGACCGGACCTGCTCCCGCCAGGCTCAGTGCGAATCCGCCGTCAACCGTGCCGCCGAGCGTCAGACTCGAGGCCGCGTTGGCCGTGCCGATGCGTGTGGCCCCGGTCAGGGTGACCGGTNCGGCCACCGACGCGACGCCATCGCCGATCAGCGCGCCCGCACCGGCGACACCGCNGCCTGTCAGGTTCAANGGTTCGGCNCCGACGGCAGCGTTGCTCAACTGNAGTGTCGCGCCGTCTGCGACCGACGTGCCGCCCNCGATGNCGCCGAGCGCNGAGTCGCTCTGCGCGACCAGCGTGCCGGCATTGACGGTGGTGGCTCCCTGGTACGAATTGGCGCCGGACAGCGTCAGCACGCCGGTTCCGAGCTTCGTCAGCGAGCCGGCCCCGCTCAGGACACCGGAGAACGTGCTCGACGCGTTGCCGACGGAGGTGATGCCAGCGGCGGGTGCGGCTCCCAGTTCGATGCTGCCGCCACCGGCGATCGTCGCAACGGTCTCGGCGTAGGAATTGAGGTTGAACGAGGCGCCCGCCTGCACCGTGAGCGCCGTGGAGTCGGACAGGCGCTCGGCCGCACCCAGCAGAATCGTGCCGGCGGCAACCGTCGTCGCGCCGGTGTAGGTGTTGGCTCCGGAGAGCGTCAGGGTGCCGGTACCTGCCTTGGTGAAGGCGCCCCCACCGCTGATCACGCCGCCGAAGTTCGTACTCGTGTTGTCCTGCCCGGCCACGAGCGCACCGCTCGTGAGGGTCACATTGCCGGCGCCCGCGAGCGAGCCGACCGTGTCGCTGGAAGTGCCCAGGCTGAAGGTCGCGCCCGACGCGACCGTCACTGCCGACTGGTCGCCAATGCGATTCGACCCGCTGAGCGCGAGCGTCCCGGCGTTGATGGTCGTCGCACCCGTGTACGTGTTGCCGCCCGACAGCGTCAACGTGCCGGTGCCGATCTTCGTGAGGCCACCGCTGCCGCTCATCACGCCCGAGTAGGTCGTGCTGCTGTTGTTTCCACCGGTGGTCAGCACGCCGGCGCCGAGCGATGTCGCCCCGGCTCCCGGCGGCAGCGATCGACAGCGCCGATCCGTCCGCGATGCGATTCGCGGCACCGAGTGCCAGCGTTCCCGCCGAGATCGTGGTGAGTCCCGTATACGTGTTCGCGCCGCCGAGCGTAAGCGTGCCCGTGCCGACCTTGGTGAGTCTGCCCGCGCCGCCGATCACGCCCCCGAACGTCGTACTCGTGTTGTTCTGGCCGACCGAGAGTGTGCCGCTCGTGACCGTCACGTTGCCTGCGCCCGCGAGCGAGCCGATCGTGTCGCTCGCCGTGCCAAGGTTGAAGGTCGCACCCGCCGCGACCGACACCGCCGACTGATCCCCAATGCGGTTCGAGCCGCTGAGCGCGAGCGTCCCGGCATTGATGGTCGTCGCGCCCGTGTACGAATTGACGCCGGACAGCGTCAACGTGCCGGTGCCGATCTTCGTGAGACCGCCGCTGCCGCTCATCACGCCCGAGTAGGTCGTGCTGCTGTTGTTTCCACCGGTGGTCAGCACGCCGGCGCCGAGCGATGTCGCCCCGGCTCCCGGATCGACAGTGCCGATGCGTCCGCGATGCGATCCGCGGCGGCAAGCAACAGCGTGCCGCCCGAAATCGTCGTCAGTCCGCTGTAGGTATTGGCGCCGCCAAGCGTGAACGTGCCCGTGCCTATCTTGGTGAGCCTGCCGGTGCCGCTCATGACGCCGCTGAAAGCGCTCGAAACGTTTCCGGACCCGACGGTGAGGGTCCCCGCGCCGAGCATCACGCTGCCGTTCCCGCTCAGCGCACCGAGCGTCTCCGCGTAGCCGTTGAGATTGAGCGTGCCAAGCGCTCCGACGAACAAGGGCGAATTGTTCGGGATGCGGTTGGCCGCGCCGAGCTGCAGCACGCCGCCTGTGATCGTCGTCGCCCCGGTATACGTATTGTTGCCCGCGTAGGTGAAGGTACTGCTGCCAGCCTTGATGACCGACGTGTTGCCGGAAATCACCGCGCCCGCGGCCTGCCCGCTGGCTGCGGTCGAACTGAGGGTGAGCGTGCCGCCGTTCAGATTCAGACTCGGCAACCCGGTGATCGCTCCGCTCGCCGAGGCCAGCGACAGGTTGAGCGCTCCGGCGGTGGAGGTCACCCCGCTACCCGAGAATGAAATGTTCGAAGCCGCATCAAGCGTGAGTGTCGCCGCTCCGCCCGCGGATTTCGTGATCGGCGCGAGCACGGAGATCGTGCCGGCCTGCGTCCCCGGGGAACCGGCGCCACCCGTCGCGACGGTGACGCTCGTGCCGGCATTGAGCGAGGCCTGGATCTGGTCGCGACTCGCGACGGCGCTGTCGCCGACCGGCGTGAAAAGGTTCGGGTTGCCGCCGCTGAAGTTTCCGTTGGAATTGGCTGCAACCCGGATCGTGATGTCGTACGGATCCAGCAGCCACTCGCCGCCGAGACCGGCGTCCACGGTACCGAGTGCCTGCAGGTTGCCGCGGGAGCTGGTCTCGACGAAGCCGCCGTCACCGTAAGCGCCAGCGCCCCGTACCGACGCGGTGCCGAAGAAGCCGGTGTAGTCCTCCGACCAGACGATGATCCGTCCACCGTCGCCCTGATGATGCGCATCGGCGCGCAGCGTGGCCGTGGGCGCAATGACGGTGGCCGCGGCGTTCGTGAGGTCAGCGTTGCTTCCCAGATAGTCTCCGCCGACTCGGATGGCGCCCCCGCCCGTTGCGCCCGAAGCATCGACGATCGCGTATTCGAGCACCGCGACGCGTGCCCCGAGCAGCGTGATGTCGCCACCCCGGCCTGCGGAACTCGACGCGTCGAAACGCGAGTCCGTCTCCACCAGGGCATCGCCCGTGGCGCTCAGCACGATCTCGCCCCGTGCATTGACGCTCGCGCTGCTGGCGTCGACGAGACCACTGCTGCGCACCGAGGCGCCAAAGAGACCGATCCGCCCGGCGTTCGCGACGAGTTGCCCCACGTTGACCGCCTCGCCGCCCTCGGGAGCCGAGATCCGCACGCGCAGGTTCGGCGAGGCGGCTGCGACGAGCTCGGCGCTGTGTCCGGCCGCAAGCAGGATCTCGCCGTTCGGAGTGGTGATGACCCCGTGGTTATCGACGCTGGGAGCAATCAGGTAGACCGCGCCACCGTCCGGCGTTTCGACGACGCCACGATTCACGACGGCGCCTTCACGTCCCGTACCTTCGAAGCGCTGGCGTCCCGACACGAAATCCGCGTCCGACAGGTTGAGACTGGACGCGACGAATCCGGCGGTGTTGATGCGTGCGCCCGCCCCGATGGCGATGCCGTTCGGGTTGATCAGGAAGACTCGGCCGTTGGACAGCATCTGACCGAGGATGTCCGAGCGCTGTGAGCCGATCACGCGATTCAGGACGGCGCTGGACGCGTCCCGCTGCACGAACCGCGTGACCTCGTCTGGCGCAACGGAGAACTGCTCCCAGTTGATGATCGTCCCTGGAGTGTTGGTGATCGTAGTGGTGGCGCCGTCGGTCGCGATCGTGGCGCTGCCCTGCACGACCATGGCTCCCCGGGGCTCTCCCGTGGCGACCACGCTCGCGGCGCAACCCAGGCCGACCGCGAGCGCGAGCGACGCCTGCCTGCTCAGAAGAACCACGTGAAGCTCCCGTGCCAGTGGCCCGACGGGACGTCGAGCGCCGGGTCGGGATCGATCAGGTGCCCATAGTCGAGGCTCAGGGCGAGGCTTCGCCCGTTGCCGACGCGCAGCCCTGCACCGGCGCTCGCGACGTCGATGGACGAGAACTCGAATGAAGTCGGATCCAGCGTCTGGCCGTAGGCACCGTCCACGAAGAGCAGCAGGCGCGTGCTCCACGGCGGCGACCGCTCGAACGGGTTCGGCAGCAACCACTCGACGGAAGCGCTGGCACCGCGATCCGCGATGAACTGACGTTCCTCCAGGCCACGCACCGAGTTGATTCCGCCGATGCCGAACTGCTCGCCGGGAACGAGCAGGTCATCGGTGTACTGACCGTCGAAACGAAGCTCGAGGTCGCCGAACGAGTCGAGCGAGACCTGGGCTTGCGCGGCGAACCGCGCAAGCAGGTACTCGTTGCTGGCGCCTGCGCGCACCGCATTGAATGCCGCCTGGCTTGAATCCGCGCCGTTCGGGATGTTGTGCGCCACCGCGACGCGCGCGCTGGCCGCAGTGCGCCCGAAGCGGGCCTGCCCCGAGTAACCGATGGACAGCGGATTCACCCGGTAGTCGGGCACGAGCTGCTCGGAGCCGCCGGTCGCCGCGACGTCGTTGTCGTAGGTGCGCGCCTCGTAGCCTGCAGTAAGCCTCTGCTCGAGGGCAGCAACGGCCGGAAGCACGTACGCGACGCGGCCGCCCAGCACCGAGCCGCTGCCGGTGATGTCGAAGGCGCCGGCAACGACACCCGAGTCCACGTTGGCGCTGCCGCCGTACAACTCGAGGGCCGCCCGGGCCCGCGGCAGCGGAATTCGGTACGAGGCGCCGAAGATGCGCACGTCGTCCTCGACGGGCAGCGCAAGCTGGTCGGGGTCGTCGTCCTGATACGGAGCGGTGACGTAATGGAAGCTGAAGACATGATCGCGGTTCCAGAGGTTCGCGTGCTGGAAACCGATGCCGAAGCGCAGCTCACCGGTTTCTTCGGTGCCGGTATTGTCGAGACCGGTGGCAATGCGCCAGGGTCGTACATCGTTGATGCGCAGATCGAAATCCACGCTCTGCTCCATCCCGGGCGTGATCACGACCGTGGTCCGCTTGACCGGGGCATCGTTGGCAAGCTGCAGCTGGGCGTCGAGCGCGCGCATGTCTGGAACCGCACCGTCCGAAAGCGCCGGCAGGCTGCGGCGAATGTTGGCTTCGTCGTGGTGGAGGGCACCCTCGATACGTACGCGACCGACGCGATACCGCACGACCCGCAGGACGATCTCCCCGCCGCGAACGAACGTCTGCGGTGGCAGTTGTACGGCGACCAGATCGTAGCCTCTGCTGCGCAGCGCGGATTCCAGCGCGACGCGAGCTGCCTGCAGGTCGCCAATCGTACGGTCCGGACCCAGGTACGGTTGCAGCACTGCTTCAAGCGGCTCTGCTTCAGACTGGGCGATGCCCTCGATCCTGAATCCGGTGACGGAGAAATGCGGGTCGACTGCCGCGAGACAGGTCGCGGCGCCCAGCGACGCCACGGCGCCTCCCGTCAACGCCTTGCAGACGGAAGCGATCCACGCGCGCCTTCGCGGAGTCCCGGGAATTCTGAACATAACGAATGCTAGGGATCGGCCCGGGCGCGAGGATCCGGCGCAGTTCTCAGATTTCTCTGCGCGGGCGCCCTGTCTCCACAACCGTGACGGAATTCACGCAGTGGCACTCGGCTCGCTGGCCGGCCGAGTCTCAGCGCGCTTGCGCGCTTCCGACGGGTTTCTGCTCGATCGCCTCAACGGGCGCACCGGCCTGTTTCCATGAACCGAAACCACCCTCGATGTGGCACACGGGGGTGAGGCCCATGTCCTGCGCGGTCTTGGCCGCCAGTGCCGAGCGCCAGCCGCCACCGCAGAAGAACACGAACTTGTTGCCCGAGGCGAAGAACGCCTTGTGATAGGGGCTTGCCGGGTCGATCCAGAACTCGAGCATGCCGCGCGTCACATTGATTGCGCCCGGCATACCGCCCTCGCGCCACAACTCGCGCGGGTCGCGCAGGTCGATGAAGGTGACGTCCGGCCGGCCGAGCAGTGCGCGGGCTTGCTCCACCGTCAATGTCTCGATCTCGGACGAGGCCTCGAGCACCAGTTGCTGCGCGCTCTTTCGGATCTGCAACGGCATGTCAGCCTCCTCTGTGGCTCCGGCCGCTCACATCGGCCAGTCCGGCCCGCCTGGCGTCCGAGCCCGACGGTCCGCATCGATCGCAATCGTTACCCCTCGCAGCCAGAGCATGCAACAGGCAAGGGGCCCGCGAGCGCGGCGTTTCGCCGAACTGGCGAGGAACGTCGTCGGCGCACCGTGCGCCGCCGCTCTGACTGACGCTGTTGCCGATGGCCGATCCGGATACACCCCGGACACTGCTTCGAGCGGATTCGGTGAGAAGGCTGCTGGCGAACGGGACGCACCTGGATGCGAATGTCCCTTGCTGTCTCTTGCAGTCGCTTACGGTCGCTTACGGCTCAGGTTCCAGAGCTCCTGCACGTGCCGGGCCACCGCGCCCTGCGCCGCCACCCGCAGCTCGAACTTCGATCCCGCGAACGCAGGTGTCTCGACGACGATCACTGTCGGCGCCGCAGGACCACGCTCCTTCTTGCCATCGATGAACACCTCGGTGGCCGCGAGCAGCTCGTCGATCGAGCCGTCCCGGATCGGCGCGCCCTTGTCGTCGCGGCTGATGACGCCGTCCACGATGGGCTCGTCGAAACGCGTGCGTCCGGACTTGCGGATCGGTATGCCGGAGGCCTGCAGCAGCCGGATGACCTCGGCGCCGACCGGGTTGGCGTCGGGGTCGGTGCCCTGCGAGTAGATGTAGCCGCCCTCCGTGGACAACTCGTCCTCGTGCAGATCGAGCACGAGCTGCGGCGGATAGGCTTCCGAAGTCCGCAGCACGTACTGCGTGAGAGCGCGAGTCTCGGGCCCCGGCGCTGCGGCAGCCCGCGGTCCGGCGCCGTGCTCGAGGTCCGGCAGCAGGTACTCGGCATCGCCAACGCTGTAGCCGCCCTTGCGCCAGTCACGCTCGGCGGTGTTCGGATAGCGCCAGTTGCTGCGATAGGCCTTGGGATTGCTCAGGGGGATCAGCACGACCGGCACGCCGGCCTCCGCCAGCTCTACGACACTCTCGAGCTGCTCGGCGATCGCGTTCGGGCCGGCCGGCTCCTCACCGTGGATACCGGCCAGCAGCCAGAGTGCCGGCCCGCGCTTTGGCGTACGCCATGCGCGAATCGCGAGGCCTGGCTCGTCCGGGTAGGCGTAGATCGTCTCCTGCTCCCAGCCGTGCCGCTTCGCGAGTGACTCGTAACGAGCCCATAACTGATCGAGCGTCTGGCGGCCGTCGACCGCGCTGTGCGAGACCGGCGCTGCGGCGGGCGTGGTCGGTTTGGGGGGCGGAGAAGCCGCGTCGCCTGTCCCGGTAAGCAGCGTCGTCGCGACGATCGCGACGGACAGGATGAACGGTCTCGGCAGGTGCATCTTCATTCTCCGGCAGCCACAAGGCGGTTCGCAGTCCACGGCGACTTCGGGACGGATCGCATCAGCTTCGCCGCCTGCGCATCAGCAGGTAGAGCGGCAGACCCACCGCGCCGAGCACGAGCGCCCAGAGGAAAGGCTCGCGGCCGAGGCCCACGAAAGCGAACACCGCGTAGGCCGTTCCGAGCAGCCCGAGCACGAGCAGGTCGCCCGGCAGGCGCGCGGTACCGCGGCGCCACAGCACCACCAGCGCGAATGCGCAGAAGAGGTACAGCGGCAGGTTTGCGGCGGTGACGATCAGCGTCAGGAACGTGAAGCCCTCGACCAGCGACTTGCTGTAGTTCATCAGCACCATTGCGGTCGCGAACAGTCCGGTCGCCACGAGCGCCACAGCAGGTGCACCGCGCGCGTTGAGCCGCGCGAGTGGTTTCGGCAGCGATCCGTGCCGGGCCATCGTGGCAGTGAGCTCGCCGACCAGCAGCGTCCAGCCGTTCAGCGCGCCCAGTCCGCTCACGACCACGAACACCGCGAGCACTCGCCCGACGCCATCTCCCATGAAGTCGTCCAGCAGCTCGGCGAAGGGCGCGCCCGACTGCGCGAGCTCGCGTTGCGGGATCAGAAGCAGCGCCATCGACGAGACCGCGATGTAGACGGCCGCCGTCAGCAGCGTGCCCCACATCGTTGCGCGCGGAATGGTTGATTCGGGATCGCGCACGCGACCCGCCGGCACCGCGGCCGACTCGATGCCGAGCATCGCGAACAGCGCGATCGTGGAGGCCGCCATCAGCGCCTCCAGCGAGAGCGGCGTGTCCGGCACCTGCCGCACATAGGTGGCGGGCTCGGTCACGAGCAGCCAGGCACCGAGCAGCACGATTGCGGCCATGGGCAGCAGCTTGAGTGCCGTGGTAGCCACCTGCACAGCACCGCCGGCGCGCACGCCCAGCAGGTTTACGACCACGAACAGCCAGACGAGCGCAAGTGACAACAGCGCCGGCGAGACGTCCGCGAGCGCCGGCATCACCTTGGTAAGGTAGCCGACGACGCCGATCGCGATCGCCGCATTGGTAATCCAGCACGACACCCAGTAGCACCACATCGAGATGAATGCCGCCAGCCGGCCGCTGGTGGCCTCGATGTATGTGTACGGACCATCGGCCGACGGAAACTCACGCGCGCGAGCACAGTGACGGCCCAGCCGAGCATCGCATTGAGGCCGTAGGGCGCGAGCGACGCCGGCAGCAGGTAGATGCCGATGCCGATCGTGTTCCCGACCACGAGCGCGGTGCACATCCAGAATCCGAGTTCCTTGTCTGGCTGCATGTGCACTCGCCTGTTCAGTCGCGCGCGCTGTGCGCGCTCCGGTAGAGTCGTGCCGCAACGGTGGTCGCCACGACCGCAGCAGGAGTCCCGTCATGTACCGCGCAATGATCGCCCTGATCGCCTTCTTCGCCCTCGCCCCGGCCGGGGCCGCGGAACCGCGGGCACGGGCTCTCGGCGTGCCCTTCGACGGAACGCCAGGGCCCTTGAACGCCATCACCGACGTGGCCGGCGTGACCGTGGGGCAGGCCACGTTGATCGAGGACCTCGCCGACGGACGCAAGGTCCGCACCGGCGTCACGGCCATCCTGCCGCGCGGGAGGGCCCGATCATGCTCACCAATACGCACAGCGTCGGCGTCGTGCGCGACGCCGTGATCGCCTGGCGCGTACGGGCTGGCGGCGCGGACGCCACCGGTTACTGGTGGTCGCTGCCCGTGGTCGCCGAGACCTGGGATGGGCATCTCAACGACATCAACGGCTTTCACGTGCGCCCGGAGCATGCGTTCCGCGCGCTCGACACCGCGGCAGCGGGACCGGTGGTCGAAGGCAACGCGGGCGGTGGCACCGGCATGGTCTGCCACGAGTTCAAATGCGGCATCGGCACCGCCTCGCGCCGCGTGACCGTCGCCGAGCGCGAGTACACGCTCGGTGTGCTGGTGCAGGCCAACTACGGCATCCGCGACACTCTGCGCATCGCCGGCGTCCCGGTCGGCCAGCACCTGCGCGACGATCGCATCTACACCGACCCGGCGCTCGCTTCGGACTCCGGTTCCATCATCGTCGTCGTGGCAACCGACGCCCCGCTGCTGCCGCACCAGATGAAGCGCATCGCGCGCCGGCCCGCGCTCGGTCTCGGCCGCATGGGCAGCTACGCCGGCAACGGCTCGGGCGACATCTTCATCGCCTTCTCGACGGCCAACGCCGAAGCGCTGAAAGGCGCGCCGCTCGCCCAGTCCTCGTCCCTCGGCAACGACGAGCTCGACCCGCTCTTCAACGCCACCGTGCAGGCGACCGAGGAGGCCATCGTCAATGCGCTGGTGGCCGCGCGCGACATGCAGGGCAACGACGGGCATTACGCGAAGGCCCTGCCGCACGCGGAGCTCGTGAAGCTGCTCGGGCAGTACGGCCGCCTCGTCAAGGCTGCAGCGCCTCGCTGAGCGCGACGCGCAGCAGGCTGACCGCCTCGTCAACCTCGGCCTCGCTCACCGACAGCGGCGGCATGAAGCGCAGCGTGCTCACGCCGCAGGAGAGCAGCAGCAGCCCGTTGTGGTAGGCACGCGTCACGAGGCGATCCACGAGCTGACGAGCCGGCGTACGTGCGGCGTCGCTCTCGATCAGTTCCATGCCGATCATCAGGCCGCGGCCGCGCACCTCGCCGATGCAGGGGAAATCGCGCTGCAACTCACGCAGGCGCCCCATGAAATGGTCGCCGACCTTCGCGGCATTCGCGGCGTATTCCGACGCCACGAGGTCGAGCGTCGCGATCGCGGCGGCACAGCTCAAGGGATTCCCGCCGTAGGTGTTGCCGTGGGCGCCGCGCTGGAACTTCTCCATGATGCTGTGCTTCGCGATGAACGCACCGATCGGCAAGCCGGAGCCCAGGCCCTTCGCGCTCGTCATGATGTCGGGCTGCACGCCCCAGTGCTCGCTCGCCCACATCCTGCCGGTGCGACCGACGCCCGACTGCACCTCGTCGAAAATGAGCAGGATGCCGTGCTCGTCGCAGATCCCGCGCAGGCCCGCCAGGAAGCCGTCGGGCGGCACGAGATAGCCGCCCTCGCCCTGGATCGGCTCGACGAGGATCGCGGCGACCTCGCTGGGCGGCACGTTGCGCTCGAACAGCATGCGGATGTAGTCGAGCACCGCCCTGCCCTGGTCGCTGCCGGCGAACAGCGGGCGGTACGTGTTCGGATAGGGCACGTGCGTCACGCCAGGCATCGTCGGTGCGAAGCCCTTCTGCTGCGTGTACTTGCTCGAGGTGAACGCGAGCGATCCCATCGTGCGGCCATGGAAACTGCCGAGGAACCCGAGGTAGCGGGGCCGGCCCGTGGCGTAGCGGGCCAGCTTGATCGCGCCCTCCACGGACTCGGTGCCCGACTGGCAGAGGAAGCTCATCACGGGTTCGCCCATGGGTGCGTGCTTCGCGAGGCGCTCGGTGAGCGCCGTCATGTTCTCGTGCCAGTAGTCGCTCGAGATGTGCAGGAACTTTCCGGCGGCTTCCTTGACGGCGTCGACCGCCCGTGGAGCAGACCGCGATGCCGGCCATGAAGTCCAGGAAACGGTTGCCGTCCACGTCCCAGACCTCGCTGCCGCGGCCGTGCGACATCACGAACGGGTAGTCGCGCGGGTACGACGGCGAGGCCACAGGACGGTCGCGCTCGAGCAGGGCTCGATCCTTGGGGCCGGGCAGTTCGGTCTTGATGTGGGTATTTCGCACGGTGGGCTCCAGTTGATGGCGCGCGCGTCAGGCAGGCACGCGCACGGGACGCGCATGTGCTTCGCGCGTACGCGCATGCAGGGCACGCAGGGTATCGAGCTCGAGCGCGGTCGGTGGCGCGACCGTCTCGACAGCGGCAGCGGCGCGCAGCGGCCAGCCGACGGCAGCATGCGCCTCTTCGAGAGTGGCGCCTGGAAACAGCGAGGTCAGCACCAGCTCGTCGCTGCCCGGCTCGGGAGCCAGCACGCCGAAGTCGGTGATCAGTGCCTGCGGGCCGGCGCCGCGCATGCTCGTGCGCGCGCGCGCACCGTGGCCGTCGAGGAAGCCGGCGCTGGTGCGGAAGTCGAGCCGCGCGACGAGACTGCGTGGCGTCGCCTTGAGCATGACGAAGGTCTGGCGTGCGTGTGCGGCGATCTCGGTAGCCCCGCCCGCGCCGGGCAGGCGCGTGGTCGGCGCCTCATACGGACCGATCACCGTGCTGTTGAGGTTGCCGTAGCGATCGACCTGCGCCGCGCCGAGGAAGCCGACATCGACGCGTCCCGCCTGCAGGAAGTATGCGAAGACCTCAGGCAGGGGAATCACACAGGCTGCGGTCTCGGCGAGCTCGCCGTCGCCGATCGACAACGGCAGCACGTCCGGGCGCGTGCCGAGCGTCCCCGACTCGTAGATCAGCACGATGTCGGGCGCGTGCGTGAGCCGCGCAAGGTTGCAGGCCGCGCTTGGCAGTCCGATGCCCACGAAGCACACGCAGCCATTCCACAGCCGCCGCGCCGCCGCCACGGTCATCATCTCGTCGCGGGTCCATTCGCTCATGCCGCGGCTCCGAGGCTCGCAAGGAAGGCCGCGTGGTCGCCGCTGTCCAGCACGTGCTGCTGCATCCAGGCCTGGAAACTGCTGCGGTCGCGCGCAATTGCGTCCCAGCGCCGGTAGAAGTCGTTGTCGCGCGGGTAGTGACCCTGTGCGTAGGACGGATACGCGCCGCCGGGGCAGTGCGCCACCGCACTCACCACCCAGTGCGGCAGGACGATGCCGTTCATCGCCGGCGGCAACTCGCCAACGATCTCCTCGACCGTGACCAGCAGCGCTCGTGCGGCCAGCGCGGCCTCGCGCTGGGCACCAACGATGCCGCTGATCGCGACGTTGCCCTGCCGGTCCGCGCGCTGCGCGTGCAGGATCGTGACGTCAGGGTTGAGCGCCGGCACGGTCGCGATGCGCTCGCCGGTGTAAGGGCATTCGACGCTGCGGATGCGCGGGTTCGCGGCCGCGAGATCCGTGCCCTGGTAGCCACGCAGCATCGCGAACGGCAACCCCGCCGCACCTGCGCAATAGGCGGCCGCGATCCCTGCGTGCGTGTGCTCGTCGATCTGAAGCGCCGCGGGCCAGCCGTGCTCCACCGCGTCGCGCAGCCGATGCAGCGATCCGACACCGGGATTGCCTCCCCACGAGAACGTGAGGCGGCGCGCGCAGCCCATGCCGATCATCTGGTCGTAGACCAGGTCGGGCGTCATGCGCACCAGATGCAGGTCGCGGCGGCCCTGGCGGATGATCTCGTGCGCTTCCGCAAAGGGAATGAGGTGGGTGAAGCCCTCGAGCGCGACGCAGGCGCCGTCGGCGACGTGTCGGGCGATGGCCTCGGCCAGCGACATGATCTTCACGACCCGCTCTCCACGACGGTGCGCGACTGTTCGCGCATGTACTGCGCGAGGTAGTAGAAGGATGCGATCGCCTTGCCGGTGGAGCCCGAGCCCTTCCACCCGCCGAAGGGCTGGTAACCGGGCCATGCGCCAGTCGTCGCGCCCTGGCGGCGATTCGCGTACGTGACGCCTGCCTCGATGTTCTCGTGGAACCACGGCACCTCGTCCGCGCCGCCGTAGAAGCCGGCGGTGAGCCCCAGGTCCGTGTCGTTTGCGAGCCGCATGGCTTCGTCGCGATCGCGCACGCGATTGAGCATCAGGATGGGCACGAACATCTCGTGCCTCCAGAGCGCGTGTCCGACCGGCGCCTCTGCCAGCACGGGCTCGACGTAGTAGCCGCGTGCGAGCTCCCCTTCCGCCGGGACGGCACCACCCGCGATCAGGCGCGCGCCGCCGGTCTCGAGCTCGCCGACGTAGCGCTGATAGCTGTCCCGGGCCGAGGCGTTGACGAGCGGCCCGAGCCAGTTCTCGCGACGACAGGGATCACCGATGCGGATCGCGGCAACCTGCGCGCGCAGGCGCTCGATGAGCCCGTCGGCCACGCGCTGCTCGACGTACAGGCGCGAGAGCGCGGAGCACTTCTGCCCGCCCATGCCATAGGCCGAGCGCACGATGCCCGCCGCCGCCTCGTCGAGATTCGCGCGCGCGGTGACGATGCAGGGATTCTTGCCGCCCAGCTCGGCGATGCAGGGACGCGGGAAGGCGCCGCCCGTCATCTGGCGCAGCAGTCCCATGCCCACCGCCACCGAGCCGGTGAAGGTGATGCCGGCCGTCGCGGCGTGAGAGGCCAGCGCCTCGCCGATCTCGCGACCCGAGCCCGAGACGTAGTTGAAGACGCCGCTCGGCAGGCCCGCGTCGCGGATGCAGTCCGCCAGCAGCCGCCCCGCCCAGGGAGTGTCGCTCGCGCCCTTCACGACCACCGTGTTGCCCGTGACCAGCGCCGCCGCCGCGGGCCCGCCCGCAAGCGCCAGCGGGAAATTGAACGGCGCGATCACGACCCAGGCACCGTAGGGTCGCATCACGCTGCGGTTGCTCGAAACCACCCCCGGCAGCGGGTCGTTCGGCAGCGCGTGCTCGTAGCCGTGGTGGCTCTCGAAGTCGTCGGCGTAGTGGCGGAAGAAGTCGACGGTCTCCTGCGCCTCGCCGAGAGCCTCCATGCGGTTCTTGCCGACCTCGAGGACCAGCGCGGCGGCGATCTCGTAAACGCGCTGCTCCATCAGGTCGGCGACGCGACGCATCAGGCGCACGCGCTCCGCGACCGGTGTGGCCCGCCATGCCGGAAACGCCGATCGCGCCGCCTGCATCGCGGACTCCGCGTCGCCACGGCTGGCCACCGCGAACTCGCCGAGGATGAGGTCGCGGTCGATCGGGCTCGGTCGCGCAACGTACTGCGCGGGCGCGACGTCCGCACCGTTGAGGAACAGCGCGTGGCGCGCGCCGAGGCGCGCCCGTACCGACGCGAGCGCCGCATCGAAGCGCTCGTGCAGGACCTCGGGCGGGTCGAACATCGTGGCGTAGGTGAGACGAAAGCTCATGGGCCTGTCACCGCGCAGTCAATGGGAGGGAAAGAAACGGGCCAGCAGGCGATCGAGCAGCGCGAGCGCGTCGGCGAGGTCCCGCTCCCCGATCACCAGCGGCGGGGCGAGCAGGATGAGGTTGCCCCGTGAGCCGAATGACACGCCCTCCGCCATCGCCGCGCCCAGCAGCGAGGCGAGCGCCGGCGGCGTCTGCGGCCAGGGCGCAAGCGGCGCACGCGTGTCGCGGTCAGCGACGAGTTCCAGCACGGCGAACAGGCCGTGTCCGCCGCGCACGTCGCCGATCACGCGGTGGCGAGCGGCAAGCCGGTCGAGCTCTTGCTTCAGTGCGGCCCCGCGCGAGCGCGAGCGCTCGATGAGGCCTTCTTCCGCGTAGGCCTCGATGGCCGCAACACCGGCGGCGCAGGCCAGCGGGTGCCCGCAGTAGGTGAGCCCGGTGTTGAGCGCCTGGTCCTCGAGGCGCGCCGCCAGCTCACGCGACAGCACGACGGCGCCGAGCGGCAGCGCAGCTCCGGTGAGGCCCTTGGCGAGCGTGATCACGTCGGGGCGTCCCGCCTCGCCGTGACGCTGCCAGGCGAACCACTCGCCGCAGCGACCGAATGCACTCATCACCTCGTCGGCGATCAACGGGATTCCGCGCTCGGCCGTGTGGCGGCGGACCGCGGGCCAGTACGTGTCCGGAGCCACGATCCCGTTCGAGCCCGCGTTGGGTTCGACGATCACCGCGGCTACCTGCTCCACACCGAGCCGGTCGATGCGCCCGGCGATTGCACCCGCCGCAAGCTCGCCGCATTCGTCTTCGGTCGCGCTGCCGAAGGGACAGCGGTAGGCATACGGCGGCTCGACGTGACTGACGCCCATTGCATCCGGGTCCACCATCTCGCGGGTGCGCGTGTCGCCCGACAGTGCCATCGCGAGATGAGTTGCACCGTGGTACGAACGGTCGCGCGCAACTACGATGCCGCGTGGCCGACCGAGCGCCTGGCGTACGATCTTCACTGCGTGCTCGTTCGCATCGGCACCGCCGAGGGTGAAGAACACCCGCCCGCCGTCGAAGCCGGCGAGTTCGAGCAGTCGCGTGGCGAGCTCGGCGCGCGGCCGCGCACCCCAGGCACTGGTCACGAAGCAGAGCTGCCCGGCCTGCTCCCTGATGGCCGCGACCACGCGCGGATGCTGGTGGCCGAGGTTGCTGCACTCGGCGAGGCTGCTCATGTCGAGGATCGCGCTCCCGTCCTCGAGGAACAGGCGCGCACCCTCACCGCCGACTACTGTCGGTGCGTTCCACTGGGACTGCCTGCACCAGCTGTGCAGGACTGAAAGGCGCTCGGCTCCCAAGTCTCCCCCGGATTGCCATGCTGCGACGGAAACTGTGCGCATAGCGCACATCTGTTCGCATTGCGCACTATGCTACGAATCACTAAGCTCCGCGTCAAATGGCCAGCCGGGACAGCAGCGCCGCCGCAACCGACTTCGAACAGAGCCGCGACTACGTGCAGTCGCTGGCCCGCGGCCTGTCTGTGCTCAGTGCGTTCGACGCCCAGCACCAGACGCTCGGCCTGGCCGGCATCGCTGCACGCACCGGCCTGTCTCGCGCTGCGGTCCGGCGGCTGGTGCTGACGCTCAGGCATCTGGGCTACGTGCGACCGATGGGTCGCGAATATGCGCTCAGTCCGCGCGTGCTCGAGCTCGGATTCGGCTGCCTCAGCTCGCTCAAGCTCACCGACCTCGCCCAGCCGCTGATCGAGCAGCTCGCGCAGCGCGTCAACCACAGCTGCTCGATGGCAGTGCTCGACGGTCAGTCCATCGTCTACGTGCTGCGCGTACCGGTGCGGCGCGTGATGACCGTGGCGCTCGGGGTCGGCGCGCGCCTGCCGGCATATGCAGCGTCGATGGGTCGCGTGCTGCTCGCGGGCCTGCCGGCGGAATCACTCGAGACGTGGCTCGCCGCCTGCCGCCCGGAGCGCCTGACGCCGCACACCGTCACCGACCCGCGACGCTTGCGGCGCATCGTCGCAGAGGTCCGCGGCCAGGGTTACGCGTATGTCGAGCAGGAACTCGAGCTCGGACTCTGCTCGCTCGCAGTGCCGGTGCGTGACCGCGACGGCCGGGTGGTCGCGGCCCTCAACGCAAGCCTGCCCTACCATGCCGACGCCGCTCGTCACGCGCTGAGCGAGGTGCTGCCCGAGCTGCGCACGACCGCCACGGCGATCGAGCGCTGCCTGCCTGCCAACAGCCTGCCCCCGGTGTCCCTGTGAGCACGACACACGCGTATCTCTGCGACGGCCTGCGCACGCCATTCGGACGCTTTCGAGGCGGACTGTCCGGGGTACGCGCCGACGATCTCGCCGCGCTGGCAGTCCGGCGCCTGCTGGAACGGCATCCCCAGTTCGACCCGGCCGCCGTCGATGACCTCTACCTGGGCTGCGCAAACCAGGCGGGCGAGGACAACCGCAATGTCGCGCGCATGGCTGCCCTGCTCTCGGGCCTGCCCGCCTCGGTGCCGGGCGTGACCGTGAACCGCCTCTGCGCGTCCGGGCTCGAGGCGCTGGGCCAGGCGGCACGCGCCTGTGCCGTCGGAGAGGCCGAAGTGGTGATCGCGGGCGGGGTCGAGAGCATGACCCGAGCGCCCTACGTGCTCGGCAAGGCCGACGCGGCGCACTCGCGCGACCAGAAACTCGAGGACACCACACTGGGCTGGCGGTTCGTAAATCCGCGCATGAAGTCGCTGCACGGCGTGGACTCGATGGCACAGACCGCGGAGAACCTGGCGCGGGATCACAACGTTTCGCGCGAAGACCAGGACGCCTACGCGCTGCGCTCTCAGCAGCGTGCCGCCCGCGCCGTTGCCGAAGGATGGTTCTCTGAGGAGTTGACTGAAGTGCCCGTCTTATCGGACGGCACCGCTGTTGAAGTGGACGAGCAGCCGCGCCCCGACACTACACTCGAGCGGCTCGCGGCGCTCGCGCCCATCCTCGGACCGGGCACTTCGATCACCGCCGGCAACGCCTCC
>PDVJ01000035.1_pt1 | contig 34824 bp, 41 predicted proteins | sample 1369811 | NCBI WGS metagenome assembly PDVJ01 (sample SAMN07795376, study PRJNA414565) | Alkali sediment metagenome, whole genome shotgun sequencing project. | reverse complement strand
GTAATGTTATCTTTTAGAGAACTGGAAGCGCTTCCTTGCTCCCGGCTGGCCGTACTTTTTCCTTTCCTTGATGCGTGAATCCCTCGTGAGAAATCCTGCCTTCTTAAGCGCTAACCGCCATTCCACATCATACTCTATAAGCGTTTTCGCGATGCCATGCTTTATCGCCCCTGCCTGTCCGGCTATCCCACCTCCCGACACATTCACAAAAAAATCAAACTTATTCCTTGCACCTACAATATCAAGAGGCTGCATAATGAGCATTTTGAGGCTGTCTCTTGTGAAATAGTCGTCAAAATTCCTTTTATTCACGGTGAGATTCCCGCTTCCTTCCTTCATATATACTCTGGCTATGGCATACTTCTTTTTACCCGTAGCATAAAAACGTTTTTCCATTACATTCTTCTCTCCCATTTCACTATCATTGAAGATTTCTCAGTCACTTCGTTCTTTCGACGATACCTAAGGTTTTTATAACTTTATCACCTGCGGGCATTGGGCCTCGTGAGGATGATCATTCCCTGTATAGATCTTGAGCTTTTTCAGCATTTTCCTCCCTAATGAGTTTTTCGGGAGCATCCCTCTCACTGCAAAAAACAATACTTTCTCCGGATGGTCTTGTAACATTTTTCCTGCGGACGTTTCTCTTAAACCGCCGGGATACCCGGAATGATGATAATAGACTTTATCGGACATTTTTTTTCCTGTAAGGGATACCTTCCCGGCGTTCACCACAATCACAAAGTCCCCCGCATCCACATAGGGTGTGTAAATGGGTTTATGTTTGCCCCTCAGGCGCCTCGCAATTTCACTCGCAAGTCTGCCGAGAATCTGTCCCTCTGCATCAATGAGATACCAGTCCTTCACCATGTCCTCATGTTTTGCATTATATGTTTTCATACGTTCACCCAAGTACTAAAATGTAAAGGTGCAAACTACGAAATTTCATACTATTTGTCAAGAAAAAAACCCGCGGTACAATAAATTACTTTATTTCGACCCTACCTTCCCGAGACCGTAGAGGCTAAACATCGCCGTGACACTCTTATCATCACGGGTTTCCGTATATTTTACTTCAACAGTCCAGCACTGCGTATTATAGGAGAGGCCGTAAGTCCTTTCCAAGGTCTTGTTATCTAACGCATTTATCCTGCTCGCGTGGATCAGAGAGAGGTACTGCGTCAGCACCGCTTTTAATGAAAGGTTAAATTCCTGGACAGGAGCTGCCGAATATTGATACGGCGCGAAGGGCGCGATGGGTCCGGAAGGTATGACTTCGTTCACAATATTCTTGGTTTGCCGATACCCGATGGTGACCGAATCTCCCCGCCAGTCGCTGATATTCATATCGTAGGAGGAGCGTTTCCATTCACCCGAATTTATACTGTACTTGTTGCGCACGAAAAAGGAAAAATATTGAATAGGTTTGATATCAAGCTCCATATCGATATCGCTGAAAGGCTTGTTTTCTGTGGAGGGTATCGCTCCCGCCTCTTTTAGCTCCTTGAAATCATAGGTCTGAGCAAGCTTAAAACGTAAAACCTCCCGGTAACTTTTTGCTCCTCCCTTTTCATTCAATCGTGTCAAGAGCGTATTGGTCAATGCGTATGTCAGGGTGCTTTGTTCAGGTACACGGGTTACAAAATCAGGCGCATCATACTGAGAGGCATGAGAAACGTAGGTGTATGTCAACTCCGGCCTGATTCCGTGACGAATTTTATCGACTACCTCACCATCGATATCGAAGATCCTGTGCAGTTCGGTCGTCGCCGTTGCACCCGCAGTGTAAATTCCCCGATAGCCATGCTCGCTGTAGACAGTATTTGCCGTGTCTATAGTATCAGTCCGGTCCCAGAATGTACTCTTCAGACCGATTTGCGGGGTCACCTGAAGGTAATCTCCCCAACGCAGCGGCAAGTAGAGTACAGGCTGAATATCATAAAAATGTCCCTTTTGACCTTCATCTCTGTGATAATAATCGTACGTGGCATCAACCTCGTAATAAAGGGGAGTGCCCCAGAGAGGTTGTTTCATCCCCTTCAGGGTAATTTCGGGATATTTCTGCAAGGTTGCATCATTTGAGGTGCTCGCGAAATCATCGGTGTAGCGGACGAGCGCCGTCAGGTTATACAGTTGCCAGCTCTTCACCAGACGGACCGTTGAATCAAGGGAACCAAGGGATTCGTTTCCCACAAATGATACTTTTTTAAATCGTTTCGCTTCCGTGGTTGAATAATTATCCAAATAGTAGTTGTGCGAGGTAAAGTCCTTGAAATACCAGTTATCGGATACCTTCTGGATATCCGTTCTGAAGAACAAAGAAGGGCTGAAACGGGTCTCGTGGTTCAGGTAGTATGACCACCTCTTGTGGTCGGACTGCCAATCCCTGCTCACTGTCCCTGTCGTGGTCGCGTAGGATTCCTGGCCGCGCCAGGAATCATTCATGAAGTCGCCATAGAATGTGCCGAAGGAATCATTGCTGAGGAAGTATCTGAATTCAACGCCTTCTTTAAACCCCCTCTCACCCATATAGCGCTGATACAGCGTCGCATCAGTACTTTCTGAAATTGCCCAGTAAAAGGGAAGTTCCACATCCCAGCCTAACTTATTTTTAGAATAGGAAAGATGGGGGAGAAGGAATCCCGATTGGCGGGTTGTCTTTGCAGGAAACACGAGATACGGGGTGTAGAAAACCGGCAGATCTTTTGCCAGAAATTTACTGTGTTTCACGGTGCCGTAACCGTCGATGGTTATATCCATTTCACTCCCCCTCAACCGCCAGTCGGGGGAATGTCCGTCACACGTGGTCATCGTCGCATCCTCAATATGGTATGTGGCTTCTCCTGTCTTCTCTATCTTTAATCCTGAGAGATAAAAGTGATTTTTAGCGAGAAACACCTTTCCACCATGAGCGACACCGGTTTTCGTATCAATGTTGAATTGTACTTTGTCTCCCTCAAGAATATCATTGTCGCTTATGATCATCACATACCCTTCCGCCGTGGCGTCATTGGTCATCCTGTCAAGGCTCACGGATTCCGCCAGGAGAAAGCCCCCGGAAAATGTTATGAACACATCTCCCTGCGCGTGATAGGTATCCTCCTTCTTGTCATAGGAAATATTCGTTGCCTCAATTGTGACGGGCCCCTTCGCAATTTTCTTCTCTGCAGCAACCGAACTGTATATCGGAAGAGCACAAAAAAGGAAGATTAAGCCAATGCTCGCGATAGTTCTTCCCGACACCATGAAGGGAAAATCTGCAAGAGCTATAGTATGGAGAAACGGTATCTTCTTCATCATGACATTACGTTATGTGTGAAAATATTCGCTTAATCTCACCGACGAGATAGAGAGATCCCGTGACACAGATCATATCGTCTAAACCGGCTATAAATAAGGCCCGCTTCAAAGCCTCATGAGGGCTCTCCGCGAGCTCGATTCGATCATTGTACTGCCATTTTTGTACGCCCGCGGCGATCTCCTGCGGAAGCATCGCTCTTACCGTATCAGGTTTCGTAATGATCAGTCGATCCGCAAGGGGAACAAGTTTTTTCAACATGCTCCTGTAATCTTTATCATTGAGAACGCCAAAGATGAGTATTAAGCGTGTGTATGAAAACTCATTTTTCAACGCTTTGGCAAGGGCAGATACGCCGGCTGCATTATGGGCGCCGTCTACCACAACCATGGGAGCCTGCTGAAGGATTTCCAACCGCCCTGCCCATTGCACATCACGAATACCGGCAAAGACATCCTCATCATTGACTGAAAATCCCTTCATTGCGACAGTTTCAATCACACCAAGGGCGACAGCGGCGTTTTCAATCTGATGTTTTCCCTTCAAAGGGCACATGAGACGTTCATACCTCTTTCTTATTCCCTTGTAGGAAAAAAATCCATTGCCGAGCTCCTTGACTTTTATTTTCCCGCCAACTTTAAACAGCGCTGCTCCTCTCTCACGGCAGATATCTTCCAGAACACGAATCACGCTCTTTTGTGTGACCGCGGTGATGCATACCCCTCCATCTTTGATGATACCGCCCTTTTCACGGGCAATGCTTCCCAGACTCCTTCCAAGATGTTCTTCATGATCGAAGGAAATATTGGCTATGGCGGAGACAAGGGGTCTCACCACGTTCGTCGCATCAAGTCTGCCCCCCATCCCGACTTCCACGACAGCGATATCAACACCTTTTCGACAAAAATAGAGGAAGGCAACGGCTGTGAGAAATTCAAAATAGGTTACACTTTCCGTCATACGTTCTTGTACTTCCTCTATCAATTCCATCATTTCATCAAGAGCAATCATGCGTTGATTCACTTTAATCCGTTCCCGGATATCAATCAAGTGTGGAGACGTATATAAACCGACGCGAAAGCCGCCGCACGCAAGGATGGATGCCACCATGGCGGCGATGGAACCTTTTCCATTGGTTCCACCGATTAAAATAGTCTCATACGAATTGTAAGGATTATGCAAACGATCGAGCAGTCGCGAGACAGGACCCAGTCCGAGTCGGATATCTACACTTTTTAATCCATAGATGCGTTCAAGGGGATCCTGCATGTGTCGTCATTATGTAATGTAATGGGACTCGGCCCTTCTCAAGGCAATACCGCAGAGAGAGGATTTGGTCAGATGTGAATGACCTCACCGTCTTGAAGAATACGAATATTCCTGTCTTTGATCACCGCGATCTCTCGCTGAATAGATTCTCGGTAGTGGAGCTTCATATGATAAAGGTATATCTGGGGATTGTGGGTATTCAGTTTTTTCAACTCTTCTGCCAGACCTGACGCTGTCAGGTGGCCCGTCATCTGTGCAATGTCTTCCATACTATTGGGAAGCGAAGTTTCAACAAATACTGCCTTCAGGTTATGGAGACTGTTCGCAACATTCCACACTTCTTCCGTCGGGCCTGTGTCTCCGATTATCACAATTGATCCTTCTTTCGATTCAATGGCATAACTGACGGTTTCAACGATATGATTCACAAGGACAGCGGTCACCTCCATAGAGTCGAGGGTAATCTTTTCCCCGGGCTTGATAGTCTTAAATTTCAGGACCGGATTTTTAGGATCGGGGAGCAGGGAAAAATCCGGCCACACGACATTGTTGAAAAGATGGGTTTTAAGAGTATCAATAATGGTCTGGGTAGCGACGATCAAGAGAGGCCGTTCTTTCTGGAGATAGCAGATATTATCTGCCAGAAACATAATATCCCTTACGTGATCGAGGTGTGCATGAGTGATAAGGACATGATTTATCTTAAGCTGCTCTTCAATAGTCAGCAAAGAGGTGATCGTTCCGGCATCAACCAGAGTGTTGCCGTTCAATAAAAAACTTGTCGTATTGCATCCGGGCGTCTGCGATCCATGGCAACCCAATACTCTGATTTGCATTATTTTCTATCCTCTCAGTGGGAGTCCATACACAAAAAGAATGAAAAAGGGTCAATGTACCTTTATATCGGCTGTCAAAGGCTGATCGTAAAGTCTCTCAGGGTGGATTTTATACGTTCGTGCCTTCTACAAACGTTCCCCAAACGGGCTGAACGTTAGCACAGCTTTTCCCTTCGGGCAATAACTTTATCGCCGTTTCCCGCTTCACCATAGAAATCCGGCGACCTTCTCACACCGACAGATTAATCCGGGACAACCCTGAAGACTTCATCACCGGGACGAACACGATCAGAAACCTTGACACCTATAAAGTCTCCTGGTACCGCATTCACAATCTTCTGATTGTTCGCCTCTATTGATTCAACCACGCTCGTAATATTCGTAGTATGACCGGTAATTTTAATTGTATCCCCTACCTTTAATTCGCCTTCTGTAATCTTTATCGCCGCAACAGACGGCTTGGAAAAAAATTTTACGACTTCGCCTATTTTTTCTTCCGCCATACCTAATCCCCCTTTCTTGGCTGATAAATAGTTGAGAAAGAATAACAAGACCGCCGGCAGAGAACTGCATATCACGCGTGGTTTTCGGGAAATGCAACAACCCATGATGAAGTATATTTTTTCTGACAAAAAAACAAGAAAAAAAGAAAAGCAGGGTGAGAAAGGAATCCCTGCTTTTATTGCATTATTTTCGAGGATGGTGAATGTGATAGTATTTAAGGAAGAAGTTCTCTTCCGATATTACTTTTGCGAGAGAACTTTTTTCTTTGTTTGCTCCTGTCCCGGAATAAATTCGATTATCGACATTGGGGCGTTGTCACCCAGGCGATTACCCATCTTCATGATTCTTGTATAACCGCCTGCAAAATCGCGATAACGTGCCGATAGTGCATCAAAAAGCTTCGCCACGATTTCCTTATCCCTTACATAGGAAAGCGCCTGCCTCCGCGCATGGAGATCGCCCCTTTTGCCCAGGGTAATCATTTTTTCCGCAACTTTTCTCAGCTCTTTCGCTTTGGCATCCGTCGTAGTAATCTTCTCATATTTCAACAGGGAAGTGACCATGTTTCGCAACATAGCCTCCCTGTGACTTGTAGTTTTGCCCAGCTTCCTACCCGCTTTCCTGTGACGCATCTAAAATAACTCCCTTCTCAAATCCATCATTTCGCGCCTGTACTCTCGCTTTCTTGATTCTCTTCTTTATTCCAGGGAGGAAAATCTAACTTCATGCCGAAGCTAAGTCCCATTTCTGCAAGAATTTCTTTTATTTCGTTCAGAGACTTTCTGCCAAAATTTTTAGTCTTGAGCATTTCAGCCTCTGTTTTTTGCACCAGCTCCCCAATCAAGTTAATGCCAGCATTTTTTAAGCAGTTCGCCGACCTTACGGACAGTTCCAGATCATCAACATGTCTCAAAAGGTTTTCATTCACGGTCTCTTCTTCTTTTACTACTTCCTGCTGCTCCTCCTCATCAACCTCGTCAAAGTTGATAAATATATCCAATTGGCCTTTCAGAATCTTCGCCGCATACGCAAGGGCATCTTCCGGCAGCACACTACCGTCCGTCCAGACCTCCACAATGAGGCGGTCATAATCGGCAATTTGTCCTACCCTTGCATGAGTAACGGTATAATTGACTTTTTTTATCGGTGAAAAAGCTGCATCGATATTGATCGTCCCGTCAGGTTGATCCGCTGTTCTTTCACTTCGTGCAGGCACATATCCCTTGCCTGTCTTTACCACAAGTTCCGCCTTAAATTTATCACCGCCGGAGAGGGTCGCAATATGGTGATCAGGATTGAGAATCTCTACCGATCCGTCAGTAATAATGTCTGCTGCGGTGATAGCCCCTCCCCGTGAGGCATTAATATGAATGACACTCGGCCCCTCCTCGTGCAGCTTAAAACGTATACCTTTTAAGTTGAGTATAATATCGGCCACATCTTCTTTGATACCCGGAATTGTCGAATATTCATGGAGAATACCATCAATTTTCACAGAGACGATAGCACCCCCCTGAATAGATGACAAAAGTACCCTTCTGAGAGCATTTCCAAGGGTAATACCAAATCCTCTCTCTAAAGGCTGACAGGTAAATTCGCCATAAAAGCGCGTATGGGTGCTTTCATCAATTTCAATTCGCTTGGGTCGTATTAAACTGCGCCAGCACTTTTGCATATTTTTTATTCCCTACCCTTCGGGTATTTATTTAGTACATCAAAGTGTTACTTAGAATAAAGCTCAACGACTAACTGTTCCTGAACGGGCATAACTAATTGTTCACGGGAGGGAAGAGATTTCACCACTCCTTTAAAATTATCCTTGTCCAGTTCCAGCCATTGTGGTACGCCCCGCCTGGCAACTGTTTCCATTGCCTCAAGTATACGTCCAACCTTCTTGCTCTTCTCCCTTACAAGGATTTCACTTCCCACATTAACCAGATATGATGGTATATTTACAGGCTTCCCATTCACTAAAAAATGATCATGCCTTACCAACTGCCTTGCTTCATTCCTCGAATTGGCAAAACCCATACGGAAGATCATATTGTCGAGACGTCTTTCCAAAAAGAGCAAAAGGTTTGTGCCTGTAATTCCTTTCTGTCTATCTGCCTTTCCGAAGTAACCCCTGAACTGCCTTTCCAGAAGGCCATACATCCTTTTAAGTTTTTGTTTTTCCCTTAGCTGTACACCATAATCAGAATATTTTTTGCGCATCTGGCCATGATCACCCGGAGCATAACTCCTCCTTTCAAAGGCACACTTATCACTAAAACACCTGTCCCCCTTGAGAAAAAGCTTTAAGCCTTCTCTACGGCACAACCTACACACGGATTCTTTATATCTTGCCAAAAAAAACCTCCCAATCATCTAAAATGCTAAATTCTTTTATTTAAACTCTCAACAAATCCCAGATTAAAATATCACAATGCGGTTCGTTTTTATTGTTGTTTACACTGTGGTGGATTTCTTGCTCAGTGTTTCGTTATACTCTTCTTCTCTTCGGAGGACGGCATCCGTTATGGGGGATCGGTGTAACATCCCTGATAAGACTGATACTGAGCCCCGCTACCTGTAAAGATCTTAACGCCGATTCCCGGCCTGAACCGGGCCCCTTCACATACACTTGAACCCGCCTCATTCCCTGCTCCTTTGCCTTTTTGACGGCCTCCTCCGCTGCCACTTGCGCCGCGAAAGGGGTACTTTTTCTCGAACCTTTAAATCCCTGTGTCCCTGAAGATGACCAGGCGATGACATTGCCGCTTAGATCGGTAACGGTGATAATGGTATTGTTAAAGGTAGATTGAATATGTACAATCCCCTCGGGTACATTCCTTTTTTCCTTTTTTTTCCCTGTTCTTCTCGCTTGTTTTGCCATATCTCCTCCGGATCAGTATGTCCTATTTCTTTTTGCCGGCAATTGACCGTCTCGGTCCCTTCCTCGTTCGTGAGTTTGTACTCGTTCTTTGACCTCTCACGGGAAGTCCTTTCCTGTGTCGCAATCCACGATATGCGCCGAGATCCATTAATCGCTTGATGGACATAGATATCTCCCGTCGCAAATCACCTTCAACCTTGAGATCTTTATCGATGATATTTCTTATAGAGGTAATTTCCGAATCAGCAATATCGTCCGTTTTTTTATCGAAACCGACATTCGCCTTCTCAAGAATATCTCGCGCTTTACTCCTCCCTATCCCATATATATACGTCAATGCGATTTCCATTCTTTTGTTCTTGGGTAAATCCACGCCTGCAATTCTTGCCACCTGATAACCTCCTGACAATAAATAACTTTTGCTCTATCTATCCCTGTCGTTGCTTGTGCTTTGGATTCTCGCAAATAACCCTCAACACACCACGCCTTTTGATAATTTTACATTTATCACAAATCTTTTTCACAGAAGATCTTACTTTCACAATCCATACTCCTCAAGAAGCCTGTTCTCTAGATACTGCCAAATGCATTCCGCTTTTCAGGCTTATTTTGTCCTGTAGATAATCCTACCGCGAGTTAAATCGTAGGGAGAAAGCTCAACAGTCACTTTATCGCCCGGTAATATCTTGATAAAATGCATTCGCATCTTCCCTGAAATATGGGCGAGCACCCGGTGTCCATTCTCCAGTTCTACTCGGAACATTGCATTTGGTAAAGTTTCCACTACTTTACCTTCTACCTCGATCGGTTCCTCTTTTGCCATAAAAAACCTGTCTCACGCAGAGATCTTAAAAAGGGTTTGTTGCGATAGAACTTCAGTTTAACATGCTAAGGATATCCGGCCCGTCCTCGGTAATCGCAACAGAATGTTCGAAGTGAGCCGATAATTTTCCATCTTCTGTCACAACCGTCCAGCCATTATCAATTACTTTGACCTGGTATGTGCCTTCGTTGACCATAGGCTCAATAGCCAAAACCATACCGGGCTTTAGTTGTATTCCTCTCCCCTTGGTTCCGTAATTAGGTATTTGCGGTTCCTCGTGAAGCTTTTTCCCGATCCCGTGGCCGACAAAGTCCCTCACCACGGAAAAACCAGCAGCCTCGACACAATCCTGAACAGCTGCTGATATATCTCCAAGGCGGTTCCCTGCTCTTGCCTCCCTGATGCCATTATAGAGCCCTTGTTCAGTAACTCGTATTAACCTTGCCGCTTCCTCGGAAATTTTACCGACAGGAACCGTGATCGCAGAATCTCCGTAATAGCCATTATAATATGCCCCGAAATCAAGACTCACAATATCCCCCTCAACCAAAATTCTGTCTGAGGGAAAGCCATGAACGACTTCTGAATTCACCGATATGCACAGAGCATAAGGATAGCCCATGTACCCCTTAAATGCCGGCTGGGCTCCCTTTTTCCTCACAAGTTCTTCCGAATAGCTATCCAGTTCACCGGTCGTGATACCAGGCGTTACCTTTTCCTTTAATGTATTCAAGATCTCCGCGACAATATAATTGCTCGCTCTCATTTTTTCGATTTCTTCTGGCAGCTTCAGGATGATCATTCCCCTTAACGCCTTTTTGCGATGCGTCCTTTCTTCATGAAGCCCTCATATTGCCTCGTCAACAAATGAGTTTCTATTTGACCTGCCGTATCCAGCGCAACACCAACCACAATCAGAAGCGCCGTCCCTCCAAAATAAAAGGGCACATTGAAATAGCTGATCAGTATACTCGGAAGGACGCACACCGCTGATACGTAGAGAGCCCCGCTAAAGGTCAGTTTCGACAATACATCATCAATATACTCTGCCGTTTTCTTACCAGGCCTTATCCCGGGAACATATCCACCATATTTTTTCATGTTATCGGAAACGTCAGTAGGATTAAAGACAACCGCCGTATAAAAATAACAGAAAAATATAATGAAGGCGACGTAGAGTGATTCATACATCCATCTCCCCGGAACCAACGCATCGGAAACCGCCTTCATCCATGGATGATCGATGAAGTTCGCAATCGTTGCCGGAAACATGATAATCGAAGATGCGAATATGGGAGGAATAACACCCGATGTGTTGACTTTGAGTGGAAGGTGCGTTGTCTGTCCTCCATACATTTTTCGCCCGACAACCCTTTTTGCATACTGTACGGGTATTCTCCTTTGACCGCTTTCCATAAACACAATGACCCCGACAACGGCGATCATCATGACACTGAGAATCACGATGAAAAAAATACCCATCTCACCCGCAGATAGCAAACTGAATGTCTGGTAAATTGCTGCCGGTCCCCTGCACACGATACCTGCGAAGATGATTAATGATATGCCATTCCCTATACCCTTTTCCGTAATCTGCTCCCCCAGCCACATGATGAACGCAGTACCTGCTGTCAGGGTGATCACGGTCATTAAACGAAAGTTCCATCCTGGCTCCATGACAATGGAAGCCCCCGTCGGTCCGGCCATATTTTCCAGCCCCACGGAGATACCGAAGCCCTGGATAAGACTTAAAATTACCGTACCATAACGGGTATACTGAGTGATTTTACGCCTTCCCGCCTCACCTTCCTTGGAGAGCCTTTCCAAATGGGGAATCGCTATGGTCAAAAGCTGAAGAATAATGGACGCGCTGATATAGGGCATGATGCCGAGAGCGAAGACGGACAGATTGGAAAGGGCTCCGCCCGCAAACATATCAAAAAATCCCAGCAATGAACCCTTCGCCTGCTCGAAATACGCAGCGAGGGCTGCCGTGTCAATACCGGGCGTGGGAACATGTGCACCTATTCTGTATACCGCTAAAAGGAGAAACGAATAAAGAATCCTCCTTTGCAGCTCCGGAATCTTTCCGATATTTTTTAAGCCATCGAGCAAATCAGATACCCTCTATTATGATTGAACCGCCGGCAGCTTCTATCTTCTCCCTGGCCCCCTTACTGATCATGTCGACTTTGAGTGACACAGGATACTCAATATTCCCTTTGCCCAGAATCTTTATACCGTCCCCTTTTCTCTTCACCAGTCCGGCGCCGACAAGAACATCCTTGTCGATCACGGACCCCTGGGGAAAGTTCTTCAACTGTTCTAAATTTACCGTAATTATTTTCTTGCGAAAAGGATTGCGAAACCCTCTCTTCGGCAACCTTCGGGATAAGGGCATCTGCCCCCCTTCAAAGCCCGGTCTTACTCCCCCGCCTGATCTGGCATTCTGGCCTTTATGTCCTTTGCACGATGTACCACCATGCCCTGATCCATCACCACGGCCAACCCTCTTTCTCTTTTTCCTCGATCCCTCTGGTGGTTTTAGTGAACTCAAATTCATACCTTGTTCCCCTCACACTCTTCCATAGACACCAGATGGCTGACCTTATTGATCATTCCCCGAATCTCAGGTGTATCTTGAAGCACGACGGTGCTGTTCAATTTGCCCAGTCCCATCCCGCGAAGCACCTGCCGATGTTTCTGCGGCCTGCCTATGTAACTCTTCACAAGCGTTATTTTAAGCTTTTTCTCCACCATGCTCCCTCTATAACCATATGCTTACTATTACAAACAATCTTATAAAATTTCGACTTTTCACACTGCTCATGAATAAAAAATTAATTCTCAGAGCTGCCTTTTCCTCGCATCGATAAAATTTCCGCTGGATCCTTCAATTGACAAAGACCATCGATAGTCGCTTTCACCAGATTATGCGGGTTGTGGGAACCTAAACATTTCGTCAAGATGTTGTGGATTCCTGCAACTTCAAGAACTGCCCTCACGGCTCCTCCCGCGATGAGACCGGTTCCCTCAGAAGCCGGCTTCAGCAGAACTCTGCCCGCCCCATATTTCCCAATAACCTCGTAGGGAACTGTCCTATTCGCAATGGCGACCTTCACCATACTCTTCTTGGCCTTTTCCATGCCCTTTCTTATTGCCTCCGGAACCTCATGGGCCTTCCCCAAACCGGCGCCTACGGAGCCTTTTCCATCGCCAACAACGACCACTGCACTAAACCGAAATCTCCGACCACCTTTGACAACTTTCGCCGTTCTATTAATCGCAATTACCCTGTCCAGAAGTTCTAATTCTTCCATATGTTCACTCAATAACCCTTATTCCTTTAGAAATTTTATGTACACCCCAGATTAAAATTTTAATCCTGACTCCCTCGCTGCATTTGCCAGTGCTTCAACGCGCCCGTGGTAAAGGTAGCTTCCCCGGTCAAATACCACCTGCTCGATACCGAGGGCCTTCAATTTTTCCGATACACGCTTACCCACTTCCTTCGCTGCATCAATCTTCTTTAATCCACTCACCGTTCCCTTTATTTCCTTATTCAGAGTTGATGCCTCAGCGAGTGTTCTCCCCACATCGTCAGCGATAGCCTGAACATAGATATGTCTCGCCGTTCTGAATACCGAAAGACGGGGTCTCGCCTCGGTACCAAATATTTTTCCCCTTACCCTCTCTCTGCGTTTAACCCTTATCTTTTCTATTTTTTTCGTTGCCAATTCTTTACCCCTTGCGTTAATTAGGCTCCAACGGATTTGCCTACTTTCCTCCTTACCTTTTCGCCAGCATACCTTATCCCTTTGCCCTTATAGGGTTCCGGTTTTTTCAATTCCCGTATCTCAGCGGCAACCATCCCTACGAGCTGCTTATCAATGCCACTCACGAGAATGTTTATCTGTTTATCAACCTTCACCTCTATTCCCTGAGGAATCTTGTACTCAAGAGGACTGGAGTATCCCAGTACCAACTTGAGGGTGTTTTCACTTTTCTCCGCACGGTATCCTATACCGGACAGCTCAAGGTTCTTCTGAAAGCCGACACTGACACCTGTTACCATATTTGCCATAAGTGTTCGCACAAGGCCATGATATGCTTTAGCCTTTCTGCTTTCGGAAAGCGTCTTCACCTCTATTGCCCCATTGTCAACAGTAACTTCGATACCCTGGGGTATTTCCATGGACAGGGTTCCCTTCGGACCATCAACCTTGATGGTTGATTTATCCTGACTGATCTTCACCTTTTGCGGCATTGCAATAGGCTTCTTCCCGATTCTTGACATTGAAAAATCTCCAGAGACTAATTAGCCATATTCTATAAGGTTACTACCATACATTGCAGAGTATTTCGCCACCCACTTTCGACTCGCTCGCTTCTTTGTCTGTCAAAATTCCCTTTGATGTGGAAAGAATGGCGATACCATAACCATTGAGTACTTTCGGGATCTTTTCGCTCTTCACATAGATCCTTCTTCCCGGCTTGCTAATCCTTTGAATGCCTGTGAGCACTGATCTTTTCGCATCAGTATATTTCAGGTATATCCTCAATACCTGGTATCCACTCGGATCTTTCTTTATGTCATAACCGCCAATATAGCCGGACTTTTTCAAGACTTTTGCGATATTAATGTTGACCTGGGACAGTAAAACATCCACGCTTTTGAATTTTACCTTGGTGGCATTACGAATCCTCGTTAACATATCCGCGATAGGATCTGTCATCCCCATATTTTACTCCTTCACACAAATTACCAGCTTGACTTCATAAGTCCGGGTATTTCACCCCTCAGAGCAAGATTTCTCAAGCATATTCTGCACATATCAAATTTCCTGAAGTAGGCTCTCGGCCTGCCGCAGATCGGGCACCGGTTATACATCCGCACCGAAAATTTCGGTTTTCTTTTCGCCTTTGCAATCAGGGACTTTTTTGCCACTCTTAATCCTCCCGATAGTTTTGCTTTTTCCACATCAGTTTCTAAACGGTAAGCCCATTAACTTTAAGAGCTGTCTCGCCTCTTCATCCGTTTTCGCCGATGTTGCAATCACCACATTCATTCCTCGTATCTTATCAATCTTATCATAATCTATTTCGGGGAATATAATCTGCTCCTTCAATCCCAGGGCAAAATTTCCCCTCCCGTCAAATGATTTTGGCGATATACCCCTGAAATCACGAACCCTCGGCAGTGTAACATTTACCAGTCTGTCGAAAAACTCGTACATCCTGTCTCCCCTCAAAGTAACCCTGCATCCTATGGACATCCCCTGACGAAGCTTAAACGTCGCGATGGATTTCTTCGCCTTTGTTATCACAGGTCTTTGTCCTACAATCATTGACAGATCTGCAACGGCGCTTTCAAGGGCTTTTATATTTTGAATCGCCTCACCGACGCCCATATTTACCACTATTTTCTCAAGCTTCGGTACCTGCATACGGTTTTTATACTTGAATTCCTTGGTTAACGCAGGGACAACCTTATTTCTATAATAATCTTTCAGTCTCGCCATTTTTCCCTTGACCTATGCATCCAGTATTTCGTTACACTTTTTACACACTCGCGCTTTGCCGCTGTCTTCCAAAATCTTATATCCCACCTTGACGCCCTTATCGCACTTGCTGCAGAGAAACATCACATTAGAAATGTTTACCGGTCCTTCTTTTTCGACGATTCCGCCCTTTCCCTTTGCATCCGGTTTCTTATGCCTCTTGATGATGTTCAGCTTCTCCACTACCACCTGTTCTTTATCGCTCATTATCTTCATAATTTTACCGGTTTTTCCTTTTTCCTTACCGGCTATTACTTTCACCATATCACCTTTTTTCAATCGCTTGCCTTGCATGCCTATACCCCACTCCAACCCATTATAAGACTTCGGGCGCCAGAGAAATGATTTTCATAAACTGTTTCGCCCGCAACTCCCGCGCCACGGGACCAAAGATTCTCGTTCCTATGGGTTCCAATTGATTCGTAATGAGAACAGCAGAATTATCATCAAACTTCACATACGATCCGTCAGGTCTCCTCACTTCTTTCACGGTACGTACGACAACCGCTTTCATCACGTCTCCCTTTTTGACCTTCGAATTCGGCATGGCCTCCTTCACAGACACGACAATTATATCGCCAATGCTGGCATACCTCCTCCTCGACCCGCCCAGAACTTTAATGCATGCAACCTTCCGTGCACCTGAATTATCTGCTACATTTAAGACCGTCTGCATCTGTATCATGATATCACCTTAACCGTTCAGTATCTTTACTGACCAGAACGTTTCCTGTTCGCTGTGAGCTATTTGGCCCTTTCGAGGATTTCACGCATTCGCCACCGTTTTTCCCTGCTTAGCGGCCTTGATTCGACAATGAGCACCTTATCACCAATATTGCAGCTATTGTCCTCATCATGAGCTTTATACTTGACATATCTTCTAATATATTTGTGAAACACAGGATGTTTTACCAGTCTCTGTGTCCGGACAACAATTGTCTTGTCCATGGTACTGCTGACTACCACGCCTTTAATGATCCTTTTATTTCCGCGGTTCTTCATGGCTATTGAACCTCCCTTTCCTTTATTACCGTCATGACACGCGCTATGTTCTTCCGCACAGAGCGCATCATGGCGGGAGATTCCAACTGTCCGGATGTATGCCGCAATCTCAGCTTGAAAAGTTCTTCAACAAGCTCTTTATTTTTCTGCCTTAACTCATCAGTACCGAGATCCCTTATCTCTTTTATCTTCACCCTACCATCTCCCTCGATAGAAATTTAGTCGCAATAGGAAGTTTATATGAGGCCAGTCTGAAGGCTTCACGCGCTATATCTTCCGACACGCCCTCCATCTCATAGAGCACAGCACCCGGCTTCACCACGGCAACCCATCCTTCCGGTGCTCCTTTCCCTTTCCCCATACGGGTTTCTGCGGGTTTCTTCGTTATTGATTTATGGGGGAAAATTCTTATCCAGATTTTCCCTCCCCGTTTTACATGTCGGGTCATGGCAACACGAGCCGCTTCGATTTGCCGGGATGTGATCCAGCCGCATTCAGTAGCCTGAAGACCATACTCACCAAAGGCTACATAACTACCTCGCGTGGCCTTACCGCTCATGCGGCCTCTCTGCAATTTCCTATATTTTACCCTTTTTGGCATCAGCATAATTCAAAACTCCACCGCAAAAACTCTCAATCCTAAGCAATTTCAAAATCCAAATTTTCAGATACGTTTCAATCGTGGATATTTGTGCTTTGACTTTACTTAGAATTTTAATATCAGGATATAGGACCTACTTCTTCCTATTTGTCAGCTCCTTTTTTACCTGGCAGCACTTCTCCGTGGAACATCCACACTTTTACACCGATAATTCCATACGCCGTATTCGCTTCAGCAAAACCCCAGTCAATATCGGCCCGTAACGTATGGAGGGGAACCCTTCCCTCTCGGTACCACTCCGACCTTGCCATCTCCGCTCCACCCAGCCTGCCGGCACAATTTATCCTGATTCCCTTTGCACCGAACTTGAGGGAAGACGTAACACATTTTTTCATGGCCCGTCTGAAGGCAATGCGACGCTCGAGCTGAAGGGCTACATTCTCCGCAACGAGTTGCGCATCGACTTCCGGTTTTCGCACCTCTAATATATTGATAATGATTTCGCTTTGCGAAACCTTTTCAAGATCCTTTCTCAGCTTCTCGATTTCCGAACCTTTCTTGCCGATAATGATCCCCGGACGAGCTGCATAAATATTGACCTTCGCCTTATTGGCAGCCCTTTCTATCTCTACTCTCGAAACACCCGCATGATACAATTTCTTCTTCAGGTATTTTCTGATTTTTATATCCTCATGGATCAACTCACTGTAATTTCTCTCCGAAAACCACTGTGATCGCCACGTCTTTATACCACCTACCCTGAAACCGATCGGGTTAACCTTCTGCCCCAATCTCTCACCTCCTCAATCAGCTATTCTTCGTCTAAAATAATGGTTATATGACTCATCCTTTTTCTTATCGCCGCCGCCCTTCCTTGCGCTCTCGCTCTCCATCTCTTCAGCGAGGGACCCTGATCAACGTAAATTTCCTTCACATAAAGAATACTCTCATCTATATTCGGATTCTGCTTTGCGTTCGCAATAGCGGATTTCAACGCCTTATTGACAATACCTGCAGAATATTTCCTCGTAAATTGAAGTATTTTCTTTGCCTCTTCAATGCTCTTTCCCCTGACCAGATCCACCACCAGCCGTGCCTTCTGAGGAGAAACCCTTATATATTTAGCAACTGCTTTTGCTTCCATAACACTTAACTCCAGATCGCCGATATACGTGAGCGCTTTTTTATCTTCGCACTTTCGTCTTTCTGTCACCGGCATGGCTGAAAAACGTGCGTGTTGGTGCAAATTCGCCCAGCTTGTGTCCCACCATGTTTTCCGTAACAAAGACCGGAATAAACTTCTTCCCGTTATGCACCGCAAAGGTGTGCCCTATTAATTCAGGAGTGACCGTTGAACGGCGAGACCAGGTTTTTAAAACACTTTTACTCCCCGATTCTTCAGCTTTTCTAACCTTATCGAGAAGCTTCTCGTTGATGTATGCCCCCTTTTTAATTGAACGCGCCACCTTTTAACCTCTTCTCTTCACAATGTATTTATCAGTCTTCTTGTTTGTACGTGTCTTATGACCTTTTGTGGGAACACCCCACGGCGTGCAGGGATGTCTCCCCCCGGATGATTTCCCTTCACCCCCTCCCATAGGGTGATCGACGGGATTCATCGCCACGCCCCGCACTTTGGGACGCCTGCCCATCCACCTCGTTCTGCCGGCTTTCCCCACGCTTATATTCTCATGCTCAATATTGCCCACCTGTCCGATGGTTGCCTTACACTCAAGCAATATTTTTCTCACTTCCCCGGAAGGGAGTCTCACTTGGGCATAGCCCTCCTCTTTGGCCATAAGCTGCCCATACGTACCCGCGGAACGGATTAACTGTCCTCCACGACCGATCTTGAGCTCCACATTATGAATAAGGGAACCGAGAGGAATGTTTTTTAGAGGTATCGTATTTCCGGGTTTAATATCCGCCCTGTCGGAACTAATGATAGTATCCCCTACCTCCAGCTTCACAGGGGCAATGATATACCGTTTCTCGCCATCGAGATAGTGCAACAGCGCAATTCGCGAACTCCGATTGGGATCGTACTCAACTGCCGCCACTTTGGCGGGAATTTCACATTTGTCACGTCTGAAATCAACTATTCTGTATCGCCTCTTGTGACCACCCCCGATGTGCCTGCTGGTCATCCTGCCATAACAATTCCGTCCCCCTGATTTCTTCAGAGGCAGGAGTAAATTTTTTTCCGGTTCAGTTCGCGTAATTTCCTTAAAATCAGAACTCGTTTGAAACCTTCTGCCCGGTGATGTGGGTTTATATTTTCTTATAGCCATCCGAACTCATCCCTTTTCCTTATTAAACCCCTTCATAGATTTCAATGCGGCTGCCGGGGGCAAGAGTAACAACCGCCTTTTTCCAGGATCGCTTCTCACCGAGAATCCTCCCGATCCTCTTTTTCTTTCCCGTCACATTCATGACATGAACATTTAAAACTTTTACTTTAAAGAGCTTTTCCACTGCCTTGGCAACTTCTATTTTGTTTGCCCTACGATCCACTTCAAAGACGTACTTGTTTTCGTCTTTCGCAACGGTGCTCTTTTCAGTAATCAGTGCCCTTCGAACAATGTGATACATATCCATTATGACAATAACGCCCCTTCAATAGTCTTTACCGATGGTTCAAAGAGAACCACATGATCATAGTTCAGAAGGTCGTAGACATTAATTCCCTCTGATCGTATCACCTTGATTCCCTGCACATTTCTTGATGATTTTTCCAACACAGGATCTGTCTTGTCCACCACAAGCAGAACTTTTTTCAAACCGAAGCGATCAATAATTTCTTTGAACTTCTTCGTCTTGATCTCATCCATGGGAAAATCCTTCAAGATCAGCAGCCGCCCTTCCTTGACCTTCATGCTGAGAGCCGACACCAAGGCCAGTTTTTTTACCTTCTTCGGAACTTTGTACGCATAACTCCTCGGTAAAGGTCCGAATACAATGCCACCACCCCTCCATAAGGGGGATCTTATTGTGCCGACTCTTGCCCTGCCTGTACCTTTCTGACGCCAGGGTTTCTTCCCGCCACCTCTAATTTCGTGTCTTGTTTTCGTTGACGCAGTTCCCAGCCTTTTAGAAGCCATCTGCATTCTCACCACATCATACAGCACTGCTTCATTCACTTCTGCGCCAAATACCGCTTCGCTCAATTCGATCTCTGATACCTTGTTATTCTCGATATCATATACCCCGGCAACCGGCATTTTATTCACTCCAGATCCTGTTTATCCACCCATTTTGATAGCTTGTCGTATAACGACATAACTATTTTTACAACCAGGAATCGATCCTTTCACCAGAATCAGATTCCTCTCCGGCCTTACGCCCATAACTAAAATATTCTGTATAGTTTTTCTTACATCTCCCATATGTCCCGGAAGTCTTTTACCCTTAAAAACACGGGATGGCTCCGCACTTGCCCCGATAGATCCGGGAGCCCTGTGAAACATCGATCCATGCGTTGCCCGCCCCCCCCTGAAACCATGTCTTTTTACTCCTCCGGCAAAACCCTTACCTTTCGTCGTTCCCAGCACATCCACGTAATCGCCTGCCTGAAATATGTCGACCTTCAGTTCCTGCCCTAATTCATAGTCGTCGGGAACAGCGCTGAACTCCCGGAGAACGCGAAAAAATCCTTTATTCGCCTTCCCGAAATGGCCCTGCAGGGCCTTTGACACATTTTTCTGACGAATACGGCCATACCCCAACTGCAGGGCATCATACCCGTCGGTCTTCTGGGTTTTTTTCTGTATAATGACGGACGGTTCCGCTTCGATGACCGTTACCGGAACAGCTTCGCCTTCTTCTGAGAAAATTTGTGTCATCCCTAATTTTTTGCCGATAATTAATTTCTTCATGTTCTTCCCACAGTATTTGACGGCTTCGTAAAAAGGCTTCTTCCTTTGCAGGGGCAGTCTCTACAGCGTACTTCTATGTACTTCTCATTCCTCAGGCTTTGCGAGCATTGCCTGTGGAACTTTTTATGAAGCTGTCCATATTTAACTCAGTTCATTATTTTTACAAGAGCACCCGTATTAAATAAATGGCATTCTTACATGTTACATGAGGCAAAGGAATGTGAATAGTGAGTCTGCCTTTACGCAGTAATCTATGTTTTTATCTCAACATCCACTCCGGCAGACAGGTCAAGCTTCATAAGGGCATCTACCGTCGATTGCGTCGGTTCAATTATATCAATAAGTCTTTTATGCGTCCTGATTTCAAACTGCTCCCTTGATTTCTTGTCCACGTGAGGAGATCTATTAACACAAAATTTGTTGATTTCCGTAGGCAGCGGTATGGGACCGGCAACACGGGCACCGGTCCTTTTTGCTGTCTCAACAATATCCTCCACAGACCGATCGAGGAGTTTGTAATCATATGCCTTAAGGCGGATTCTTATTTTTTGGTCTTTCATATATTTTTTAGTTATACTTCCTATTCAATTATTTTACTTACCACCCCGGCTCCTACAGTCCTGCCGCCTTCTCTGATTGCAAACCTGAGCTGCTCTTCCATGGCAATCGGTGTAATTAAATTTACTTCCATTTCCACGTTATCACCAGGCATCACCATTTCGATACCTTCCGGCAGCTCACAGATTCCCGTAACGTCAGTAGTCCTGAAATAGAACTGGGGACGATAACCATTAAAGAATGGCGTATGCCTCCCGCCTTCCTCTTTTGTCAGGATGTACACCGCTGCTTTAAATTTTAAATGGGGGGTTATTGATCCCGGTTTTGCTACAACCTGACCTCTTTCCACCTCTTCACGCTTGGTACCCCTCAAGAGAACACCGACGTCGTCGCCTGCCCGACCTTCGTCGAGGGTCTTGCGGAACATTTCAACTCCCGTGCACACTGTCTTAAACGTCGGTCTGAAACCGACTATTTCCACCTCGTCTCCCGTCCTGACAATGCCTCTTTCCATTCTTCCTGTTACCACTGTTCCCCGGCCTGATATGGAAAACACATCTCCAATGGGCACAAGGAACGGTTTATCCAGATCACGAGTAGGCTCGGGAATGTAAGTATCGACGGCGTCCATTAACTCCCAGATAGACTTGGCATCGGGATCATCCGGATTTTCAGCCTCCAAAGCCTTCAACGCTGATCCTCTGATTATGGGGATTTCATCGCCGGGGAATTCATACTGCGTCAGCAGTTCTCTTAATTCAAGTTCCACAAGGTCGAGGAGTTCCGGATCGTCAACAAGGTCCACCTTGTTTAAATAGACTACAACAAAGGGAACCCGAACCTGTCGTGCAAGGAGGATATGCTCTCTTGTCTGGGGCATGGGACCATCCGATGCGGCCACTACCAGGATCGTTCCGTCCATGTGAGCAGCTCCAGAAATCATGTTTTTGATGTAGTCGGCATGGCCGGGACAATCGACGTGGGCATAGTGTCTTTTCGCTGTTTCATACTCCACGTGAGCAACATTGATGGTAACACCTCGTTCCTTTTCTTCCGGTGCGTTGTCTATGGAGTCAAAGGGTCTGAACTCGGCGAAGCCCTTTTTACTCAAGTGCTTCGTAATTGCTGCGGTCAGGGTAGTTTTACCATGATCTACGTGCCCAATGGTGCCGATATTCACATGTGGTTTAGTCCTCTCAAACTTCTTCTTAGCCATATCCATTACCTCCTTCAACGTTAATGGTTCGTTTGTTCACTATACTTTTAGTCCCTCATCATATGACTTTATCCTATCGATAACCAGTTTTGCCTGACTCTCCGATACGGCATGATAATTGAGAAAACGCATAGTGAACGTTGCCCTTCCCTGCGTTTTCGATCTGAGATCAGTAGCATAACCGAACATTTCCGCCAGTGGAACCTCGGCATTAATAGCCTCTAAAGAAGGCCGTGATTCAATGCTGACGATCTTCCCCCTTCTTGCCGTCAAATTCCCGATCACATCACCCAGATATTCCTTGGGAACGATAACTTCCACCGACATTAAGGGCTCCAGCAAAATAGGGTGGGCTCTTTTTGCTCCGCTCTTAAATGCCATGGAGGCCGCTATTTTAAATGCCATATCCGAAGAATCTACCGCATGGAAAGAACCATCTATGGCACTGACAATTACATCAACTACGGGAAAGCCTGCCAGAACACCCTCTTCCATAGCCTCACAAGCACCTTTTTCCACTGCCCGTAAATACTCGCCGGGAATTACGCCTCCCACGATCTTATTCCTGAACTCAAAACCACGACCAGGTTCATTGGGTTCAATCTCCAGCCACACATGGCCATACTGCCCCCTCCCCCCGGACTGTTTCACAAATCTGCCTTCGGATCTTATATGCTTCCTTACCGTTTCTTTGTATGCAACTTGGGGATTGCCTATGTTCGCACCTAAGCCAAATTCCCGCGAGAGCCTGTCGACAATAATCTCTAAATGCAGTTCCCCCATCCCCGAGATCAGGGTCTGGCCCGTATCTCTATCAACCTTAACTCTGAAAGAGGGATCTTCGCGGGTGATCTTACGCAACGCCGTGTCCAGCTTTTCTTCATCCGCTTTTGTTTTCGGTTCTATGGCGATCGCAATAACCGGATCGGGAAACTCGAGAGTCTCCAATACAAGCGGATGCTTCATATCACAAAGGGTATCTCCCGTCGTCGTCAGGTTTAAACCTACCGCGGCGGCAATATCACCGGTACGGACTTCCTTGATCTCCTCTCTCTTATTGGCGTGCATTTTGAGCAACCGCCCTATGCGCTCCCTTTTTCTCTTAGACGCATTATATACATAAGAACCCGCTTCAAGGATACCGGAGTACACCCTGAAATATGTCAACTGTCCGACATAGGGATCCGTTACTATTTTAAAGGCTAATGCCGAAAAAGATTCATCATCGCCCGCAACAATCTCTGTTTCCTTCCCTTTCATATCCTTCCCTATTATCGGTGGCATATCTAAAGGGGAAGGGAGATAGTCAACAATGGCATCCAAGAGGGGTTGAACGCCCTTATTTTTAAAGGCGGACCCGCAAAGAACCGGCGTTACCTTCAAAGACAGCGTGGCCTTTCTCAGTACCCTGAGAATTTCTTCCTGTGAAAGAGCTTCTTCATTAAGATATTTTCTCATCAAGTCCTCATCATAATCGGCAAGAAACTCAATGAGTGCATCGCGTTCCTTCTGAGAAACATCGCGTAACTCAGAAGGGATTTCACTCACCGTGAATGTGTCCCCGAGGGAGTATTCATCGTAGATAATGGCCTTCATACGGATGAGATCGATAATTCCCTGGAAACCTACTTCCTTCCCGATGGGGATTTGCACCGGTATCGGATGTGCTCCAAGCCTGTCGCGGATTGCGGAAACAACCTTCCCGAAATCGGCTCCCACCCTGTCCATCTTATTGATGAACGTTATCCGCGGGACGCGGTACTTGTCTGCCTGGCCCCACACTACCTCAGACTGGGGTTCTACACCACCCACGGCGCAGAACAGAGCAACAGCACCGTCTAAAATTCTCAAAGATCTCTCTACTTCTATGGTAAAGTCCACATGACCTGGGGTATCAATAATATTAATGCGGTGATCATTCCACGTACAGGTGGTAGCGGCAGCGGTAATGGTAATGCCCCGCTCTTGCTCCTGCTCCATCCAGTCCATGATCGCCGTGCCGTCATCAACATCACCCATCCTATGGGATTCACGGGTATAATACAATACCCGCTCTGTCGTAGTCGTCTTGCCGGCATCAATGTGCGCCATAATGCCGATATTGCGGAGACTATGTAAAGGAACAATACGTGCCAATTATTATTCACCCAAACCTAATAGAAAAGCTAAAACCGGTAATGGGCAAATGCTTTGTTCGCCTCTGCCATTTTGTGAACACTCTCCCTCTTTTTGACAGAAGCGCCTCTGTTGTTTGCCGCATCAATCAATTCTCCGGCCAGTTTTTCTTTCATCGTTTTTTCGGCACGCTCTTTTGAATGGAGAATCAACCAGCGAATCGCCAGGGCGACTCTTCTTCCCGGCATAACTTCCGTGGGTACCTGGTATGTAGATCCACCCACTCTCCGAGATTTAACTTCGATGACGGGCTTGACATTATTCAACGCCTTTTCAAAGACTTCCACCGGCTGCTCTTTTGTTTTCTTTTCAATAATATCCAAAGCCCCGTAGAAGATAGACTCAGCGATGCTCTTTTTACCCCTTCTCAAAAGGTTATTGATAAACTTTGCCACAAGTTTATTGTTGTATTTGGGATCCGGTATGACTTCTCTCTTGGTAATTTCTCTTCTTCTCGGCATGATTCTATTCTCGCTTAGCTCGGCTTTTTAGCTCCGTATTTTGATCTCCCCTGCTTTCTATCCTGAACGCCAACGGCATCCAGTGTGCCTCTTATGATATGATACCGCACGCCGGGAAGATCCTTTACCCTGCCTCCTCTCACGAGGACGACGGAATGCTCCTGGAGGTTATGGCCTACTCCAGGTATATACGACGTCACCTCGTAACCACTGGCAAGACGAACCCTCGCGACTTTTCTTAACGCAGAATTCGGCTTCTTCGGTGTAGAGGTATACACCCTGACACATACGCCCCTCCTCTGTGGGGAACCCGTTAATGCAGGGGTTGACGTTTTCTTCTGTATCTTTACTCTTCCCTTACGAACCAATTGATTTACTGTCGGCATCATTCCTCCCAAATAGCATCAACCAACCATCCTGTGCAACAAAAGAAGTTTTGCTATCAATTTGCAGCCTTTATGTCAAGCTTTTTCTCAACTAAATCCTCATCCATTTCCTGGCGTCCTAATTCCAGGATGCTTTCATCTTCTCCCGTTTTAATTCCAAGCTTCCTGTACATGGACAGACCGGTCCCCGCGGGAATCAGCCTCCCCATGATGACATTCTCCTTAAGTCCCCTTAAGTAATCTACCTTGCCCGCGAGAGAAGCCTCAGTAAGAACTCTCGTGGTCTCCTGGAAGGATGCCGCAGAGATGAAACTCTGTGTACTGAGAGATGCCTTGGTAATACCAAGGAGCATTGGTTCCCCGATTGCCGGTTTTCCATTGTTGGCAATAGTCCTCGCATTTTCTTCCTCGAAGCGATGCCTCTCTATCTGCTCATCCGTGATGAACGAGGTATCTCCCGGGTCTTTGACTTTCACCCTGCGTAACATCTGGCGTACTATTATTTCCATGTGCTTGTCATTGATTTTCACACCCTGAAGTCTGTACACCTCTTGCACCTCATCCACCAGGTACCTGGCCAATGCCTTCTCGCCCTTAATCGACAGAAGATCATGGGGGTTATGGACGCCATCCATGAGGGCTTCGCCCGCCTGAACCCTGTCACCCTCCTGAACGCTGACATGTTTGCCCTTGGGAATAAGATATTCCTTCTCTTCTCCTACATCGGGGGTTATGACTACTTTTCTTTTCCCCTTGGCATCTTTACCATACGACACCGCACCATCAATCTCACTTATCACGGCGAATTCCCTCGGTTTCCTGGCTTCAAAAAGCTCGGCAACCCTGGGAAGACCTCCAGTGATATCCTTGGTTTTCGTGGTTTCCCTGGGTATCTTGGCAACAATATCACCCGCCTTGACCTTAACCCCCTCAGAAACAACTATATTGGCGCCAATAGGCAACAGATACCTCGCGACGGAATTTGTACCGGGAATTTTTGCCGTCTTACCTTTTTCATCTTTAATGGAAACCCTTGTACGTAAATTCGCACCCTTGTATTCGACGATCACCTTTCTGGAAAGACCGGTTACTTCATCAACCTGCTCCTGCATGGTCTTTCCTTCAATGATGTCCCCAAATTTCACTGAACCGTCAACCTCAGCAAGTATCGGTATGGAAAAAGGATCCCATTCCGCGATTAAGTCTCCCCTCTTTACAACGCTGCCATTTTTTATTTTAATATGTGCCCCATAGGGGACGGGATACTTACCGCGGCTTCTTTGCTGTTCATCAAGAACGTGAATCTCGCCGCTCCTGTTCATGACCACGAGATCCCGCCCATGGCCTTTCACTGTATTGAGATTCATGTATTTAAGAGTACCGTCATGCCTTGCTTCCAGGGTAGAATGTTCTTCAAACTTTGCCGTACCACCGATATGAAATGTTCGCATGGTGAGCTGGGTGCCTGGTTCACCAATAGATTGGGCAGCAATAATTCCTACGGCCTCACCGATGTTGACGAGATGACCATGGGCCAGGTCTCTTCCATAGCACATGGCACAGACACCATGCTTCGATTTACACGTGAGAACCGATCGTAAGTTAACCTTTTCTATACCGGACCTATCAATTTTTTCCGCGAGAGCTTCATCTATTTCCTCATTTGAATGTACAAGGATCTCCCCGGTAAAAGGGTCCTTAATTTCTTCCAGGGCTACCCTGCCCAATACGCGCTCACCTGCTGTTTCGATAATCTCTCCACCCTCCATGAGTGCGGAGACATAAATACCGTCAATAGTGCCGCAATCAATTTCACTGATGATACAATCCTGGGCTACATCAACAAGCCTTCTGGTGAGATATCCTGAATTGGCGGTCTTGAGGGCTGTATCAGCCAGACCCTTCCTGGCTCCGTGAGTGGAAATGAAATATTGGAGCACAGTGAGTCCTTCCCGGAAGTTCGCCGTAATCGGCGTTTCTATAATTTCTCCGGACGGTTTGGCCATTAATCCCCTCATACCTGCAAGCTGCCTGATCTGCACAGCACTTCCTCTCGCACCGGAATCAGCCATCATATAGATAGGATTTAAACTTTCTCCCTTTCTCTTCACCCCAGATGGTTCCATTGTTTCTTCTTCACCGATACCGCGCAACATCTCAGCAGCTATCTTTTCCGTCGCTTGCGCCCATATATCGATAACCTTATTGTAGCGCTCACCATCCGTAATAAGACCATCCATATACTGTTTCTGAACTTTTAGAACCTCGCTGTCCGCCACAGCTACAATATCTTTTTTGTTTGCCGGAATAACCATATTGTGGATGGCAATCGAGGCTCCTGAACTTGTCGCATATTTAAACCCCAAGTCTTTCAGTTGGTCTGCCAGTAATACGGCTGTTTTGGCACCGCACAACCTGTAGCAATTATCGATGAGATTTGCCAACTCCTTCTTATTCATCAGTTTATTGACGATGTCGAAAGAGATGTCTTTAGGCACAATCTCATTAAGAACCACCCTCCCCACGGTCGTATCCTTTAATTCACCCCCCATACGAACTTTTATTTTTGCATGCATGTCAATGACATTCATATCAAGTGCGCGGCGAACTTCGTCAGGATCTGAAAAGACCATCCCTTCCCCTTTTACACCGGATCTGGCCCGCGTTAAGTAATAGATCCCGAGTACAATATCCTGGCTGGGATTGATGATTGGTTTACCATTGGCAGGAGAAAGGATGTTATTTGTGGACATCATTAAGACTCGGGCCTCTGTCTGAGCCTCGATGGAGAGGGGGATATGCACAGCCATCTGGTCACCATCAAAGTCGGCGTTAAATGCCGTGCAGACCAGTGGATGAAGTTGAATGGCCTTCCCTTCTATGAGAACCGGTTCGAAGGCCTGAATGCCGAGCCTGTGCAAGGTAGGCGCTCTATTCAGCAAAACCGGGTACTCGCGAACCACTTCATCGAGAGCATCCCATACCTCGGCTGTTTCCTTTTCCACCATCTTTTTCGCACTCTTCACCGTGGTTACATAACCCTTCTCCTCAAGGCGGTTATAGACAAATGGCTTAAAGAGCTCCAAAGCCATCTTCTTTGGAAGGCCGCACTGATGAAGCCTGAGATCGGGACCTACGGTAATCACGGACCGTCCCGAGTAATCCACCCTTTTTCCCAAGAGGTTTTGTCTAAACCTGCCCTGTTTCCCTTTTAGCATATCTGACAGTGACCGGAGGGGTCTCTTATTGGAACCGGTAATGGCCCTGCCTCTTCTCCCATTGTCAAAAAGAACGTCCACTGCTTCCTGGAGCATTCTCTTTTCGTTTCTCACGATAATTTCCGGGGCGTTTAATTCCTGCAGGCGCTTCAATCGATTATTTCTGTTGATCACCCTCCTGTAAAGATCGTTCAAATCCGAGGTGGCAAAACGGCCACCATCAAGAGGTACGAGAGGTCGCAAATCCGGAGGAATCACAGGCAACACCGTAAGAACCATCCATTCCGGTCTGTTTGTTTTGGATTTTTTCAGCGCTTCAATTACCTTCAACCTCTTCACGAGCTTTTTTCTTTTGGTGTCGGAAATAGTCGATTTAAGCTCCGATCGCAGTGCTTCATCCAATTTTATCAGATCGATTTCTTCGAGAAGCTTTCTCACCGCCTCGGCTCCAATGCCTACCTCAAACGCATCTTCACCGTACTGCTCTTTTAACTCACCGACTTCTTCCTCAGAAACAAGTTCCTTCTTTTTTAATGGAGTATTCTTTGCATCGAGGACGATCCACGACTCAAAATACAGGACCTTTTCGAGCTCTTTGAGGCTTAAATCGAGAACATTTCCAATACGGCTGGGGAGACTCTTGAGAAACCAGATATGTGCCACCGGCGTCGCCAGGGTAATATGCCCCATCCTTTCTCTACGAACCTTTGACTGTATCACTTCGACACCGCATTTTTCGCAGACGACCCCGCGATATTTCATACGCTTATACCGTCCGCACAGACACTCATAGTCCTTTACAGGGCCGAATATTTTTGCACAGAAAAGCCCGTCTCTTTCCGGTTTGAATGTTCTGTAATTAATCGTCTCAGGTTTTTTCACTTCACCATGGGACCACGCAAGGATCCTTTCCGGCGAAGCAATTGACATTTTGATGGCACTGAACCTGACAGGATCTTTTGGTTTTTCAAAATAGCTGTAAATATCTTCCACTATTTTTATCTCCTTTATCACCCGCCGCAGGCGGGTGATAACATAACTCTTGATTAGTTGTTCCCTTTACCGCCCACCACAGGCGGGTATTATTGCTACTCCTCTTCAATCAATTCTACATCAAGGCAAAGACTCTGTAGTTCTTTCACAAGTACATTAAAGGACTCCGGAAGCCCCGGTTCAAATGTATGCTCGCCTTTCACTATGGATTCGTAGATCCTTGTTCTCCCTGCCACATCATCGGACTTCACGGTAAGAAATTCCTGCAGTGAATACGCGGCACCATATGCTTCCATGGCCCACACTTCCATTTCACCAAGCCTCTGTCCACCAAATTGCGCTTTTCCTCCGAGAGGTTGCTGGGTCACTAATGAGTAAGGTCCGATGGATCGGGCGTGAATTTTATCATCAACAAGATGGTGGAGCTTCAGCATATATATCAAGCCAACGGTGACCTCCTGATCAAAAGGTTCCCCCGTCTTTCCGTCGAAAAGGATAGTCTGTCCATTCTCGGGAAGATTCACCCTTTTCAGCATATCGCGGATTTCACTTTCGTCTGCTCCATCGAACACCGGGGTAGCTACCAAGATGCCTCTCTTCAATTTCCCAATGAATGCCTTTAGCTTATCTTCAGACATGCCGTCGATAACGCGGTCAATTTCAGGAGAGGAATATACCTTTTTTAACTCCATCTTCAACCGGTCCGCATTGTAATTCTTTTCCAGCATTTTATTGATATGTTCACCTAAGCCTCTGGCAGCCCAGCCCAAATGTGTCTCTAAAATCTGCCCGACATTCATGCGGGATGGAACACCCAGAGGATTTAAAATGATGTCAACCGGCGTCCCGTCTTTAAAGTAAGGCATATCCTCTTCAGGGAGAATCCTTGACAACACCCCCTTATTTCCGTGACGACCAGCCATTTTATCACCGACGGAAAGCGCCCTCTTAATAGAAATATAGACTTTTACCATTTTGATGACCCCGGGGGGAAGTTCATCACCAGCCTTCAGCTTTTCAATTTTTCCTTCAAAATACGCTTCTACAATTTCTTTTTTTCTTTCATAGTTCGCCATCAGAATATTTATCTTTTCCTCTGTGGCCTCCTCTCCGGCAAGCGATATCTCATTCCATAAACCAAAGGGTATCGTCTCCAGAACCTCTTTCTCTATGATCTCGCCTTTTTTCAATACTGTTTTTTTCTTTTTGGGATCAACCAACTTCGCGGCGGACGTTTTCCCGACAAGCATGCCGGCAACGTCATTTTTCACACTTTCTGCAATAATCCTGATTTCATCATCCCGGTCTTTGCATAAATCCCGCACCGCCTCATCTTCAATATACTGGGATCTGTGGTCCCTTTCGGCACCTTTTCTGGTAAATACTTTCGCATCTATCACCGTACCGTCCACGCCGGGAGGAACCCTGAGAGACGTGTCCCGGACATCGCTCGCCTTTTCACCAAATATTGCCCGAAGCAGTTTTTCCTCCGGCGACAGTTGCGTTTCCCCTTTTGGTGTGATCTTTCCTACGAGAATATCTCCGGATTTCACAAATACGCCCATTCTGACAATTCCGCTTTCATCAAGATTTCTGAGAGCGTCCTCTCCCACGTTTGGAATATCTCGGGTGATTTCCTCCTTGCCAAGCTTCGTGTCCCTTGCCATGGTTTCAAATTCTTCTATATGAATTGACGTATAGACATCATCCTTAATGAGCCTTTCACTGACCAGAATGGAGTCTTCATAGTTGTATCCACCCCAGGACATGAACGCGACCATCACGTTCCGCCCCAACGCGAGCTCCCCGGCGTCTGTCGCAGGACCATCAGCAATAATATCAGTCTTGTTAATCCAATCTCCCTTGTGTACTATAGGTTTTTGGTTAAAGCAGGTATCCTGATTTGATCGCTGATACTTTATGAGGTTGTAAATATCAACGCCTGTATCGAGTTCGTCCTCCCCTACTCCATCGCATTTGATCACGATCCGAGAAGCGTCCACCTGCTCGACGACGCCGGAGCGCCTGGCGACGACAACTGCTCCCGAATCCCTGGCAACAATAGCTTCCATACCTGTTCCCACAAGAGGAACCTCCGGTCTCAAGAGGGGAACGGCCTGTCGCTGCATATTAGAACCCATGAGCGCCCGGTTGGCATCATCGTGTTCGAGAAACGGAATAGACGCAGCGGCGATACTGACAAGCTGATCCGGCGATACATCCATCAAATTGACTTCCGTGGGCGGGACGGAGAGAAAATCGCTCCCCTTCCTGACAGAAACAAGTTCTCCTTTGAATTTCCCTCCTTTGCCGAGGGGGATGTCCGCCGGCGCGATAATGTATTGTTCCTCCTCAATGGCCGTTAGATAGCGCACTTCATCGAGGACGATCCCGTTTCGGACTATTCTGTAAGGTGTTTCAATAAAACCAAATTCATTTACCCTCGCATACGCGCTGAGAGATACGATCAGACCGATATTGGGCCCTTCCGGTGTCTCCACGGGGCATATTCGCCCATAATGGGTGGGGTGAACATCTCTCACTTCAAATCCGGCTCTTTCACGGGTAAGACCACCAGGGCCGAGGGCGGACAGTCTTCTCTTGTGGGTAATTTCGGAAAGGGGATTTGTCTGATCCATAAACTGGGAAAGCTGACTGCTCCCGAGAAACTCATTTACAACCGCCGATACAGGCTTGGCATTGATGAGTTCATGCGGCATCATGGTTTCGATATCCTGAAGACTCATCCTCTCCTTGATCGCCCTCTCGATCCTTACCAAACCGATACGGTACTGATTTTCGATAAGCTCTCCCACTGATCGGATCCTACGATTACCAAGATGATCAATATCATCCACACTGCAATCACCGGCACCATTCTTAAGATCAATGAGATATTTCACCGCAGCCAGAATATCCTCGCTCCTTAACACCGTCACATCTATGGGGACATCCAGACGGAGCTTGTAATTCATTTTTGCCCTTCCCACATCCGAAAGGTCGTAGCTCGTAGGATCAAAAAAGAGACTGTTGAAAAACTTATGCGCCGTCTCCGGCGTGGGCGGGTTGCTCGGCCGCAGCCTCCTGTATATCTCTATTATGGCCTCTTCGGCATTATCAATCTTGTCAATCAAAAGGGTATCCCTGATGGACGCATTGGATCTTTCTTCGTCAATGTAAATGAACCGAAGTTCTTTAATCGGCTTCGTTCGCACCCGCTCCAGGCCTTCGAGTGTCAGTTCTTCGTTCCCTCTCAAAAGTACCTCTCCGGTTTCAGGATCTACCACATTGCGTGCAAGGATCTTTCCAATTATATCGATGTCCTTAATCGGTATCTGGCTCATTTTAAGTTCAGCCATCCTTTTGATATGAGCCTTGCTGAACTTCCTCATTTTTTTAAGAATGACTTCGCCTGTTCCAGGGTCTTTCACATCGTCCGGGGCCTTCTCGCCGGCAAGAGAGTCGTCAACGACCATATAAAGCTTATTGCCATCTATGAATACCTTTTCAATATTGTAGAAATAACTGAGAAGGGACTCTGTATGTGCACCCATAGCCTTGAAAAGAATCGTCACGGGCATCTTTCTCCGCCTGTCAATTCTGACATAGAGGAGGTCTTTGGAATCAAATTCGAAATCAAGCCATGAACCTCGTATCGGTATTATTCTTGCGGAATAAATCAGTTTCCCGCTGGCAAGGGTTTTCCCTTTATCATGATCGAAAAATATACCGGGGGATCTGTGAAGCTGACTCACGATGACCCTTTCCGTACCGTTCATGATGAAGGTACCATTATCCGTCATCAGCGGAATTTCTCCGAAGTATATCTCCTGTTCCTTGATATCCCTGATCGTTTTCTGCCCTGAACCACGGTCGGTATCAAAGACTACCAGTCTCACGACAATCTTCAGAGGAGCCGCATATGTCATCCCCTTCTGGACGCATTCTTTCACGTCATATCTGACGTTTCCTATCTTATAGCTCACAAATTCTAATGAACATTTCCCGCTAAAGTCAGATATGGGAAAAACACTCTTGAATGCACCCTGAAGTCCAAAACTGCTCCTTTTCAACGGATCACTATCCTTCTGAAGGAATTTTTCATAGGACTTCTTCTGGATATCAATAAGATTAGGAATATCCATAATCTTCTTGATTCGTCCGAAATTTTTTCTGAACTCGCTCATAGTATCCTTTTGTGTTTTAAAGTTTTTCCTTACAAACACATTATTAGTTTGTTATTACGCTTTATCCAACGCACTTCTGTACACTATTTAATCTCTACTGTTCCTCCAACTTCCTCTATTTTTTTCTTTATATCCGCCGCCTCCTCTTTCGAAACACCTTCTTTAACAGGCTTGGGTGCTCCATCAACCAAATCCTTCGCCTCTTTCAACCCTAAACTTGTAATAGCCCTGACCACTTTAATCACCTGGATTTTCTGATCACCAAATCCGGTCAGTATGGCATCGAATTCTGTTTTTTCCTCCGCCGGAGCTGCCTGTTCTGTCTTCGCGGATACTTGGGCCACCGACACAGGTGCCGCTGCGGACACACCAAATTTTTCCTCCAGTTCCTTTACCAATTCAGAAAGCTCTAATACCGTCATTTCCTCAATGAATTTTACCACGTCATCTTTTGTAATTTTACTGGCCATTTTATTATCCTCTCCTGTATATTTAATTTCCTGATTCTTTTTTATCTCGATATGCGTTGAGGGCACAAATAAAACTTCGCGGTACCCCGCTTAATACGTTCACAAGCGAAGCCTGGACCCCTACCATTACGGAAAGAAGCTTTCCCACAAGGACTTCTTTGCTTGGCAATTCTGCCAGCGCACTGATCTGCTCTTTGCTAATGAGCTTGCCGTCCAGTATGCCTGCTTTTATTTCCAATTCAGCGTTCTTTTTGGCAAATTCAACCAGCAACTTCGCTGGAGCAATTACATCTCCGCGATTTAGTACAATTGCCAAAGGTCCCTTGAAATACTCTTCTAATTTGCTGAAGTCGGTCCCCTTGGACGCTATTCCAAAGAGAGTGTTTTTCAGTACCCTGAGTTCGGTACCCGATTTTCGCAAATTATTCCTCAAGGCATTCATCTTCTCAACATTCATACCGGTATACCCGGTAAGAACTGCCAATCTGGTATCCTTGAGCAGCTCATGGAGCTCAG
>PDVJ01000034.1_pt1 | contig 34826 bp, 36 predicted proteins | sample 1369811 | NCBI WGS metagenome assembly PDVJ01 (sample SAMN07795376, study PRJNA414565) | Alkali sediment metagenome, whole genome shotgun sequencing project. | reverse complement strand
AAGCGTGGCATAAGGAACTTAGAAAAGACGGAACAATCCATGAGTTGAGGAGGCAAGGTAATGATGTGCTCAGATTCAAAAAAAATCACCCTCTCAGGGTATGTAGTGCGGTGGTTCACCGTTTCATTGCTCATGCTATTACCCCTTCCTGTCGCCGGAGCTGCTGGAGCGCCAGCGGTGTCACCTCCACCCGCAGCGGCCGAACGCCTCAAGGTTGACGGCATCGATCGATTCGCCCGCATTGATACCGATGTGTACCGGGGCGCTTCTCCGACAGATGACGGGCTGAAGGCGTTAAAGAGGGCGCACATAAAGACCCTTGTCTGTCTGAGGGATGAGGTCCCATACAGCAAAATGGCCCAGGAACTCGGATTCCGGATTGAACACATTCCCCTTTCCGTATTTGACACACCGAGCCGCGAAACGATACTTCGCTTTCTTGAAATTGTGACAGATCCTTCCGCAAAACCGGTGTTCTTTCATTGCCAGCAAGGGGAAGATCGGACGGGAGTAATGGCGGCGGTCTACCGCATGCAGGTGCAAGGCTGGTCCGAAGAAACGGCCCTCGCAGAGATGAAGGAATTCGGATTCAGTTGGCAGTTTTCTGATCTCAAAAAGACTCTCACATCTTATCGGGAGTCTACACTGAAGATCTCTGCGGGCGCAGTTGATAAGGATGTCCAGGCCCTGGTCGAGTCCGGAAACCGGTTGTTGGCGAATGAACAATTTGAGAAGGCTATTCCCGATTATCAGTCGGCATTGCAAAAAAACCAGGATGTCACCGAAGCCCGTTTAGGACTCGCTCAGGCACTCTCAAAAACCGGGGATACGTCACGGGCACTCTCCGAACTTCGCCAGGCCATGATCCGCGCCGGTTCTCAGGAAGAACGAATCCGGATTGCGCGAGTCACGATTACAATTCTCGCCGAGGTGAGTATCCGCGGTGAGCTTCCTTCCTTCGGTTTAGAAATCGCTGAACGGGAGTGGGCGCTCCTTGAACTGGTCGGCGCAGAAGATCAGGAGAGTCTGCTCAGACTCGGTGAAATTTTCCAGCGGGGTCTTCTGCTCTCCCGCTCCCTCGAGGCTTTTGAGCGTGCGAGGATCAAAGGGGGCCTTCCGGGAAAAGACATCGAAATGCAAGTCGAGCGGATCCGGGCAGTCCATTCGTATGCCCCGCGCAGCGAACTGGGAAAGAAACTGGGACTCATGCTCCAGATGAACAGGGGAGAGGTTGCGGCGCTGCTCATCCACGAGCTCAGAGTGGATCGGCTCCGTGCACTCCAGGGTTTACCCACGTGGCAACCGACACTGGAAAAACCGGGAACCGCTCCGGTTGTCAAAGACATTGCCGAGAGCCCCCATCGAGAAGACATCAACCGCGTCCTTGCCTTGGGGATACGGGGGCTCGAGCCATTCCCCGATCATACGTTCCGTCCCACTGCTGTCGTCAGTCGCGCGGAATTTGTCGTGATCCTCGAGGATGTGCTCACCCGTGTCACGCGAGACCCGACCCTGCCAACCAAGCTTCTGGGCAAGGCTCCCCGTTTCAATGACGTCAGGGCCGACGCCTGGTATCAGAGCGCGGCCGATCTCGCCAGGGGTCTCGGTCTCTTTGAGCCCGCCCCCGGTGAAGTTCCAACCTTTAAACCCCTCGAGCCGATAACAGGTTTTGAGACTCTTCAGGCATTTCGGCTGCTGAGAAAACGTCTCGACATCAGGGCCCGCGCAATTGTCGTGGTGGTGGACGCATTGAGGGATGAATCGACATATTCTCCTCTTGATAAGGGAACACTCCCCCACCTGAGCCATCTCATCCAGGAGCGGGGCGTGGTGCGCTTCGAAAGATGCCTTTCCGCGCTGCCTTCGGTCACCTTACCCAATCACACGACCATATTCACGGGAGTCTATCCCGGTCGGCACCGTGTTACGGGCAACGAATGGTTTGACCGCAGCATTGATTCCGGCGCGCCGCTTTATCAGCGAACGCGCGAGTATGTCAAGTACGGCACCGAAGAGGACCCGGGTCTGGGCCGTTCCTGGTCTTTCGGGGGCATTCCAATTCACGATATGGACATGTCTCAGGACGTCCGAACAATCTACGAAGCATTTAAGGAAGCAGAAACAAAGCGTGGGAGAAAGGCCCTGACCGCGGTGGTATTTGATCCCGTAAGGCGCGGCGCCGACAGGGTAATCAACCCTGATCTTATCGATGCGCTTGTAAGCTTGAACATTCTCCCTTTTGTAAATCAATACGCGTTGCTGGATAAGTCGGCGATGCAGAAAGCGGTGGAACTGATCAAGAGCGACGACGCACCGGAGCTCATAGGAATATGGCTGTCCGGTCTGGACGGGTGGTCCCATGCGTACGGTCCCGGTCCGGCGGGGGGTGAAGAGGATCGGCAGGCAAAGTATCTGACCGAGAAGATCGACCCCTTGATCGGAGACCTTGTGAAAGCCCTCGAGGAACGAGGGCTCCTCGATGAAACAGTGATCTTTCTTGTTTCCGATCACGGTCAGGCAGACACTATAGGCAGGGATGAGTACATCGTTGATGTGGAAAAAGTCTACCGCGCTTTTACGGGAAGCCCGTATCAACCGCCGTTGGATGCGGAAGGCCATCTTGACAGACGCTCAAAGGACTTCGGCGTAGCCGTTATGGCAAATTCAAACGGCAATGCAGCTCTTGTCTCCATCCGCACCCCCGGGGCGGACTGGAAGTCCCTGCCCACCCAGGCCGACCTCGAAGCAGTGGCAGCTCTCATTATCAAAGAACCTTACGTGTCAAGGATTTTCTTCCTCGGGCCTAAAACGCCGGGAAATGAGCCGGGCATCTACAGGCTGACCCGGGGTGACGGCGCCCCCACCATAATGAGAGTGAACCAGGAGAGCGAGGAACGTATTATCGCGCGCGCACTGGGGCTGGCCGGCTCAAGCAGATCGGGAGATTTGTTGATCGAAGCGAAGAGCCCTTACTATTTCGCACCATGGGGAAGCGTGTACCTCGGTCAGCACGGGAGGGGGGAACGCCTCGAAGACCACGTACCTCTGCTCATATTGAACCCTCCGGGTGGACGCCGCCATACCGTCAAGTCCGTCGTGGAAATCGCGGACATCGCCCCGACAGTCGCCGGAACTTTGGGCTTTTTGGACTTCTTGCCATCTGACGGGAAAGATTTGCTTGATCCGCCGAGGATATTCATTTCTTCACATGCCGAAAATCAGCAGGTACCGGCGGGACAGAATATCAATATCCTCGGATTTGTGAAGGACTCCGTGGGTGTACAGCGCGTCGAATTCCGCGTGGGCGAGGAAGGGGTCTTCAATGCCGCCAGCGGATCATCATTTTGGGAAGCTCAGGTTACGTTACGCCCCGGCCGCCACGCAATTTTTATAAGAGCCGTTGATGAGACAGGTCTCCAAACGACCGTGAGATTTCATCTCGTTGCCCGGTAGACAAAATTAATCTTGACAGAGATATTATTTTAGTTTACTCTCTGCATACTATATTAAGGATTTCAGAACGTGACGTTTGGTATGAAAAAGGCGTTAATAAATTCGATCAGCGTTGTGACCCTGCCGGGCCTCGCCCTTCTTAGCCTTCTGCTCAATACCAGACGCCCGTCGTGTTTAGGTAATCCGTAACCAATCATACATAACGCGTACCTAAAGGCCATGGGCTTCAAAAAGCTCGTGGCCTTTTTATTTTGTGGAGAAAAGGAGGAGACGATGGAAGCGAAAAAAAAGGAAAGGGTATTAATATTTGATACAACACTCAGGGATGGGGAACAGTCTCCGGGGGCAAGCATGAACTCTGATGAGAAACTGAGAATCGCCCACCAGCTTGAAAAACTCGGAGTTGACATCATTGAGGCGGGCTTTCCTGTCGCTTCAGAAGGAGACTTTTTATCTGTGCAGCAGATAGCGAGGCAAGTGAGACAACCGCAGATTGCCGCCCTGGCGAGAGCGAACCTTGCCGACATCGATCGCGCATGGGAGGCAATAAAAGAGGCGGCTCATCCGCGGATTCATACCTTTCTCTCGACATCCGATATCCACCTGAAGTATCAGCTGAAGAAAACGCGGGCCCAGGTCCTCAAAGAGGCCTGCGCAACTGTTGCGCACGCCTGCGCATACACGCCGAATGTTGAGTTCTCTCCTATGGATGCAACCAGAACGGAATGGAACTACCTGTGCGACGTTCTTGAAGCAGTAATCGCAGCGGGAGCCACAACCGTGAACATTCCTGACACGGTGGGATACATCATACCTGACGAATTCGGCAGATTGATCAGCCACATATATGAAAAGGTAAAAAATATCCGGAAGGCCGTTATCTCTGTTCACTGCCACAACGACCTGGGGCTGGCAGTGGCAAACTCACTGGCGGCCTTGAAACACGGGGCCCGGCAGGTGGAGTGCACCATAAACGGCATCGGCGAAAGGGCAGGCAATGCCGCCATGGAAGAAGTGGTAATGGCCCTGGAAACAAGGAAAGATTTTTTTGGATTCCGTACGGGGATCAAAACAGAACATATCTACCAATCGTCGAGGCTTCTCACGCACATTACAGGCATACCTGTTCAGCCCAACAAGGCCATTGTCGGGGCGAATGCCTTTGCCCACGAATCAGGCATCCATCAGGATGGGCTGATTAAAGAAAAAAGCACGTACGAGATTATGACACCTCAGTCCGTCGGCATTTCCGGAACTCACCTGGTTCTCGGGAAACATTCAGGCCGTCACGCCGTGTCTGAACATCTCAAAAAAATGGGCTATAAACTGACCGGAGCTGATCTGAAGAAAGTTTTTGTGCGATTCAAGGAACTGGCCGATGTCAAAAAAGAGATATTCGATGAAGACCTGGAGGCCATTGTATATGAAGAAGTGTACAAAATCGACGAACGCTTCAAACTGGTCTATCTCAACGTAATAAGCGGCAACGTTGCCGTACCGACAGCGACCATGCAGCTGGAGGTTGATGGCAAAATCATCCAGGACGCCGGGTTCGGTGTCGGGCCTGTGGATGCGACCTTCACGGCAATCAGAAAAATTACGGACACCAATTATAATCTGCTGAAGTATGTCGTTACCGCAATTACCGGCGGAACCGACGCCCTCGGAGAGGTCATGGTTCAACTCAAGTACAACGGGCGCTCCGTGGCGGGACGGGGCGCCGATCCCGATGTCATTGTCGCGTCGGCAAAAGCATACATCAACGCGCTCAACCGCCTGGAGTTCCTCAAAGGGGATGTGAAAAAGGTTCGCATTGAATAACGGAGGATAATGGTGTAAGAAACTAAGCATATATCATAAAGAGGAGAATGGACGACGTGGGCATGACCATTACGGAGAAGATACTGTGCCACCACACGGATCTCAAAGAGCTACACCCGGGGATGCTGATTAACGCAAAAGTGGATATCGCCCTCGGGAACGACATAACAGCGCCGATCGCCATCAATGAATTCAGAAAGGCCGGAGGACTAAAAGTATTCGATCGGGACAAGGTGGTCCTTGTCCCCGACCACTTTACACCCAATAAAGACATCGATTCAGCTCAGCAGTGCAAGTTCATCAGAGATTTTGCGCGGGAGCAGGAAATCACCCACTATTATGAAGTCGGCAGAGCGGGCATTGAACACGCCCTCCTTCCCGAACAGGGCATTGTGCTCCCCGGAGACCTGGTCATCGGCGCCGACAGTCATACCTGCACGTATGGCGCTCTCGGAGCCTTTGCCACCGGTGTCGGCAGTACTGATCTGGCCGCTGCCATGATGACCGGTGAGGTCTGGTTCAGGGTTCCGGAGACGATAAAAATCGTCTTTCACGGCACCATGCAAAAATGGGTTTCCGGAAAAGATTTGATCCTCTCTCTTATCGGTTTGATAGGTGTCGACGGGGCACGCTACAAGGCAATGGAGTTCACGGGAGAAACGGTCAGCACGCTTGGCATGGCCGACCGGTTGACCATCGCCAATATGGTAATCGAGGCCGGGGCGAAAAACGGCATCTTCATCCCCGATGATATCACCAAGGCGTATGTGCAGGAGAGGGCAAAAAGGCCGTATACATTTTACACCTCCGATCCCGATGCAGCGTATGAAGCGGTCATTGACATCGATGCAGGGACAATAGAACCGCAGGTCGCGTTTCCCCATATTCCTTCAAATGTAAAGGGAATCAGCCAGGTGGGGAATGTGACTATTGATCAGGTTATCATAGGATCCTGCACGAACGGCCGGATCGAAGACCTCCGGGCAGCGGCGGGCATTCTCAAGAAGAGAAAGGCGGCGCCCTCTCTCCGTTTAATTATCGTACCCGCCACACAGGAAATATACAAAATGGCGCTGAAAGAAGGTCTCATAGAGATATTCATCGACGCACATGCGGTGGTGAGCCCGCCCACGTGCGGCGCCTGCCTGGGAGGCCATATGGGCGTCCTCGCCGATGGCGAGAGGGCTCTTTCCACGACAAACAGGAATTTCGTCGGGCGTATGGGGCATACGGGAAGTGAGGTGTATCTCGCCAGTCCCGTTATTGCGGCAGCATCGGCCGTATTGGGACGGATTGCCGGTCCGGAGGAATTGTAAGGAGTACGGGGATCAGGGAGAAGAATGATCATGAAGTTTAAAGGAAAAGTATGGAAATTCGGAGATAATATCGATACGGATGCGATCATCCCCGCCCGCTATCTCACGACATCAGACCCTGCGCATCTTGCCGCCCACTGCATGGAAGATGCCGATCCTGAATTTGTGAAAAAAATGCATGCCGGCGATATAATGGTAGGCGGAGAAAATTTCGGCTGCGGATCATCACGGGAACATGCGCCCATCGCCATCAAGGCAGCGGGCATTTCCTGCGTTATCGCCAAGAGTTTTGCCCGCATATTTTATCGGAATGCGTTTAACATCGGCCTGCCTATTTTTGAGTCAAAAGAGTTATGGGATAAGGTTTCAAACAGTCAGGACATCGAGGTTGACGGTGACAGCGGAACTATCCGGATAACAGACTCGTGTGGAGCGCCAATTCAGATTAATCCCATTCCTCCGTTCATGCAGGAACTCATACAGGACGGAGGTCTCATGAGACACCTGGCAAAGAAAAGAGCATGAAGGCTGTCCTTTTTTTCGAATCCATCTCGATTCCCCTGCCCCGCAAAAGGATATACACACGACTGGGATTTGTCAAAGGCGTGACAGAGGTCCCCTCCTCCCAAAAAGAAGAGATAGAAGAGTATATCCGTGATGCCCAATCCCTGATAGAGTTGAAAGGCGCAGGCGTGCGCATGCCGATTCGGGAAACACAGGGACCACGCATAGTGCTGGATCATGCTGCATATTTTGAAAGCGAGCACCTGGCGAAGTTTCTGGGCAATTGCCGTGAGCTCGTCCTGATGGGGGCAACTGCCGGCAGTGGCATCATGAAGGCTATTGAGGAAAATGTCGCCGCGAGCAACTTGACGCGGGCACTCGTGTTCGATGCCACAGCGAGTGAGATGGTTGATGCCTCCCTGAACTGGATAGTGGATTATTTCAACCGGACCTTACTCAGGGAAAACAGGAGATTGCTGAAGAATCGCTATTCCGCGGGCTATGGCGATCTGCTTCTGGAAACACAAAAGACCCTCTACGGTCTCCTCCAGCTTGAAAAAATAGGCATCCGGATCACGGAAACGTGCATGCTCATCCCGGAGAAATCCGTCACCGCCATCACCGGTATTCGGGAAATGAAAACCTCACAATATTGTACCTGATGATATTACAATGCTTGTGACACCTCACGATGCAGCTACCGTCATTCTGCTTCGGCCATCTTTGAAAAAGGATGGGGGAAGTTTTGAAGTGTTGATGGTGCTGCGGCATCCGGACAGCAAATTTGTCCCCGACTCCTATGTCTTCCCCGGAGGATGCCTGGATCAGGAAGACTGCCTTCCTGAAATGGAAAACCTTTGCACCGGCATGACCCTCAAAGAGGCACAAGCCGTTTTCCACGATATGTCTTTAAAAGACAAGGCCCTCGGCGCGTGGGTGGCAGGTATACGGGAAACCTTCGAAGAGGTGGGACTCTTGCTCGCGTATCGCAGCGACAACACCCTCATTGCGTTTGATTCTGAAGATGTCCGACAGCGGTTCCGCGCATACCGCAAGAAAATTCAGGCAGGGGAACTTACTCTGAAAACTATCCTTGAGCACGAAGGGCTTACTCTCGCCGCAGATCGCCTCCATTACTTTTCTCACTGGATCACACCCGAGCTCTTATCCCTCAGGTACGATGTGCGGTTCTTTATCGCTGAAGCTCCCCCACACCAGAAGGCAATCCATGACGGTATTGAACTGACGAGACATGTCTGGCTTACACCCCGGGAGATCCTTGAGGGCTACAACCGGCACAAATTCAACATGGTCGTCCCTACCCTTGTGACAATCGAAGAGCTTGCCCATTACAAAACTGTCGCGGACGCAATCACCGCAACGGACAAAAAGGAGATTAATGCAATCCTTACCATAATGAGAAAAGAAAAGGGGGAACTCGTCGAATACATGCCCGACGGGCGGGTTTTTAAAAATATGCCGCCTTCAGTACTCTAAGAATGCAATTGAAGGAACGCCTTGTGCCCTCAATGGCTGCACCGTTATGAATAGCGGTGATCCCTTTTTCATATGGACTGCATGAAATATATTGACATCCATTTTCTATTATCTCATACTTCCCCTACCCGAAAAGGTATCAATTTCCACAAGAATAAGGTGTCATTTCGAAGGAGCGGAGTGACTGAGAAATCTATTCTGATACAGGAGGAGATGAATGACCCGTACACACGCCATGATTACTTATAATCGACGCACCATACTACAGCGTATTGTGAAAATAAGACTGGGACTTCTTGCCGCGGTGTTCATGTTTGCCGTGATATGGGGCTGCGCCCCTGCGTTGTACAGCGTGGATATGAGATATGTTCCCACCCAGCCCATACCTGAAATGAAAGGTTCGGAGAAGAAAATCAAAATCACCGTTGCCGCCTTTGAGGATATCCGCACAATCAGCGATACAACGATCATCGGGCGGGTCATCAAACCTGATAAACGGAACATCCCCGTACTTCCCAAATACGTGAGGCCTCCTATGGCCGTGGCATCGGCGATGAAAGACATATTACAGAAGGCCGGTTATCAGGTCGACCCTGATACACCGCGCTGGAACCTCAGGGAAGAGAGTATCCGCAGTGAATGGGCGCCCATCCTCATCGGGGGAAGCATTGACGAATTGGAGGTCATATGCGAAGACAAGATGACGCTTAAGAAATACGGGGCGAAGGCAAAGATCACCGTATTGCTCGCCAACACAGAGACACGCAAGATCTTCTACAAAGTATCGGCCCAGAGTTCAGTCAGCCTTGAGCACATCCTGTTTTCTGAAGAAAGACTTGAAGAGCAAATCAACACGGCCCTTTCCGATGCAATCGAAAAAATATTTGAGGGAAACGAAATCACCGCCAAAATACTTGATACGGCTTCCGGAAAGCGATAAGTGAGGAACATCACAGGTCATGAATACAAAACGAAAGATACGAAACCTCCTGCAGAAAAGAGTCCTCATACTCGACGGCGCGACGGGAACAGAGCTCCACGCGCGGGGTATGCCCACCGGTGTGTGTCCGGAGATGTGGTGTATCGAGAATCCTGATGCCCTGCACACTATACATGCAGCGTATAAAAAAGCAGGTTCAGATATTGTGTTTACCTTTACCTTCGGTGCAAACCGCATGAAGCTTCGCGAGTATGGAATAGAGAACGCGAGGAATATCAATACGCAGCTCGCCCTTCTCGCGAAACGCGCCGTGGGGAAAGAGGTCCTCGTTGCCGGGAACATAGGCCCGACAGGACATTTTATCGAACCCTTCGGCAACCTGTCATTTGATGAGGCCGTAGAGATTTTCAAAGAACAGGTGCAAGGACTTCTTGAAGGCGGCGTCGACCTTTTTGCGATTGAAACGATGATGGACATCCAGGAGGCCCGGGCAGCGCTCATTGCCGTGAAGGAAATTACGGACCATTTCGCCATCGTCACGATGACCTATGAATCGAACGGATATACCCTGAGCGGTACGGATCCCGTGAGCGCCCTCATCACGTTGCAGAGCCTGGGAGCGGATGCTGTCGGATGCAACTGTTCCACAGGACCCGATGCAATGTTGAATTTTATTGCCGCCATGAAGCCCTATGCCACGGTCCCCCTCGTGGCAAAACCGAATGCGGGGATGCCAAGGCTGGCAGGCAAAAAAACGGTCTTTGATATGGGGCATGAGGAGTTCGCCTCCTTCGGGAAGAAGTTTGTGGCCGGCGGCGTAAACCTCATAGGTGGTTGCTGCGGGACGACTCCCGAATATATCAGGTCATTAAAGAAGAAGGTAGCCCGCACTCCCGCAATTATGCCCGTGCGCAAATCATTGAGCGCGGTCAGCTCCGCNAGAGGCTTCAGGATATTNGAGCANGACAGTCCGTTNTGTATCGTCGGCGAGAGAATCAATCCCACGGGNAAGAAGGCCCTTCAGCANGAACTTCTTGAAGGCACCATGACCCTCGTNAGGCAGATGGCGAATGANCAGGAAAGGCAGGGCGCTGATCTCCTCGATGTGAATGTNGGCGTCCATGGCATNGACGAAATCACTNCTATCAGGAAAGTCATTCATCTCCTGTCCACGAGNACGGCCTTGCCCCTCGTCATTGATTCCCCNAATATTGAAACGATACACNCAGCCCTCAGAATCTATCCCGGCCGTGCCCTCATAAATTCCATTTCCGGCGAAGCGCACAAATTGAAAACGATGCTTCCCATCGCCAAAAAATACGGCGCCATGTTCATCCTGCTCCCCATCACAGAGAATGAAATCCCGGAAACGGCGGCCAGGCGCACGCACATTATCAAGGGAATATACCAGGCAGCGAAACGCATCGGTTTTTCCAAAGATGATATCATCGCGGACGGACTCGTCATGACCGTCGCCTCTCATCCTCACGCCGTCACGGAAGCGCTGAAAACTGTAGAGTGGTGCAGAGACCGCTTCAAATGCAGAACCATTCTTGGCCTTTCCAATGTGTCCTTCGGTATGCCGGAGCGAAAATGGCTGAACGCCGCGTTCCTTTCCATGGCGCAGGCCTCGGGATTGACCATGGCAATCGCCAACCCTGCCGACAGGGATTTAATGAACATTAAAATGGCGGGGAATGTGTTCATGCAAAAAGACAGGAATGCTGCGTCGTATATCCGCCATTTCTCCGAGCAGCCTGCACCGGAACACACGGTCCCGCGTAAAGAACTCGCGTCACCGGTGCAGAAAGTGTCTGAGGCAATACTGGAGGGAAACCGGGACGGTATCATCGATGTGGTCGAACATGCTCTTGCCTCGGGAACAACACCTGCCGCCCTTGTCGACGATGTTATGATCCCTGCCATTATCCGCGTGGGGGAGTTTTTTGATCAGCGAAAATATTTTTTGCCGCAGTTAATCGCCAGCGCCGAAGCGATGAAGACCGCCCTCGGCCATCTGGAACCAAGAATGAAAGACGCCAAAGCTGCCCGGGCCTGGAAAGGCGTCATTATCCTGGCCACCGTGAAAGGGGATATCCATGACATCGGCAAAAATATCATCGCCCTCATGCTGAAAAATCACGGCTACAGAATCATCGATCTCGGTAAAGACGTGCCGCCCGAAGAGATCATGAACGCCATAAGGGATACTCAACCGGACATTGTCGGTCTCTCCGCGCTCATGACCACGACCATGGTAAACATGAAGGAGATCATCGATCTGGCAAGAACCAAAGGGCATTCATGTCCGTTCATTGTAGGAGGCGCGGTAGTTACAAAAACCTATGCCGCATCGATAGGCGCTTCGTACGCGAAAGACGGTGTAGAAGCCGTGCGGGTAATCGATCAGGTGCTCAAATCCAGGAAGTAGTGCCCTATGAAAATTAGTAGACAAATGACATTTTATGGAGTAGTAAGCCTTGCCCATGAGCCATAGCGCATACGCAGGACATATGAAACAAAGACTTGCGGAACTGATATTGGAAAAATCCTTTCAGTACAGGGATGATCCTCCTTTTACACTGGCTTCCGGCAAGACAAGCAATTACTATTTCAACTGTAAAACAACAACCCTCGATCCCGAGGGGATGTATCTTATCGGGAATATCCTCTTTGACATGCTCCACGACACGGAGATAACTGCCGCAGGCGGCCTTACCCTCGGGGCGGACCCCATCGCCAACGCCCTTTCTCTTGTTTCATATCAAAAAAATAAACCGATTAAATCATTTGTGGTGAGAAAAGACGTAAAAGGTCACGGCACCAAAAGCCCTATTGAAGGGAATGTTGTGCCCGGTGAGAGAGTCGTGATCATAGACGATGTGATCACCACAGGGGGATCGACAATAACTGCCATAGAAATCGTGAATGAGGCGGGATTCATCGTCGATCGTGTAATTGCCCTTATTGACAGAGAGGAAGGCGGCCGGGAGAATATAAAAAAATATGTAGACCGGATCGACGCCGTATTGACGAGATCGGAGATTATGGTCCTCTATACACGGCGAAGAGACCCGGCAACGTGAGGGAGAATGAAAAAAAGCCTTTTTCTTGCTGTCTCCTTGTTGCTCTTCTCTGCACTCATTTTCGCAGGAAGCTGTACAAAGACCGAAGATTCAAAGAAACCTGACATACAAGCCGTCGCACCGACGGCGCCCGCATCTCCGCAGACACCCGCTTCCACTGAGGGAAAACCGGAAACGTTACCGGACACACCTGCTGCTCCCGCAGCACCGGCCAGTCCTAAGCCGTATTCAGCTCCCGGTATTCCGGCTGCTGTTCCGGCAGCCCCGGCCACGCCAGCAGCGCCTGCGAAAAAGGATATCGTTCTCGTTGCAGGGTTTGATTCACCTCAGATGCAGAACGGCGCTCCCGTGGGCTGGTTGCTGGACAGAAGAAAAGGCACACCTTCCCTTACGCTTGAAAAAGGGGCGGACACCTATTATCTTCACATGCAGAGCAACAACGAATCATCCTTCGGTATCAAGGGCGGGACTAAGGTTGATATCAAGGAATACCCTTACTTAAACTGGAAGTGGAAGGTTACCCGGCTTCCTGACGGGGGTGATGTGCGAAAGTCCGACAAGGACGATCAGGCGATTCAACTCTACGTTGCGTTCACTCCTGCAGGCTTTCCCGAGGTGTTAAACACCCCCGTGCTCGGATACATCTGGGACAACGAGGCCCCCAAAGGCTGGACGGGGAGAAGTGCCCAGGTGGGCGGTGGAAGGTTGAGATATGTGGTGATGAGAAATAATACGGATCAACTGGGAAAGTGGTATACGGAAAAGCGAAATATATACGAAGATTTCAAGACTCTTCTTAAAGATGTGAAGCACAGCGACCCACCGGGGATAACCCACGGCGTTCAGTTTCATATCAACTCACAAAATACCAATAGCGCGGCGGAAAGCTGCATATACGACGTCTATTTCAGTAAGAAGTGATTGATTGCAGCCGCTTTCTGTTTACCGCCAGGTGCGCCTTTCTCACCGGTTCAGGAAGTCTGTATCCCCTGCAGCATGAAAGAACCACGTCACATGCCTTTCGCGTCCCGATTTTATGTCCCGGTGATATGAATACGGGACTCACCTTTTTCTTCGTACGAAGGGCAGCTCCCACAACCTGCTCATCAAGCACGAGATCGGCATAATCTCCTGCCTCATGGCCGACATCGCCATGCACTCCCACAAGCCTTTTTTTGGCACAGCCGATTGATGGCGTGTCCAGCAACAGCCCCATGTGCGAGGCGAGGCCAATACCCCGCGGGTGGGCAATTCCCTGACCATCAAAAATAACAACATCCGGGACATTCTGGAGCCCTTCAAAGGCTTTGAGAACAGCCGGACCTTCCCGAAAGCTGAGAAGCCCCGGGATGTAGGGAAAAGGCGCCCTTTCGATGACGCAGACCTCTTCGATGACTTCCATGGACGGGTAGGCCAGCAGAACTACGGCTGCGAAAAAAATGTCGCTCCGTGTGGAATAGGATATATCGGCGCCGGCAACGCACGCGATCTGCGCGGGAAGAGCCTCATCGTGAAGAACCAGTTTTTGCCTGAGGTTCTGTTGTAGAGTGACTGCTTCTCTGTACGTGACATCCCACCGGTGGAGTTGTTGAATCTTCATGATTGAAGGGGGAAAATCTTATTGATACTCTACAAAATTTAATGTGTCATTTCGAAGGAGCGGAGTGACTGAGAAATCTATGATCAAAAATACGGCTTCAGTATCACCAATGCCTGCTCAACATCTTGCTTGATCTGCCCTACCAGCTGCTCCGGCGTATCAAATTTGACTTCATCTCTAATCCTGTCGATAAAAAATACCTTCACGCTTTTCCCATAGATGTTTTCACTGAAATCAAGGATATATACCTCTATGGAACGCTCATTATCAGAGAAGGTAGGGTTAAAACCTATGTTCAAAACGCCTCTGTAACGGTTATCCTCCAGCTGGACAATCACGGCATACACGCCTTCGGCAGGAATAAGTTCTTTCTCCGGGTTTATATTCGCCGTGGGAATTCCGAGCGCGGTACCCCTGCTCTTACCCGGAATCACGGTACCACTGATGATGTAAGGCCTTCCGAGAAGACGCATGGCCATCTTGACATTACCGTTCAGAATGGCGTATCGCAGCCGGGTACTGCTGATAGTCTCATCACCGAATTTGACCGCGCTGAATACCTCAACTCCGAAACCGAATTTTTTCCCTTTATTGGCAAGAAACGTTACATTCCCCACTTTATTCTTCCCAAAGGAATAATCATGACCGACAAAAATTTTCCTGATATGAAGTGTATACCAGAGGATCTGATTGACAAATGCCTCAGCGCTGATTTTAGAGAATTCGAGGCTAAAGGGAAGGAGGATCACGCCATCAATCCCCACCTCTTCAAGCAGTTGGATTTTCTCCTCGAGAGTGGTGATCAAATAAAAAGGCTTGATATCCGGGTGGAGAACCTTTTTCGGGTGGGGGTCGAAAGTAATCACAAGAGCCTTTCGGTTTTCTCCATGGGCTTCCTCGATAATTTTTTTCAGAATAGGGATGTGGCCCAGATGGACGCCGTCGAAATTGCCTATCGTTACATAGGCATCCCTGAATTCCTGGGGTATATCCTCCAAGCCTCTCACAACTTTCATCCTGCAATGCATCCTCTCTGAATTTCCGCGTTAACATAGCACTAATGCCGTTAATTTCAAGTCCATTTTTTCTTGACAATGCTCTTCGTATCAGTGTAGACATCCAAAATAAAAACAATGTGCCGAAGTGGCGGAATTGGTAGACGCGCTAGGTTCAGGGTCTAGTGGGGGCAACTCCGTCCCGGTTCAAGTCCGGGCTTCGGCACCACACAGAATATAAAAGCGCAACCTCAAAAGGCTTCGCTTTTTCTATTTTTAGGGATTGAGTATAGGTTGCCGAAAGTTTAGTGTTATTGGAGTAAACCCTACTGCCTCTCGCAATCTTCTCAAAGTTAATGAAGCCCAGAACGGCGGAAATTTCCGGTTATCTACTTGAATAGATCGGCATGGCTGCCTGTTCGTTCAAAAATGATTCTCGGTTCATCAATCCGATAGATTAGAAGCCAGTCAGGTTCAATATGACATTCGCGGCGGTCTTTAAAATTCCCGATCAAGATGTGATCCCGGTACTTCCGGTCGAGAAACTTTCTCTCTATAAGATCACGCATAATGGTCTTGATACGTTCCGGACTACGGCCTCGTTTGAGCACGCGTTTGAGGTCTTTTTCAAAACGCTTTGTGTATACAGGTGTCCGCATTAGACGCCTAACTTCCTGAACATGTCATCGGCGTCTTTACATTCCACAAGGCCTTTTCCCGCCTCGCTATCCTTGAAGGTTCTATGAGTTTCCGCATTAGGAATCTCTACAGGGAAAGGAAGACCTTTCCTTAGTCGTATCTGGTTAAAAAGGATATTTATGACTTCGGTAGTCGAAAGTCCCAGGGTCTTTAAAATGCCTTCAACTTCCGTCTTAAGTTCCTTTTCCGTTCTGGCATGTATCATTGCCGACTTGGGCATAAAATCACCTCGCCGTTTTTTCAGTTATATTGTATATCAGACGCGATACATTTACAAGAAATATTTTTCTTGATCCGGCTCTTCGACCAGTCTATCCCACGACCTTACATTCAATAAACGCGCAATCTCAAAAGGCTGCGCTTTTTCCATTTTTTGGGATTGATTATAGGTTAATGAATGACGCTTTATGTAAGAAAGCATACCAGCCCCGCCTTCATGATTACCTTTTAACCTCTCTTCAATTAGGTATAGAAATAATTGAAAACTGACCGGTTTGCTCCGGAACAGGTGGCTGATTTTAGCGGAATACACATAGGTTCACGCAGTCGTGCCAGGATAGAAAAAATGACTTGACAGAATGCAGGCAATGTCACAGAGAAGAAGAACTGAATGAAAGGGTTCTTATTGTAGGAGAGTTCTCTGTGATACCGTAGAAAAAGGAGGCGCTCATGGATCAAGAAGAAAAAAAAGGCTGGAACCCCTATATCGCCGGCGCCCTGACCGGTTTGCTGCTCGTGTTTTCCGTGTGGTTCACGGGAAAGTACGTAGGCGCGTCGACGACATTTGTCCGATCGGCAGGCTATATCGAGCGTGTGTTTAATCCGGAAAAAGTCGCTCAGATGGAGTATTTCAAAAAGGAGGCACCAAAGATCGACTGGCAATTCCTCTTCGTCATCGGCATTTTTATCGGTGCTGTGGTGTCTTCGACAACATCCCGCTCCTTTCGCTGGCAGGCTGTCCCGTCCCGCTGGGAAGAACGCTTTGGTCCGGCCATCCCGAAGCGCGCCGCCGCCGCGTTTATCGGGGGTGTTGTGGCCATGTTCGGAGCCAGACTCGCTGATGGGTGACCGAGCGGTCATGGACTGAGCGGTTCGCTCCAGTTAGCTGCCAGCGGTTTTGTTGCGTTGATCTGTTTCTTTATCGGCGGAATAGTGATGGCCCGCCTGTTATACCAGGGAGGAAACAAATCATGAACGAGCTTCTCTATGGTTTGATCACCGGGATTATTTTCGGATTTTTGCTTCAGAAAGGCCGCGTGATACGCTACGACAAACAGATTGGCGCCCTTCTCCTGAAGGATATGACAATCGTGAAGTTCATGTTGACCACCATCCTTGTCGCCATGGTGGGGGTTTATCTTCTTGTGGACCTCGGGCTGGCGAAACTTTCCTTAAAGGCCACCATCCTTGGGGGAAATATCATCGGTGGATTGATTTTCGGCGTGGGCTGGGGCCTTCTCGGCTATTGCCCCGGAACCCAGATGGGCGCTCTCGGAGAAGGGCGCTGGGATGCTGTGTGGGGACTTATGGGCATGCTGGTTGGTGCAGCACTCTTCGCTGAGGCATACCCGATTATGAAATCATCCGTCCTGACCTGGGGAGATTTCGGAAAGATCACGATTCCCCAGCTTTTGGGAATAAACCATTGGCCGGTTATTGCGGCCATGGTAGTGTTGGGCGTGATTTTGTTCAGATGGTTTGAGAAAAAGGGACTGTAACGGGGACACCCGTTCCCGATTATATCAACTTAAAAAAAACAGTATTGTGTCCCCGTATTTAACTCGTATTTAACTAAGATTACTGGCCCTGACTCCGAGGAGCCTGACCCGTTTATCCAATTGGATTTTCTTCAGACAGCTGAAAACCGCTTTCCTCACTTCTTCTTCTGAATCTATGAAATCATGCAGAGTCGTCGCTCGTGTCAATGTCCGGAAATCGCTGAATCTCACTTTTACCGTGAAGGTTCTGGCTTTATATCCATTGCTCACCATGTCTGCGATGACATCCTTCGTTAATGCGGCAAGGGTCTTTGCAATAACCTGCCAGTCTTTGACATCGGTCTGAAACGTTATTTCCCTGCTGATTGACTTAGGTTCCCAGTGAGTAATAAGAGGACTCTCATCAATACCCCTGGCTGCATCATAGAGATACCTGCCGTAAGAATCGCCAAATTCAGTGATGAGCCGCTCCTGCGACATACCTGCTATGTGACCTATCGTTACGATATTGATCTCGTGCAGCCGTGCCTCCGTCTTGGGTCCAACACCATAGAGCTTCCTGACAGGGAGAGGCCATATTGTATCCTTAATGTCTTCTTCCGTCAGAATGGTCAGTCCGTCAGGCTTCTTCATTTCAGACGCAATTTTCGCGAGAAGCTTATTCGGCGCGATCCCTACGGAGCATGTCAGGCCCGTTGTATTTCTGATGCCGATCTTAATACGGCGGGCAATATTTTCCGATGTGTCATCAATATCAGTAATATCAAGATAGGCTTCATCAATACCCCCGCTTTCCATACGGGGACAGACATCCGTGAGGACATTTTTGAATTTATCGGAAGCGGCGGAGTACGCATCATAGTCAACGGGAAGGTACACGGCATGGGGGCAGAGTCTGTAGGCTGTTTTCAGCGGCATGGCTGAATGAACACCGTATTTTCTCGCTTCATAATTCGCCGTAGCTACGACGCCTCTCCTAAAGGGATCTCCCCTGCCTCCGATGATCACAGGTTTGCCGACCAACTCTGGTCGCCTCTTCTCTTCAACGGCGGCGAAGAAGGCATCCATGTCGATATGAAAAATTCTTCTTTTCAGGGAGTTCATCAGGACGGCAGTACCAATTCGCGGATATTACATGAGTTATTTCACCACAGATACTACGAGAACAGGAATAAAGTAAAGAACAGAAAAAATGATACAGACAACGCATAACGTATCAAACCATTTTTCCCGCCGGAGCAGCTTCTCATCCCAATTCGTGCGCTCTATAAAATTGCGGAAGCGCGTGAGTAAACTTTGCTGACAATACGTTCCACAGGTTGCTGCTCGTGGCTGCCATATGAATCGTGTCGAATGCGGTGCTCTGCGCTGCATATTCTTATCTCCCTTGCAGCCATAGTATAGAACGTTCGTTCTATTGTCAAGAAAAAAATGATTCTGTGTTCAAGGCTTCGGCATTTCATGATATATGTTATTCATATGAGATGATTTAAGTGAGGAGAACAGGCATGAAAAATCAGATAGAAGGTTATCCCGTGGTGATCGCCATTCCCGTCGCGTGGGGAGAAATGGACGCCTTTCAACATGTCAACAACAACGCCTATTTCCGGTACTTTGAAAGCGCCAGAATGGCATATTACGAGAGACTGAATCTGGGGGATTTGAAGTCTCGCACAGGCATCGGCCCTATTCTCGCCGAAACATCATGCAGATTTAAAACACCGTTGACGTATCCCGATACCGTTCTTGTCGGAGTGAAAGTCACTAAAATGGAGGAAGACCGTTTTATGATGAATCATCGCATTGTGAGCACAAAACTACAGAAGATCGCCGCCGAGGGCAACAGTGTGATTGCGACGTTCAATTACAGGGAGAACAAGAAAGTCCGTGTGCCGGAGGAGATGAGGTTGAATATTGTGGATCTCGAAAAAAGCGTAAGCAGTAGTTAGCGTTTCCCGGCAGGAGATTATTGTTGTAAGCAATTTCTTATGCCCATTTTTCTTGACGCTCACACCTGTTTTCCTTATAGTGTGAAGCACTACTCAGGTATAGTAAAGGAGGAGAAATGGTATCGCTTCTGGTTTTCTTAGGCATCGTCGCAGTGTTTGGTATCTTTATCGTCAGCCTTTATAACGGTCTCGTGCGCGCCCGTAACGAGGTAAAAAATGCCTGGAGCTCGATCGACGTGCAGCTCAAGCGGCGTCATGATCTCATTCCCAATGTCATCGAAGCCGTCAAGGGGTACGCCGCCCACGAACGGCAGACACTGGACGCGGTCATCAAAGCACGGCAGGAGGCAGCAGCGTCTATGGGAAATATCGAAGATCGGGCGAGGGCCGAGAATGCGCTCACCCAGACTTTGCGATCCCTCTTCGCCCTGGCCGAGGCATACCCCAACCTGAAAGCGAATGAGAATTTCATCGCGCTGCAGGGAGAATTGGCCGCGACGGAGAACAAGATCAGTTTTTCCCGCCAGTATTATAACGACTCAGCCATGCGATATAAAAACAAGGTGGAAATGTTCCCCGGCAACTTAATTGCGGGTATGTTCAACTTCCAGGTTGAACCTTTCTTTGAACTGGAAGCGGCCGGGGACCGTGACGTTCCGCAAGTCAAGTTTTGATAAACCCATGCTGTCAATTACAGCGGGGATATTGTCATCCCGTACGGGAAAGGGGGTTCTATGATACAGACAGTGAGCAATATTGGATGGTCCATGCTCTTTTCACTGGTGGGCGGTCTCATCGGCATGGCGCTTGTGTTGATGGCTTCAACACTTGTACCGAAGCTGATGAACCGGTTGACGCCGAATATCGACGAGGAAAAGGAAATCGCCCGGGGAAATACTGCCGTGGCAGAATATTATGGAAGGGTAGTGGGCGCCTGTATCCTCGGACTGAGCATTGTCATCGGCGCCGCAGTGCTGGGCGGCCTCATCTCCGCACTCCATTAGAAGCAGTTGAATGGCGCTCTATGCGGGCAGGTTTCGCCAACTGCATAAATTCCTCACTATACTCTATCCCGGAGGCCGGGTGTATCATCCGGTTCGAGAACTGATGGAAGAATCAATAAAAAAATGTACTGTCCTCGCAGCACTACTCCTTGTATTTCTTTCTTCATCCTCTGCCTTTGCCCGCGGCGGTGGAGGCTGTCTGGTAAAGGGTACTCCTGTCATAACTCCCGCAGGTACTGTCGCCATTGAAACGCTCCGTGCGGGCGACAGGGTATGGAGTATCTCAGGCGAAAAACTCCTCGCAGGAAAAGTTCAGATGCTGACGGAAGTTCACCCGGATTACTACCTGAAGATTTCTGCCGGAGAAGCATCGATGATGATCACGCCGGAGCACCCCGTCATGGTGGGTATCGGCGAATACCGCATCGCCAAGCTCCTCAACGTTGGTGAGAGGATTTACATGATGCGTGACGGACACCTTCATGCGGTCCCCATCCATTCAATGCAACATGTCCGGGCGCATCAGCCCGCATATAATTTACTGGTGGCGCCAGGGGGAACATACATGCCGGCCACGATGGTTGTTCATAATAAAGGCTGTTTTCTCCCTGACAGCCCCATATTGAAATCCGATGGCACGGAAACGCTCATCAGCGCCGTCCGTCCGGGAGATGAATTGCTCGCCTACTCAACTGATGGGGACATTGTGCGCACGAAGGCGAGACACATCATTCGCCACAAAGCAGATGATTACATCATCCTCAAGACAGACCGGATAATCCTTAAGGTAACTTCAGAACATCCTTTTTATGTCGGACAGGGCACATTCAAAACAATAGAGTCCCTCAAAGCGGGTGATGCCATCTTTGCCTGGGACGGCAAAGCCCTTTCAGAACAGAGAATCCTCTCGCTGGAGAGGGTTTACGAACGCGTCCGTGTATTCAACCTCCAGACCGATCATCCGAACACATTCTTTGCGGGCGGCATCGCTGTCCACAACAAAGGTGGCGGAGGTGGAGGAGGAGGCGGCGGAGGCAGAAGCTCCAGCCGTTCCAGTTCCAGCTCCAGCTCAAGTTCAAGATCAGGCCAGAGTGATTCGTCCGACGGTGTTGCGGAAATAATTGGAGCCGTCATTTTCGGTACCGTGTGCACGGGTTTTGTGGTCGGAATAATTCTATTAATTCGGCGGAAATCCAGAAAAAGTGAAAATTTAGACTATGTATACAGCCCCGAAGAAGTAGCCCCAAAAAGCACCAGGACGGAAAAACTGCTGGAGTTTTTAAGCACACAGGAGCCTTCATTATCACCAAAAGAATTACGCACATTCACCGAATCTACATTTCGCACACTTCAGGAATGCTGGGAAAAACGAGATTATGACCCCATGAAGCCGCTCCTCATGGATGACCTGTTCCTCCAGCACACATCACAGCTCCAGGGGTTGGTCCGCAACCATGAGATCAACAGGATCGCGAATCTTACTGTCGAACAGGTGGATCTTGTCAATGTCCGCTATACAGAAAAGCCCGACCAGCGCGAATTCACCGCTCTCATAACCGCCTCAGCACGCGATTACTATGTGGATGACCGCACGGATAAATTTCTGAGAGGCGACAACAGCCCGGCACAGTTTCAAGAATTCTGGACATTCCATCGCTCGGGAAACAACTGGTTGCTCCGCGAGATCGAGCAAACCGGCGAATCCGATATTCTGAAGGATGAGAACTTTGCAGAGATGCTCACCGATGAGACTCTCAAAAGCATTTACGCAGAGACGGCATCGAAAGAAGGCAAGGCAGGGCCCTGGCTGGAGAAGGGCACGGAGGAAAAAGCCACTCGCATAGACCGCCTTTTAAACTTCCTCGTGCAAACAGACAAAATCTGGGATCGGGCAAAAATGCTGGAGAGGGCCCGCCAGGTATTTTTAAAAGTGTTTCTGGCACAGGAGTCGGGCGATCCGATGCAGGTGTCTGAAGGCGACCTTTTCACGGACATCGCGCAGAGCCTGCGCACGCAGATCGGGCAATGGAAAATGGACGGGATCTCTGTGGAGTACCGAAACATCTGCATACGCAAAGTGGAACTGATCCTGGTCAGGAACTTTGCTGATGCGGCGAAAGATGAATTCATTGTGCGCATCAGCGCGCATGCCCAGAATATTATGCGCAGAGGCCACCAGATTGTGAATGAACAGCGCTATGTAACCCCGTTTGAAGAGTACTGGACCTTCGGTCGCTTCAAGAATACGTGGAAACTCAAAGAAGTACTGCCGAAGGTGCGGGGAGAAAAGATGATTGCCGAGGAGAATGTGGACGAAGACAGCAGCCGCGGACAAATGCATTGGTACTATCGTCAGACCCGCGCCACCTGAATCAGCGCTGCATGGTTTCCGGCACAAATTCTTTCAAATCCAAACCGAATGCTTCAGCCAGTGACTCTTTCTGCTTCATAGTCATAGGGCCGTCCCTGTGTTCTCCGTTCAATATCCTTTCCATATAAAGAACCTTTTTAATAAATTTCAGTTCGTCGCTCACGAGTGTAAGATGTTCAATCAGTCTCTGAAAGGATGTGTCTATTTTTTTGTTATTCTCCCCCATGGCCTCGACCATGCTCAGAAGGATTTGGGTAACGGCACACTTGAACTCGTCATAATCCAGGTCACACATGTCGTTCATCTTTTTTTGGTCCATGGTTTCTTTGAAATCAACCACATTTTCCTTCTTGCGCACTGATTGTTTTCGTTTCATAAGTAATCCCCACAAGAGAGGTTGTCATAAGCAGGCATTGGAGAATGACACAAAACACATGCTGTGCACTATGCCATACAGGATTCTGACGTCTCGAAGATATGAGGCTTCGTTCCGCCTGTCACATAAGGTAGGTATTCAGTGCTTTGTAACTGTGAAAATCGGCATCGATAAAGGATGCACCGACATGGAGAGCTTCTTTGGAATCCACTATTCTGCGCGACTCGCACGTTAAGCGAATCGGCCTGTGTTCACCGGGTAAAGTAAAAATGATTTCAAATTTTGATTTTTCCGGATCAAACATTACTTCACCCGGAATGTCCTGGGGTATAGAGATATGTACGCCACCGAGGGAAATATTCGTTACTGACCCCGCATGCAAATTTTTTTCTCCTGAAATGTTTTGATTAATAAACGCCGGGACAGAAACGTTTTTTCTCGGGTATTGCCGCTTATCTTTTTTTATACCTTTAAGTGCTTTCTTCTCCTTCAAATAATTGAAGAGAACAATTTCGATGAGCGACGAGAGGGAGCGCTTTTCTTCCCGCGCAAGCTTCGACAGGGAATCGCGCATATTTTTACTCAAACGGAAACACAGAAGACTATCTTTTTTCATAAATTATCTCCTGATATTGTAATAATCCTGTTCCCCATACGGAGCACTTATAGCACAAAATTATGTAAGAAACAAATTTTAAGTATTACTACACGGTGTAGTGAAAAAACACAAAGAAACCTTGAGAAATAGGCACATGCCTCTTTCCCATGGCAGGGAGGAAAATATTCATGAAGTGATGTCTAACAACCTGAAGGTATGGAAGACCGCGTGTCTGTTAATTTCTCACTATAGTGAGGGAAGCCACTCACTGACGACCTCTTCCACAACGTTGTAGGGGCTCATCGAATGGTCCATGATCGCCGCTACCATATGTTCGATCCTGCTGTTTTCGGCAAGGCGTGCGCGAATGATACGGAAGAGTTCATGGTGAATCATCTGCAGGGTTTCCTCACGGGTTCTCTCGCGGCGTTTTTCCAGAAGCTTCCCGCTCTGCTCCAGATATGTCCGATGCGCATCGATGGCTTCTATGAGATCATCCTCGCCTTTTCCCTCAACAGCAACAGTCCGGACAACCGGAGGCACCCAGGTACGGTCTTTTATACTCGCATCCTGATCAACCCGGTATCGAACCTCGGCAAAGAGCTGATCCGCTCCGGGCCGATCGCATTTATTGATCACGTAAATGTCCGCGATTTCCATGATCCCGGCTTTCATGCTCTGGATCACGTCACCGAGACCGGGAACCAGGACTACGCATGTGGTATCCGCAACGCGCATGACATCCACCTCGTCCTGCCCTACTCCTACCGTCTCGATAATTACGTAGTTTTTCCCGGAAGCATCAAGTACTTTGACCGCTCCCCGCGTAAATTGGGCGAGCCCTCCGAGATAGCCGCGGGTGGCCATACTGCGCATGAAGACACCTGAATCCTCACTGTGGCGGGTCATCCTGATCCGGTCTCCCAATAAGGCCCCTCCTGTGAAAGGACTTGAAGGATCAACGGCGACAATTCCCACTGTTTGTCCTTTATTGCGCAATTGCCAGGTAACTCCATCCGTGAGAGTGCTCTTCCCTGTACCGGGAGAACCGGTGATTCCCAGTATATAGGCATTCCCGGTGTGAGAATAGATCTCTTTCATTAAAACCCGGGCACGTTCATCCTCGTTTTCCAGCCAGGTGATCACGCGGGAAACTGCCAGTGGCGTACCCTGGAGGATTTCTGCTACATAATCCATCATCATCGTTATTTGCTCAATCCTGCAAATTAATATAAGTTAACCACCAGAGTACATACCATGACCTGGTGGTTCAATTGAATAATGGTACAGGGGAGACAACGTACGATCTCCCCTGTACTTCGCTCACTGTTCAACAGCGCACTATTGTGCGTGCTGTCCTTATGTTATTACTTCGACTTTACGTTTGATTTAATAAAATCAACGATAACTTTCGTCGATGTTCCCGGTCCGAAGATTTCAGCGATTCCTGCCTTCTTCAATTCGGGGATGTCTTCCAGAGGAATGATTCCGCCCCCAACCACCAGGACATTTGCAAGCTTCTTTGCCTTCAGCAGATCGACCACCTTTGGAAAGAAGTAGTTATGGACTCCCGAAAGACTGCTCAAACCAACGACATCAGCATCCTCCTGAAGCGCCGCTTCGACAATCATTTCCGGTGTCTGTCTTAATCCGGTGTAGACGACTTCCATACCGGCCTCAGCAAAGATACGGGATAGGAGCTTGGCCCCACGATCATGGCCGTCCAACCCGGGTTTTGCAACAATAATTTTTATCTTCTTTTCTGCCATTGTAAGTCACCTCCACACATTATGAAATAAATTCCTTGGGTCGATACTGCCCGAATACATCGCGCCACACGTCACACACTTCACCGACGGTAGCCCCTGCCTTCACTGCCTCAATCACAGTCGGCATTACGTTGGTATCTGTCTTTGATACTTCACGCAGTTTATCCAGGGCTTTCTTCCAGGCGGCGTTATCTCGCTTGGCTCGCCATTCCTTGAGTTCTTTGGCTTTTTCTTCGCCCACCTTCATATCCACTCTGAGAAGATCGGTAACAGGGGGTTCTTCCATGACATACTTGTTCACCCCTACGTAAGCCCGTTCACCGGAGTCAATCGACTTCTGGAACAGGTACGCGCTGTTCTGGATTTCCTTCTGAATGTATCCCTGCTCAATAGCCGTCAGGGTTCCACCCATGGCGTCAATCTTCTTGATGTAATCTTCGATTTCCGCTTCGATCTTGTCGGTCAGGTATTCGATATAATAAGATCCGGCCAGAGGATCGACGGTCACGCAGGCGCCGCTTTCCTCGGCAATAATCTGCTGCGTTCGCAGGGCGACGGTCACGGCCCCCTGAGTGGGAAGACACAGGGCCTCATCATACGAGTTCGTATGGAGGGACTGGTGCCCGCCTAATGCGGTGGCGAATGTCTGAAGGGCAACCCTGACGATGTTGTTCAACGGCTGCTGCGCTGTCAGGGTAACACCACCGGTCTGCACATGGTAGCGAAGCATCATGGACCGGGGATCTTTGGCCTTGAATCTATCCTTCATGATTTTAGCCCAGACGCGCCTTGCTGCGCGGAACTTGGCGACTTCTTCCAGAACGTCGGTGAAGGCGTTGAAGAAGAAGGAGAGACGTGGCGCAAAACTATCCACGGGGATGCCTCTTGCTGCGCATGCTTCGGCGTAAGCGATTCCATCAGCGATGGTGAAGGCCATTTCCTGAGCAGCCGTGGAGCCTGATTCGCGGATGTGGTAACCGCTGATGCTGATGCTGTTCCATCGCGGAACGTATTTCTGGCAGAACTCGATCAAGTCGACGGTGAGGCGCATGGTCGGCTTGGGGGGATAGATATACTGACCACGACAGATAATCTCTTTAAGAACGTCGTTCTGGATGGTTCCACCCAGTTGATCATATTTCGCACCCTGTTCTTCCGCAACAGACAGGTACATGGCCAGCAGCGCTGTCGCTGCGGCGTTGACGGTCATTGACGTCGTAACCTTGTCCAGAGGAATCTGGTCAAAGAGAATGCGCATATCGCCGATGTGGTCAATGGCGGCGCCGACTTTTCCTACCTCACCCATGGACAGGGGATGATCGCTGTCATAGCCTGCCTGGGTGGGAAGATGAAAGGCCACGCTCAATCCCGTCTGCCCCTGACCTAACAGGTAACGGTAGCGGGCATTCGTTTCCTTGGCGCTGCCGAATCCCGCATACTGACGCATGGTCCAGAACCTGCCCCGAAACATGTTGGGCTGAACGCCACGGGTATAAGGATATTCACCGGGATAGCCGAGTTTGTTATCATAATCCAGACCGGCTACTTCCGCCGGGGTATAGAGACACTCGACAGGGATACCGGACCAGGTGCTTTGAGCCTTCTTTTCGGGGGCTTTGCTCAAGGTCTTCGCCAGAGTCCCATCCGACCATTTCTTTTTCCCAGCTTTGATCTTTTCCAACTCCTTTACATCAAACATAGTCTACCTCCTGAAGATATAGTCAATAGGAAACCCTTGAATAAAAAAACCCTTCCGCTTAATTTAATACATCAAGTGTTTATAAATCGTAGTCTCTTTGGCAAATTTACCGTTATTCAAAGGTCTCAATATTGGTGGGCGAATCGGTTTTTTGCGTGTCCGTCCTATCATCTAAAAGCTTTTCTGTCAACAATTTTCTGATAGGAAATTTATCTTATTGGCGCTCTCAGAGGAAATGAAGAAGGTGAGGTCAAGGATTGCATTTTAATAGTCACTTTGAGGCCTTTTCCCAAAGATAATTATTCAAGGGAAAACAACGCCATACATAATAGAAGAGGGGTCTTTCGACCCCTCTTCCACTGTTCTGGAATAGCCTCTCGACGGTTCAGGTACGTTCACGATACTTGAATGAGAGATTAAGTCTTACCCGGAAGGATGTTATTTTCCCATTTTCAACAGTCACATCCTGTCTTATAACCTCTGCAACTCTGAGATCTTCGAGCGTCTTGGAAGCGGTTGCCAGGGCGTGCCGGGTAGCATCTTCCCAGGATGTAGGACTTGATCCTACGAGTTCTATAATACTGTAAACTGACATAATGATCCCTCCTTTTTTGTAAAGTGTTCACTTCGGCATTAAATGACGCGACTAAACCTTGGACATTAATTTGTCAAATTCTTCCACCGTTACGGCAGGCAATGTGGTAAAGGAAATTCCCGTCAGTTTCGTCAGGGCAACAGATGCCTGCATCGCCTTTTCCACATCGGGAAAAGACAGGATAAACACAAGGTCTACTTCTCCGAGCAATGCATACATAGACTTTACTTCACCGCCGAACTTTTTTATAAGCTTCACGACCTTATCGGTCCGGCCCGCGCTCATTCCCTTCAGGGCGTCTGATGAATATTTACCGAATAAAAAAAACGTGGCCATAGTTTCTCCTCCTTTACCAAGTTCCTTGTAAAAGGTTTATTTAGGAAATCCCCCTTACACCTCCCTGTATTGCGCATGGCCTCGCCCGTGCAAGACACAGAGATCGACGTGAGCCTCGTTCCCGCGCCAACTTCAGGGAAAGGCTTGTTTTTCAGATAAACACTGATCAGACCCCATGATCCTCAACGAAGACGCGCACCTTCCTTGCCTCACTGAGGAGGGAATCTATCATCTCCTCTACTGCCAGGCGCTGTCTGGACGTCTGCCATACCTTCCAGGCTTCAAGGGTGATCCACGTGCTGATGACCATGAAGACGGAGGGCTTCTCCGCTTCCCGAAGCGTCTCGCCGGTGATGTATCCGTGCTGCCGCATCCCGGCAGATCTCAATTCCAGCAGTAAATCTCTGAGTTGCGCCTCTTTGCCGGGCTGACAATGTCTTTCAATCATTACTCTTATCATACTTATCCCCCCCTTTTTTTAGATCATTCTTAATGCAATGTTACACGATTCATCAATCCTCGCAGATAAAAGGCTTCCCCATCTTTTTTAAAGAAAAGTTGTTGAAAATTCGATGACCATCGTAGTCCAATACCCTCATATCATCCACATCTTTCAGATCACTTACCACTTCAAAGTAGCTGGAGCCATAGAGGTTTTCACATTGATCCATAGGAATTTCGGATACAATGAATTTCTTTATCCCTTTTGCTTTCAACTTGCCTATGAAATTGGGGTCATCGATCGAAGAATAAGAGGTTAGAATCAGAATGGGTCCCGATCCGGTAAAAACCAGTACTGCTTTCATAAAACTCCCTCCTTTCTTAAATAATTATGCCCTTTATTTTATTATAACCTAATTTATCCTGAATGAAAAGATAACTTTGACTACTATGCTTGATTTTGATACAGCCATGAACAAAAAATATAATAAAATCATATTAAATGAATGAAAGAATCGGAGGTGGTGCTAAAATGTTTGAAGAGCGCGCTCATTTTACAATCGGTGAAGAGGCAACGTTCACCAAAATTATCAGCGATGAAGACATCACAACATTTGCAAAGATATCAGGTGATGAGAATCCCGTTCACGTGAACGATGCGTATGCGAAAGGAACCATGTTCGGCGGTCGGATAGCTCATGGTATTCTTGTTACAGGTTTAATATCCGCTGTCTTAGGTAACGTCTTACCAGGGCCTGGCGCAATCTACATGAGCCAGCAGCTACGATTTCTTGCCCCTGTCCGGCCCGGTGATGAGGCAACTGCCCGCGCCAAGGTAACGGAATGGGATTCGGAAAAAGGACGGATAACGCTGTTGACGGAAGTCACGAATCAGGACGGAGTGACCGTGATAACAGGCGAGGCCCGTCTTGTCATGTCATCATTCATAAAGAAAAAATAATCAACATCGCAACATTTTACGATAATTCCTACGTGCAACAATGCACACAATAAGGAGGGGTCGGAAGACCCCTTCACAACTCCCGGAGCATATTGGAAAGGTTTTTTTATTTCAATAACGGTGCATGGGGGATGAGCAAGCACTTACCCGATCCCCATCCCTTTCAGTACAGAGAGCATTATGGCGGCGGCCATTACAGATCCGATCTGACCGCCCGTATTCGCGCCGATCGCGTGCATCAGGAGCCAGTTATTATCGTCATATTTCCGGCCTTCTGTCTGGACGACCCGCGCCGCCATGGGATATGCCGAGATACCCGCCGCCCCGATAAGGGGATTGACTTTTCCCTTCGTCAAGAAGCACATGAGCTTTCCGAAGAGGACGCCCGTTACTGTATCAAAACAGATTGCGATAAAACCAAGCCCCAGGATAAGAAGGGTCTGCGGCTTGAGAAACGCCGCACCCTCCATGGTGGCGCCGATGGAAAGCCCCAGAAGGAGGGTCACCACATTGGCAATCTCGTTTTCCGAGGCCTTCGTAAGGCGGCTGACCGCGCCGGATTCCCGCATGAGATTGCCCAGCATGATCATTCCCATCAGCGGCGTCCCCATGGGAGCGATCAGGCAGGTCACAATGGTGACGACTACAGGGAAAAGTATCTTGAGTGCCGGAGAAGCGGATTTTTTCGGGTACTCCATTCTCACCTTCCGCTCCTTATCCGTCGTGAGTATGCGCATAATGGGCGGCTGAATGAGGGGCACCAGCGCCATATATCCGTATGCCGCCACCGATACCGCCCCTAACAAATGAGGCGCATACTTCGAGGTTACATAGATGGACGTAGGACCGTCACAGGCCCCGATGATACCGATCGCTACCGCATCCAGTTGTGAGAATCCTAAAAGGAGGGCTAATAAGAGTGTCAGAAATATCCCGAACTGCCCCGCTGCCCCCAGGAGGAGAATCTTCGGATTTTCCAGGAGGGGGCCAAAGTCCGTCATGGCGCCGATACCGATGAAGATCAGACAGGGAAATATTTCCGTCATGACGCCGGCGTCGTAAAAATGGCGGAGCAGGCCGTCCGGCTGCATCATGCCGGCCAGGGGAATATTCACCAATACAGCGCCGAAGCCGATGGGAACAAGGAGAAGGGGTTCATAGTCCTTTTTAATTCCCAGGTAAAGGAGCACACAGCCCACGGCCATCATGATGATGTTTTCAATGGTCAAAAGGCCAAGCCCCATAACCAGGCTGCTTAATCCTGACAGGAGTGCGTCAATCATGATTTAGCCTCCTTTCCTTTTTCTTCTGACTCCCGGTACGGGAATATACGTTTCAGGAGATTGATGACCAGGGTCAGGAACCAGAGACTGAAGAGCGTGCTCCCCATCCCTACAACGGCCATGGTTATGCCAAAAGTTAAATTGTCCATAATGCCTCCCCATAATTGTTTATAAAAAATGATTAGATAATTTAATCAATGAGTCAACGACAAATCTCACCGCGTTGAAATAATGTTAGATTATCCATAAAGAAACAATCCTCAATCGACAGGATGCCTGTCCGGTTTTTCTTACGCAAGGCCGACAAGGGGGAGCATGATCCAGAGGCCGACCCAGATGACTATGCCGCCAAAGATGTCGTAGCCTATGCCCGCCCGTATCATTTTCGTGATGGGCACCATGCCGTAACCTTACACGATGGCGTTCGGCTGCGTAGATACGGGGAGCATGAATCCCCAGCTTGCCCCCAACGTCGCCCCGATGTCGGGCGGTATGGGGTTGACTCCCGCGGCTATGGCCAGGGCGATCATCACCGGCACCACCATGTTGGCGGAAGCTGTGTTCGATGACGTCTCGCTCACCAGGATGGCAATGAAAATGGCGCCAAACGTAATGCCCCAGACAGAAGTTGCGCCGCTCAACTGAAGCAGGCCCTTGCCGATGACCTCGGCCAGTTTTGTTTCAAACATAAGGTTGCCGAGGGTGATGCCGCCGCCGAAGAGCAGCAGCGTTCCCCAGTCAATCTTCGTCGCCTGTTTCCACGATATGGTAAATTCCCTCTCTTTCCAGTTTAACGGCAGCAGGAAAAGGAGCCCCGCCCCGATCAGGGCGGCTGCGCCTTCCGGCATCATTTTGGCGTATGACTTTGAGATCGGCGCTTCAGACCCGTACAAAACCGCAAGGATGCGCGCGGTGCTGTTCCCCACAAATTTCATCGACATGATGGCGTAGGCGAAGCGTTTATCCAGTCCATGGATGGCCATGGCCTCCGCCAGGATAAAGCTTCCCAGAAAGAGATAGATGATAGGATCCGCAAACGGGGCAAACGCCATCTTCGCGGCGGCTACCCCGAACACTACGCAGAGGACGGCGCCGAGCAGGGCGCTTATCGGAATGGGGACAGGTTCGCAGATCCACCAGATGACAATCCACGAGAGAATGGCTGCCAGGATATGCGCCTTTTCGCTGAGTGCGGGCATGGGAAGAAGGTATATGATTATGCCTATAAGCGGACCGAGAAACAACCCGATCGTATTGCGCCACAGCTCAAACCGTTCTTCGGCCTCTGAAAGTTTCTCTTCAGCCTTCATAACACCCTCATATTTTTTCAGATCAGGCTCTGCCATGGTATTTTTACCTCCTTTTTTTCCTTACGTCTTATAAACTATGAGTTCCTTTTCCGGATTACGCGTAACTTAAGATTAAAGTCCGTGCCGATACGACGGCGGCGTTCAGGATACAACAAAGGGATATAATCAAACCTGGCAATACTTTTATTAAGGTGGACAAGCTTTCCAGCCAACTGATTCCATGGCGCATTTTGTGGTTTATTCCAGAGTTATTATCTATGCCTGATAGAATCATGACAATACCAATTATTTATTAGGTATATGCCAGGATAAACCTGGAACTGTATGGTAAAATTCTTTACTATATAAAAAATAAGGGGAAAAATAGAAAATCTACACGTAAAAAGACTTATGACAAACAAAAAAGAAGATGTAAATAATTGGCAACTTTATTATGTTTCTTAATAATTAGGGACACAGTCTCCTGCCGGGGATGGCAAAGCTCCATGTGATCATTTCCTCAAACGCAGCTCATTGCGGAGCGGTTTTCCCTCCGCAACAGTGCACGCCATCTCTTCTATGCGTCGTGAATCGTTGAGGTTGCGCACAACACCCCGCAACACGATCGCCTTCCCATCGTAAAAAACCTCGATTGTGGGTATCAACAATTTCTGATCCATGGCAACCATTGCCTTGATCTTGGCGGAGAGGGCCCGTCCCATCAGCAAATCCTTTGCATATGGTGTCGCATGCGTATCTCTCTCATGCAGCGCATTGGCCAGGATTTTCACGATCTCCTCATGAGATTGAGAACCCGTATTGAATACCATGTCATAATATTTGAAATCATACCAGTTTTTATGGTAATTCGCGTTTACATACCCCGCCCTTCCCCGATCCACCTTTTCTATCAGCCATTCCGCGGTTTTGTTGTCCACGTACTCTTTCAGCATCACCTGTTCAACACGCTTTTCATGAAGTGCCGTGAGGCGTATTCTTAACACATGGGGGATATCATGCAGCAGGAAGTTACCCCCTCGACCGATAATGATTACTCGATCCCTGAGTGCGTAATCATAGATGCAGGACTCCATCAGGGCTATGAAACCGCTGTACTCACGGTCATTTTTTTCCCATATGGACGGAGTGGATTCATCCAGGTCATAGAACAGCTTTTCCCACTGTTCGCCCTCCTTGTTCATACATTCCAAGAATATTTTTTTCCCGACGTATTGATAGCCCATATGCTCCGCGAGTGCAGAAGCGATCCCATAGGCTCCGCTTTCAAATTCCCGGGAAATCGTGAGAACAGCCATACTCGATGCTCAACTCTCCTTTTCTAAGTTTGGATTATCACAATGAGGCGATTCCCCTATGGCTTTTGCCTGACGCGATGATTTTAACTTGATCCAGAGCTTCCCGGCAATGACGACTCCGACAGTGAAAAACGCCTCCGTAATGTACTGAAAAATTTTTGGTGGATCAAATTTCGTAACGATGAAAGGATCGGTCACCATCATCTCTCCCCCGACCCGGCCAAGAATGGCTGCACCTATGTAGATAATAATTGGATATTTATCCATGAGCTTGGAAAGGAGAGTACTCGTAAATACGACAAACGGGATACTGAGACCGAGACCGAAGAGAAGGAGAAAAATATTCCCTTTCGATGCCGCCGCCACAGCCAGGACATTGTCTGTTGACATGGTGATATCCGCGATGACAATGACCCAGAGCGCTTGCCACAGCGTTTTGGCTTCCCTTTTAGAGACATCCTCCGGGGCGCCTTCCACGAAAAGTTTGACCGCAATCCAGAGAATCAATACGCCGCCTATTAACTTGACGTACTGTATCATTAAAAGCTGGGCCGCAAAAAACGTCAGTATTATCCGGAGTATGACCGCTGCGCCCGCACCGAAGGCAATCCCCCTCATCCGTTGTTTCACGGGGAGTGACCTCACCGCCATGGCGATGACCACAGCATTATCCCCCGCCAGGATGAGGTCGATAATGATAATGCTGACGAACCCAAGGAAAAATTCCCAGGTGAAATGGATTTGACCCAGTATGCCTAAATCCACTGATAGTCTCCTTCGGTATTTCTGCAGGAGGAGAATAAAAAAGGCGCCCTGGGTGTATCCGGGGCGCCTCGCATGTTAATGGTTCTGAAATCGTAACCCAGAAACTACACGTGTTTCTTCTCCGGCGGTTTCGTCGTGAAAATAATTACCGTTCCAAGGGCACAGAAAGCCGCCGCGATAAGGAACGGCGCATAATACGTACCCGTCGTATCTTTCAGATAGCCACCGATCCATGGCCCGGCAAACCCGGCGAGACCCCACGCCGTAAATAGGAGTCCGTAGTTACTCCCCTGCGCCGTGGGTCCATAAAACTGGAGACACGTAGCCGGGAACAGCGTAAACATGGCGCCGTAGTTCCAGCCGATGAGCATGGCGATCGCCGCCAACCCGTAGACGCTGCCGCCGAGCTGGAAGATCGCGACCATCCCCGCTGCCTGCAGGGCAA